>Ga0079224_100011937_pt1 | contig 11998 bp, 8 predicted proteins | sample Stecom2015_FD_80414 | JGI IMG/M metagenome (GOLD analysis project Ga0079224, IMG submission 80414) | Agricultural soil microbial communities from Utah to study Nitrogen management - Steer compost 2015 | ecosystem: Environmental > Terrestrial > Soil > Agricultural land | place: USA: Utah... | reverse complement strand
GGCGTGGTTTCGCTCTGTAGGCGGCACGGCTGGCCGGCAACGCTGGCGTACGTCGACCTGGACAACTTCAAGCTCGCCAACGACCGGCTCGGCCACGAACATGGGGACGCGGTGCTGCGCCGCGTCGCCGAGGTCATCACGACGTCCCTCCGCAGGAGCGATCTCACGGGCCGGATCGGGGGCGACGAGTTCGTCGTGCTCCTTCCGGAGACGACCCCCGAAGGCGCGCGTGAGACGCTCGAGAAGGTGCGGCGAGCGATGCGGAGCCGAACCTCGCCCTTCACGACCGATCTCGAGCCACTTGTCGAAATCACCGCCGCTCGTTCGACGCTTGGTTGAAGGAGCCGAACACGTCGGCCTGTCGCGAATCGAACAACCCGAGGAGCAACGATGCGATTCATGATGATGGTGATTCCGGAAGGCTACCAGGACGCCCAGCCAGGAACGGTCCCCGAGGACCCCGAAGCCGTCGGTAGGATGATGAAATACAACGAGGCACTCCAGAAGGCGGGCGTCCTGCTCGCGCTGGATGGTCTCCACCCGCCCTCCATGGGCTTCCGCGTCTCGTACTCGGGCGGCAAGCCGACCGTGGTCGACGGCCCGTTCGCCGAGGTGAAAGAGGTGGTGGGCGGCTACTGGCTCATCGACGTCGCGTCCCGCGAGGAGGCCGTCGAGTGGGCCAAGAAGGCACCCATGGGTGACAACGAGATCATCGAGGTCCGCCAGGTACAGCACTTCGACGACTTCCCGGACGACGTCAAAGGGACGATCGGCGACTTCGACATGGGCGACCGCCGCCTCCAGGGGAGCTGATGCAGTACCTCTGCCTGGGCTACTACGCCCCCGACGCCTACGACCGGATGACCGCCGACGAGAGGAAGGCGCTCGGCGCGCGCTGCGCGGTCCACGACGAGAAGTTCATCGCCACCGGTAGCGTGCGCGACGTCGCCTCGCTGGAGCACTCGGTCGGCGCGCACATCCGCCCCGGTCCGAACGGCCAGACCGTCACCGATGGACCGGTCGCGGAGGCCAAGGAGGTGGTCGGCTCGTACTTCCTGATCGAGGCGGACGACCTGGAGCACGCGGTCGAGATCGCCTCCCTGCACCCGGCGGCGCAGATCGGCTGGGAGGTCGGATTCTCCATGGAGGTTCGGCCCGTGGAGACCGTCTGGGTGAAGGACGGGGCGTTCGTGGGTCCGAAGCCGGATGAATGAGAGGTCCGCCGCGACAGGCGAGTGAAGCCGTGACCCGCGACGATGTGCAACGGACCGTCGAGGCCGTATGGCGCATGGAGTCCGCGCGCATCGTCGCCGGGCTGACGCGCGTGGTCGGCGACGTCGGCCGCGCGGAGGACTTCGCCCAGGATGCGTTGGTCGCCGCCCTGGAGCAGTGGTCGGAGTCGGGCGTTCCGGACAACCCGGGCGCCTGGCTCATGACCGTGGCACGCAGAAAGGCGATCGACCGCGTACGCCACCGCGAGCTCGCCACCAGGAAGCATGAGGAGTTGGCCGGAGCGCTCGAGATGACCGGAGCGTTCGAGGCGCCGGACGAGCACCTCGGCGAGCCGATCGACGACGAAGTGCTGCGGCTCGTCTTCATCTGCTGCCACCCCGTCCTCTCGACGGAGGCGCGGGTGGCGCTCACGCTGCGCGTGGTCGGAGGTCTCGCGACCGAGGAGGTGGCGCGCGCGTTCCTGGTGCCCACGGCGACGCTCGCACAGCGCATCGTGCGGGCGAAGCGCACGCTACGGGAGGCGAACGTGCCGTTCGAGCTCCCCCCGGAGCGTCAGCTCCCCGAACGGCTCGCCTCCGTGCTGGAGGTGATCTACCTGATCTTCAACGAAGGGTATGCGGCGACGTCCGGACGGGAATGGACTCGCCCGGAGCTCTGCCTGGACGCGCTCAGGCTGGGGCGGGTGCTCGCGGGTCTGGCCCCCGACGAGCCCGAGGTACACGGACTCGTCGCGCTCATGGAGCTGCAGGCATCCCGGCTGGGCGCGCGGGTGGGACCCGACGGCGAGGCGATCCTGCTCATGGACCAGGACCGGGCGCGCTGGGACCGGCTGCACATCAGGCGCGGGCTGGACGCGCTCCGTTCCGCGCAGGAACGGGGCGGCGCACTGGGGCCGTACGCGCTGCAGGCGGCGATCGCGGCATGTCACGCGCGGGCCGCCACACCGGAGGACACCGACTGGGAGGGGATCGCGGCGCTCTACGACGCCCTCGCCCAGCTCGTGCCATCCCCGGTCATCGAGCTGAATCGTGCCGTGGCGGTCGGGCGTGCGTTCGGTCCCGAGGCCGGCCTGGAGATCGTCGAGGCGCTCGACGAGGGAAAGGCCCTGGAAGGCTACCACCTGCTGTACGCCGTCCGGGGCGACCTGCTCGAACGGCTCGGACGCACGAAGGAGGCTCATGCCGCGTTCGCCCGCGCGGCGTCGATGACGGAGAACGAGCGGGAACGAGCGGTCCTGCTGAAGCGGGCGGGGGGCTGAGGCGCGGTGCCGGGCGCCGCGAGCCACGGGAAGCTGGAACCAACTGATGCCCATGAAGGCAGAAAGGTACCTCATTTTCTACCATGGAGAAGACGCGGTCATGTCGCTCAACATCAAGAACGAGGAAGCCCATCGCCTCGCCAGGGAGCTGGCCGAGGCCACGGGCACATCGATGACGGATGCGGTGACCTCCGCGCTGCGATACAGGGTTCGCGCCGAAGCCGAGCGCGCGGCAGACGACGAGGCGCTGCTCCTGGCCGAGCTCGAGGATATACAACGCCTCATCGCCGCATTGCCGGACCGGGACACACGCCGCGCGGAGGAGATCCTCGGGTACGACGCCCACGGGCTTCCGGGCTGACGGTGATCGTCGATACGTCGGCTCTCCTGGCGATGCTCTTCGCGGAGCCGGACGCCCCACCCATGGTCCGTGCCCTCGCGAGGGATCCCGTGCGGCTCGTCGGGGCGCCTACGTACGTGGAGGCGGCAGCGGTCCTGACCGCCCGGAAGGGTTCCGGCGGAGAGATCGCCCTCGACGCGCTGCTCGAGCGAATGAAGATCGAGGTCGTGCCCATGACCGTCGATGCCGCGCGCCTCGCCCGACTCGCCTACGCACGATTCGGAAAAGGGGTGGGCGATCCGGCGGTCCTGAACTTCGGCGACTGCCTGAGCTACGGCGTCGCCATGGCCGAACGAGAACCGCTTCTCTTCAAAGGTGACGACTTCACACGCACGGACGTCCCCGCCGTCGCGTACTGATGCTACGGATGGCGGCCGGGCTGTCGTCGTACTAGCATCCTAGTAGGTCGACTGGAGCTGGGCGGCTCATCCAGCCATGTCGTCCGCCGCCTATCCGCACAACCTTTTGACGCGCCTCGAGCGTCACAGTAACGTCGCGGTGGTCGGACGACCCGGCCGCCGTCGCTTCAGCCACGAGGCCGTGTAATGCGCTTTTCGAGACGGACTCTGAGCCTCGTCACGGTCCTCCTGATCCTGGGGACGCTCGCCGCCGGCGTCTTCTGGCGGCTCCGGAACGCGGGCGAGGCAGGGCAGGAAGCCGTCGCGAGCGAAGCGCCCGGAGGTGCCGCCGCTCTTGCGGGGGTCACGGGTACGGCGCAGTTCTCGACAGATGTCCCCCAACCGGTGACGGGCGCGGAGGCCGTGCGGGATACGCTGTGGATCAGGGTGACGGCCGCGGGTCAGGCCGAAGCGTTCCGCCGCGCGACCGTCACGGCGCAGGTGGAGGGTTGGGTGCAGGCGGTGCCGGTCCGCGAGAACGACCGGGTGGCGCGGGGGGACCGACTCGTGGTCGTCGATTCGACCGAGTACGCGCTGCAGGTCGACCAGGCCCGTGCGAACCTCCTCACGGCACAGGCCGACTTCGAGCAGCTCATCCTCTTCGACGACGAGATCGAGGATCCGGAGATCCGGGAGGACCGCCGCCGGATCGGGCGCTCCCGGAGCGGCCTCGATCAGCGCGAGGTGGAGCTCCGGCGGGCGGAGCTGGAGCTCGAGCGCACGCGCGTCACCGCACCGTTCGAGGGCCGATCCGCCGACGTACGCGTGGTCGAGGGGCAGTACGTGGCGGCCGGTACCGAGCTGGTCACGGTGGTGGACCTCGACCCCATCAAGGTCGAAGTGCAGGTCCTCGAGTCCGAGCTGTCCGTCCTGTCCGAGGGGCGGAGCGCGGACGTGATGTTCGCGGCGTATCCCGGCGAGCGCTTCGCCGGTCGGGTCGAGACGATCAACCCGCTGGTGGATCCGGAGAGTCGCACGGGACGCGTCACCGTATTGCTGCCGAACGCCGACGGCCGCATCAAGCCGGGGATGTATGCCGAGGTCGCGCTCAACGCGGAGGCGTTGGCGGACAGGGTGCTGGTGCCGCGGGCGGCCATCCTCGAGCGTGGGGAGGGTCGCCGCCGCACGATGCTCTGCGTGTACGACGAGAGCGGAGACGTGGGGCTCGCGAAGTGGCGTTACGTGAACACGGGGCGGGAGAACGACACCCACGTGGAGCTCCTGCGCGAGGGGCCGGAGCAGGACTTCGTGGAGCCGGGGGAGGTCGTGCTCGTCGACGGGCATCATTATCTGGCGCACGACACGCCCGTGCAGCTGGTCGAGGACGTGGCGGCTGCGGGGGGACGGCCCGGTGCGTGACCGCTGGGGCGCGGTGCTCGTAGCTACGGCGCTCGCCTGGGCGCAGCCCGCGCACGCGTTCCAGGCCGATACGCTGCGCCTGACGCTCGAGGACGCGCTCCGGCTCGCCGAAGGCGGGAACCCGTCGTTCCGCCAAGCCGACAATTCCGTGAGCCTCAACTCCGTCGAGAGTCGGGCGACCTGGATGGGTCAGCTGCTGCCGCGCGCGAGCCTCTCGCTCTTCAACACCGGCTTCACGGGCAACCTCCAGCGGCGGGCCATCGACGAGTTCGGTAACCCCTCCGTGAATCCGAGCGCGGACTGGAACTACTTCTCCAGCACGACGCAGGCGCTCAGCGTGGGCTGGACGTTCCAGGGGCGGTCGCTGTTCGACGCGCACCGCCGCCAGGGCCTCGTGAACCGGGAACGCGAGCTCGCTCGGGGGGCGGCCCTGAGCGAGCTGCAGATCGAGGTCCAGCGGCGCTACGTCGACGCGCTCGAGCAGCGGGAGCTGACGCGGGCGGAGGAGGAGCTGATCGCGGCGCGGCGCCTCGATCTCGACGTCGCGACGCGCCTGTTCTCGCTCGCCATGCGCACCCGCGTCGACGTCCTCAATGCCGAGCTCGCCGTCGAGCAGCAGGCGCTCGCGCACCGTCGGCAGCAGGGCGCGCTGGACCAGGCGCTGCTCGCGCTCCGGACGAACCTCGGCACGGAGGGGCCGGCCGCTCTCGTCATCGAGGAGGAGCCGTTGCCGATCTTCGATCCGTCGGGTCTGGACGCCGACGCGCTCGTGCGGCGCGCCCTGGACGCGAACCCGGCGTTGCGCGGATCGGACGTCGCCGTCCGGCAGGCGGGCCTGGGGGTGTCGGAGCAGCGGAACACGTGGTGGCCGGAGATCTCGATGGGCTTCAACCTCTTCCGCCGGGCGCAGAGAGACAGTGACGGGGCGCTGTTCGACGTCTCCTTCGACGAGGACCTGGACCGAAATTTTTTCCTTCAGCTGTCGATCCCGGTCTTCAACGGCTTCTTCGAGAACCGGAGGGCCGCCCAGCAGGCGGCGGTCACCTACGAGAACGAGCGCGAGTCGGACCGGGAGGCTCGCCTCGCCGTGGAGGAGACGGTTCGCGGCGCGCGACTGGAGCTCGACAACCAGTGGGAGACGCTGCGCCTGGCGGAGCGATCGCGCGAGATCGCGGAGGCGGCGCTCCGCCTGGCTCGGGAGGAGTACCGGCTCGGCGCCCGCTCGTTCGAGGACCTGCGCGCGAGCTTCGACCAGGAGGCGGAGACGCGTCGCCAGGTGATCACCGCGCGCTATGCGTTCGTCGACGCGCTGCTCGACCTCGAGCAGGCGGTGGGCGAGCGGGTCCGGCCCGCCGGACCACCCGCGGCGGCTCCGGGAGGCTGAGCGGTGTCGCTCCCGGGGGTCTCGACCCGGCGTCCGGTCGCCGTGTGGATGCTCTTCCTGGCGATCGTGCTCCTGGGAGCGATCTCGTACGCGCGCCTGCCGATCGACCTGCTGCCGGACGTGAGCTATCCGCGGCTCGTGGTCTACACGCTGTACCCGGAGGTCGCGCCGGCCGAGGTCGAGCGCCTGGTCTCCGAGCCGATCGAGGCCGGCGCGGCGGCGGTGCCCGGAATCGAGCGGGTCACGTCCACGTCGCGGTACGGCGTCAGCCTGGTGACGCTGAGATTCGCGTGGGGCACGGACATGGACTTCGCCATGCTCAACGTGCGGGAGCGCATGGACAACGTGCGGGGGATGCTCCCGCAGAGCGCCACGCGCCCCGTGATCCTGCGCGTGGACCCGGAGTCCGAGCCCGTCATGACGCTCTCGGTCGTCGGAGGCGGCGATCTCTGGGCGACGAAGGAGTTCGCGGAGACCGTCTTCCGGCGGCGCCTCGAGCAGCTCGACGGCGTGGCGCAGGCGGCCGTGTCGGGCGGCCTCGACCGCGAGATCCACGTCGAGGTCGATCCGGGGCTGCTCGACGCGTACGGCCTCACCCTCCAACAGATCTCCACCGCGCTGGCGCAGGCGAACGTGTCCGCGCCCGGCGGCACGGTCCTGCAGGGCCGTTTCCGCTATCCCCTGCGGACGCTGGGCGAGTTCCGCACGGTGGAGGAGATCGGCGACGTCGTGGTGGCCACGGGAGCGAGGGTCATCCGGCTGCGGGACGTGGCCCGGGTCGTGGACGGCTTCGCGGAGCGCGAGGCGATCGCCCGGTACGGCGGCGCCGAGTCGGTGGGCGTGCTGGTGTTCAAGGAGTCAGGCGCGAATACGGTGCGGGTCGCCGAGGCGGTCGACGAGGTGATCGCGCAGCTCGCCGACGAGTACGGCGACTTCCACGTCGACGTCGCGGGCGATCAGGCGGAGTTCATCGCGGCGTCCATCTCCAACGTCGTGCAGGCGCTCGTGCTCGGGGGGCTGCTCGCGTTCCTGGTCCTGTTCCTGTTCCTCCGCGATCCCCGTTACCCGTTCACGATCGCGCTGGCGATCCCGGTTTCGGTGGTGGCGACGTTCGCGCTCATGGACGCGGCGGGGGTCAGCCTGAACATCATGAGCCTCGGCGGGCTCGCGCTCGGGGTCGGCATGCTGGTCGACAACTCGATCATCGTGCTGGAGAACATCTTCCGCCACCGCGAGGAGCTGGGCGAGCCGCCCGCGGTCGCGGCGGCGGCGGGCGCGGAGGAGGTCCAGGCGGCGATCACGGCGTCCACGCTCACCACCGTCGGCGTGTTCGGCCCGATCATCTATGTAGAGGGCGTGGCGGGCGAGCTGTTCGAGGACCTATCCCTGGCGGTGGCGTTCTCGCTGCTGGCATCCCTGCTGGTGGCCCTGACCATCCTCCCGTCCCTGGCCGCCCGGTTCGGGGGGGTGACGGTCCCGTCGCCCGCGGGGGTGCCGGCACGAGGGGTTGCCACCGAACAGGGTTCGACCCCCGCGCGCGCGGCGGGACCGGCGGGAGGGGCCGGATGGCGGGGCCGGCTGTCCCGCGCCGTTCGCGCCGGCCGGGGGGCCCTTCTGGCGCCATTCCGGCTCGTCGGGCTCGCCGCGTACCTCGCGCGCGCCCTCGTCGTGTTCTGGGCGACGGAGATCGGCCGGGTGCTCGGCCGGCTGTTCGGCCCGACGCTCCGCCGGTTCGACCGGTGGTTCGAGCGCGTCGCCGAACGGTACGAGCGCGGCCTCGAGTGGTCGCTGGATCATCCGGCGCGGGTGCTCGGGGGCGCGGCGCTCGCCCTGGGGCTGTCCGTCGGGATCGCCGCCAGCCTACAGCGCGACCTCCTTCCGCACGTGGATCAGGGCGCGTTCACCGTGCGGCTCGAGCTGGCCGAAGGCACCTCGCTCGAGATGACGGCGGACGCCGCGACGCGCCTGGAAGAGGCGCTGATGGAGGATCCCGACGTCGAGGCCGTGTTCAGCACGGTCGGCCGGGACGTGCGGGCGTACGCGACGGGTGACCGGGCGACGGGGCTGCACACCGCGGTCCTGCAGGCGCGCCTGGCGCCGGGCGGCGATACCGAGGCGGCGGCGGACCGCATCCGCACGTGGTCCGCCCGCTTCCCGGAAGGCGCCCTGGCGGTGGAGACCGGGCAGGCGACGGCGCTCGGCGCCATGCTCGGCGGCGGGGAGGCCGACATCGCCGTGCGCGTCCGGAGCGAGGATCTCGACGGTGCGTTCGACGCGGCGGAGCGGATCGCGGGGCTGCTCGACGGCGTCGAATCGGTGGGCAACGTCCGGGTCGGCACCGACCGAGGCCAGCCGCAGCTCCAGATCGAGATCGACCGCGCGGCCGCGGCGAGCTACGGCATCGAGCCGCGGGTCGTCGCCGAGCACATCGACCGAGCGATGCGCGGCGCGGTGGCGACGGAGTTCGTCGATTTCGACCGGAAAATCGACGTCGTGGTCCGCTATCCCGACGAGCTTCGCTATTCGCGGGCGACGCTCGAGGGCCTGCGGGTGGAAGGCGTGCCCATCCGCCGCCTCATCCGCGTCGAGGAGGCGCTCGCGCCGTCGGAGGTCCGGCGGGAGGACCAGGCCCGCGTGGTGCCCGTGTACGCCGACGTCGTCCGGGGAGGGCTCGACGAGGCGCTGGCGGACGTCGACGCGGCGCTCGCCGCGCTCCCGCCATCGGCCTCCGTGCGCTGGGAGATCGGAGGCGAGAACGAGGAGATGCGCCGCTCCTTCCGGGACCTGACCTTCGCCTTCGTGCTGGCGCTGGTGCTCGTCTACATGATCCTCGCCGCGCAGTTCGAGTCGTTCGTGCACCCGTTGACGATCCTGGTGGCCGTGCCGCTCGCGGGGGTGGGGGCCGTCCTCGCGCTGCTCGCCTCCGGTCAGGGCCTCAACACGATGAGCTTGATCGGCGCGGTGATCCTCGTGGGGATCGTCGTCAACGACGCGATCGTGAAGGTGGACTTCATCCACCAGGCCCGCGGCAAGGGATCGCCGCTCCGTCAGGCCATTCTGGACGCCGGCCGGATCCGCCTGAGGCCGATCGTGATGACCACGGCGACCACGGTGCTCGGGCTCGTGCCCATGGCCCTCGGGATCGGAAGGGGCGCGGACCTCCGGGCGCCCCTCGCGATCACCGTGATCGGCGGGCTGACGATGGCGACCGCGCTCACGCTCATCATCGTGCCGGTCGTGTACCAGACGGTCGAGCGCGCGCGGCTCGCGCTCGGCGCGTCGGGCGAGGCACGTTCCGGCGGCGCGGCGGACGGTGCCGCCCCGGCGGCGGTGGGCCCGGCGCCCGAGGGCGTGGGATGATCCGGGCGTCGCTTCGCCGTCCCGTGGCGGTGGCCATGACCTACGGCGCGATCGCGCTGCTGGGGGTGGCGGCCTGGCAGAACGTCCCGATCGAGATGCTGCCCGACACCGAGCTCCCGCGGCTGAACGTCACGGCCACCTGGCGCGGCGCCTCGCCCGAGACGGTCGAGGCCTTCCTCACGGCTCCGCTGGAGGGCGCCATCCAGCAGGTGCGCGGCGTCGAACGCATCGTCTCGGAGTCGTTCGAGAGCCAGGGGCTCGGCGCGGCCCGCATCGAGATCGAGTTCGAGCGCGGCGTCGACATGGACTTCGCTCGTCTGGATCTGTCGGAGCGGCTCGCGACCCTCGAGGAGGAGCTCCCCGCCGGAGCGGATCCGGTGGTGGTCGAGCAGTACGTCCCGGAGGAGTTCCAGGAGCAGAACAGGCCGTTCCTCTCCTACACCTTCACGGGACCGTACACGCTCGAGGCCCTCCGGCAGCATCTGGACGCCGTCGTGGCGCCCGAGCTCGCGCAGGTCGAGGGGGTCGCGCTCGTGAACGTGTCCGGCGGGCGGGAGCGCCGGCTGGAGATCGTGCTGAACGGAGAGGCCGCTGCGTCGCTGGGGCTCGGGCCGGGCACCGTCCGCGCCCGCATCGCCGCGCTGGACCTCGTACGGGAGGCCGGCGTCGTGCGCGAGGACGGGCTGGAGCGCGCGCTTACCGTCGTCAACCGCCCGGGAAGCGCCGAGGACGTGCGGCGGGCGGTGATCGCGGTGGCCGACGGGACTCCGGTGACCGTGGCGGACCTCGCGACCGTGCACGACACCTTCGAGGAGGCCCGCGCCCTGTGGCGCGTGAACGGCAGGGCCGCCGTGGGCTTCCGCGTCGTAAAGGCCACCGGCGTGAACACGGTGCGCGTGGCGGACGCGGCCAAGGCGCGCGTGGCGGAGCTCGCGCGCCTCGCCCCGTTCGGCGCCGGCTACGTGCTCGAGCAGGACGAGAGCGAGGAGATCCGCGAGCAGCTCACGGACCTCCGCACGCGGGCGTTCTTCAGCGCGGGCGTCATCTTTCTCGTGCTGCTCGCCTTCCTGCGGTCGTTCCACGCGGCGGGGCTCCTGTTCGCCACGATCGCCTTCAGCGTGCTGATCTCGCTGAACCTGATCTACTTCGGCGGCATGACGCTCAACCTGCTCACGCTCATGGGTCTCGCGATGGGCTTCGGCCTGATCGTGGACAACGCGATCGTCGTGCTCGAGAACATCCACCGGAGGCGGCAGAACGGCGACGACCCCGCGCACGCGGCGGAGCACGGCGCGAGGGAGGTCGTCCTGCCGATCCTCGCCTCGACGGCGACCACGCTCATCGTGTTCGTGCCCTTCGTCTACCTGCAGGGCGACCTGCGCGTCTTCTACGTGCCGCTGGCGATCGTCGTCGCGCTGACGCTCGTGTCGTCGATCTTCGTCGCGTTCACGTTCATCCCGTCGCTCGGCGCACGCCTCGCGGACAGGGCGGGGAGCGGGATGCTGACGGCCGCCGCCGACCGGGGCGCCGGCGGAGCGGCCGGGGGTGCGCGGCCCCTCTACGCCCGCTTCTACGGCGACGTGGTCGGCTTCACCGTGCGCCATCCCTGGATCGCGGTGGGGCTCACCGCCGTCACCTTCGCGGGCTCCTACAGCCTGTTCGACCGCTACGTCAGCCGGTGGGCCATGTGGGGGGGCGGCTTCGGCGGCGATACGTACATCGAGGTCTTCATCGATCTCCCGCGGGGCTCGAGCCTCGACCGCGCCGACCAGCTCGTCTCGTACTTCGAGGAGCGGATCGCGGCCATGCCGGAGGTGGAGCAGTACGTCGCCGATGTCGGCGAGACGCGCGGCTACCTCGAGATCACCTTTCCGGACTCGCTCGAGAACACCGTGGTGCCCGTGGTGATCAAGGAGCAGATGGTCGCCTTCAGCCACACCTTCACCGGCGCGGAGGTGCGCGTGTACGGCTACGGCCCGTCGTTCTACGGCGGCGGCGGAAGCCCACCGAACTACGGCATCCAGGTGCTCGGCTACAACTACGAGCGGGTGCGGGACATCGCCGAGGACATCGCGACGCGCCTGGTGCGCCTGAGCCGGGTCGTCGAGGTCGACACGAACGCATCGTCGAACCGGTTCGTGCGGGACCGGGCGTCCGAGTTCGTCCTCGAGATCGACCGGGACCGGCTCGCGCGGCACGCCCTCTCGGTCGAGGATCTCGTGGAGGGCATCTCGGCCGCGGCCGCCGGGAGCTCGCGCGTCGGCTACCTCAAGCTCGGCGGAGACGAGGTGCAGTATCAGGTGAAGCTCGAAGGCGCCACGGAGATGGACGTGCTGGCGCTGCGCGAGACCCTGATCCCCACGCCGGGGGGGACGCGTATTCGCCTGGGCGACGTCATCCGCATCGAGGACCGTGACGTGCTCGCACGCATGCGGCGCGAGAAGCAGCAGTACGAGCGGACGGTGGCGTACGAGTTCCGGGGGCCTGCCCGGCTGGGTGACGTGGTGCACGAGGCGATCATGGCGGGCACGGACGTTCCGGCCGGCTACACGGTCCAGTCCGGCCGGAACACGTTTTTCGTGAACGAGGAGGAGCGGGAGCAGATC
>Ga0079224_100011935_pt1 | contig 11999 bp, 9 predicted proteins | sample Stecom2015_FD_80414 | JGI IMG/M metagenome (GOLD analysis project Ga0079224, IMG submission 80414) | Agricultural soil microbial communities from Utah to study Nitrogen management - Steer compost 2015 | ecosystem: Environmental > Terrestrial > Soil > Agricultural land | place: USA: Utah... | reverse complement strand
GTTATTGAAATTCAGGCGCCGGGCGGGAATTACGACTACGAACATAAATATCTTTCGGACGCCACCCAGTATGTCTGCCCCGCGCAGCTTGATGCCTGGCTTACCGAGCAAATCCAGCAGCTTGCCGTCCAGGCCTATGTAGCGCTGGGCTGCGAAGGTTGGGGGCGCGCCGACTTCATGCTGGACAAGGGCGGCCGGCCCTGGCTGCTTGAAATGAACACCTCGCCGGGCATGACCAGTCATTCGCTGGTACCCATGAGCGCGAAGGCCGCCGGTATGGATTACGCGCAATTGTGTCTGACCATCTTGTCTGAGGCGTCCTGCAAAGTGCAGGCGACCACGACATCAAGGAGCTAATCCGTGTTCAGCGACGCCCGTCTAACCAATCTGATTGCCAACACCCTGATGCTGCTGTCCGTCGTCGCATTGGTGGTGGGTGCGATCGTTTGGGTGGCGAAGCGTCCGTATTTTGCGATCGAGCGTGTGGATATTGAGCCCTTGGGTGCCCCAATGCTTGAGTATGTGTCGCCGGCCACGGTGCGGGCTACCATTGCCGGCCGCCTTGCAGGGAACTTCTTTTTCACCGATCTGGATAAGGTGCGCGAACTGATGGAAAGCGTCCCCTGGGTGCGCAAGGCGCAAGTGAAACGTGTGTGGCCCAACACGCTGCGCGTGGCATTTGAAGAGCAGCAACCCCTGGCGTTCTGGAATCAGGACGAGATGATCAACACCTGGGGCGAATCCTTCAGTGCAAACCAGGGCGAGCTGTCCGACAACGTGGTCTTGCCGCAGCTGAATGGTCCCGACGCCTCCGAGCGACTTGTGGTGCAGCGCTACGCCGAAATTGCGCGCTGGTTTGCCCCGCTTGACCTGCGTGTGCAGGAAGTGACGCTGAGCCCGCGTTACGCGTGGGAAGTCACCCTGTCCAACGGGCTGCGCCTTGAGCTTGGCCGCGACCCGGCAGCGGACGTGGCCGACCCGCACGGACGCTCCGGAGCACTTCCCTTCGCTGAGCGCATTGAACGTTTTGTGCAGGCTTGGCCTGTGTTGTTAAGCCGCCTTGACGGGCGTACCCCCGGCAGTGCCGATTTACGTTATCCCAACGGGTTTTCTATCACGTTGGCCCCTGTTTCAAATACGTCTGAGAATTAAAACACCATGACTCGTGATATCAAGGATTTGATCGTTGCGCTGGATATCGGCACTAGCAAAGTGGTTGCTGTGGTGGCCGAGATCCTGCCTGGCGGGCGCTTCGAAGTGCTGGGGTTGGGCCAGCACGAATCGCAGGGCATGCGCAAAGGTGTGGTGGTCAACATTGAAACGACCGTCAATTCGATCCAGCGCGCCCTTGAAGAAGCCGAGCTGATGGCCGACTGCAAAATCCGCGAAGTGTATGCAGGCATTGCCGGCAGCCATATCAGCAGTTTCAACTCCAGCGGCATGGTTGCCGTGAAAGATAAAGAAGTGACGGCCACGGATGTGGCGCGCGTCATCGAGACCGCCAAGGCCGTCAACATTCCCACCGACCAGCAGGTGCTGCACGTTCTGACGCAGGAATTCATTGTGGATTCGCAGGAAGACATCCGCGAACCCATTGGCATGAGCGGGCTGCGGCTGGAGGTGCGGGTGCATATCGTGACGGGGGCAGTCAGCGCCGCCCAGAACATCGTCAAGTGTGTGCGTCGCTGCGGCTTGGAGGTCCAGGACCTTATTCTCCAGCCGTTGGCCTCCAGTCTGGCGTGCCTGACCTCTGATGAAAAAGAATTGGGGGTGGTGTTGGTTGATATTGGTGGCGGCACGACCGATGTGGCCATCTATACCGGCGGTGCCATCCGGCACACCGCCGTGGTGCCCATTGCAGGCGACCAGATCACCAGCGATATCGCGGCAATGTTGCGCACGCCGACGCCCGATGCGGAAGAAATCAAATTACGTTACGGGATTGCCAAGCAAGTGCTGGCCGACCCGGAAGAGCAAATTGAGGTGCCTGGTCTGGGTGACCGGCCCAATCGCAAGGTGAAGCGCCAGGCATTGGGGGCCGTGATTGAGCCGCGTGTTGAAGAGCTCTTCGCATTTGTACAACAAATTATCCACGACTCAGGCTACGAAGACTTGTTGGCCTCGGGGGTCGTGCTGACGGGCGGTACGGCGCTGATGCCGGGCATTGTCGAGCTGGCAGAAGATGTTTTTTTGAAGCCAGTCAGGGTGGCAGTGCCGGTGTACGAGGGCAGCTTGGCCGACGTGATGCACAACCCGCGCTTTTCGACCGTGATGGGCTTGCTGGAAGAGGCCCGCTTGCAACGCGCGCGAGGACACAAAGTGGCCCAGCAGAAGGGCAGCTTCAAGACTCTGCTGGCACGCATGAAGGAGTGGTTTATGAATTAAGGCTGAAAGGCCTTGATGGGCAGGCGCCATAAGCCTGCTTCCGGAGGCGTTCACGTCATGTGCGGAGCATCACGCCCGGCATCTGATCTGAACGTATCAGGAGAACAAGAGGTGAAAGGGGAAACTTTTAATTATTGCTTTACATGATCTGTGAGGGAATCAATCATGATGAACTTTGAAATGTTAGATAACAGCAACGTCAGCGGCACCATCATCAAAGTGGTTGGTGTTGGAGGAGCAGGTGGGAACGCTGTGGCACATATGATCAATTCAGGTGTCAGCGGTGTTGAGTTCATCTGCGCCAACACTGATTCGCAGGCATTGGCCGCCAGCGATGCACACATCCAGATCCGTCTGGGTAACACGGGCCTGGGCGCGGGTGCAAAGCCGGAACAGGGGCGGGCCGCCGCTGAATCGGCACGTGAAGAGATCCGGTCAGCCCTTAGTGGTGCCAACATGGTGTTTGTCACGGCCGGCATGGGGGGCGGCACGGGTACCGGCGCCGGACCCGTCGTGGCGGAAGTGGCCAAGGAACTAGGTATTCTGACCGTCGGTGTCGTAACCAAGCCCTTCGAGTTTGAAGGCAACAAACGCATGCGCATGGCTGAAGAAGGTATTGCCGAGCTGTCCAAGCATGTGCACTCGCTCATCGTTGTTCTGAACGAAAATCTGTACGATCTGATGGACGAGGACGCCACCCAGGAAGATTGTTTCAAGGCGGCCGACGATGTGCTGCACAACGCTTGCGCAGGTATTGCCGAAATCATCAACGTGGAAGGTAACGTCAACGTTGACTTCGAAGACGTGAAGACCATTATGGGTGAGCCTGGTCAGGCCATGATGGGAACGTCGATGGCGTCGGGTCCCAACCGTGCACGTGAAGCGGCCGAGCAAGCCATTGCATGCCCGCTGCTTGAGGGTGTCGATTTGCACGGCGCGCGCGGTATTTTGGTGAATATTACTGCCAGCCGCTCGCTGAAGATGCGTGAGACCCGCGAAATCATGGATACCATCCGCAGCTACGCCGCTGACGACGCCACGGTCATTTTCGGTACGGCCTACGATGACTCTATGGGTGACGACCTGCGCGTAACCGTTGTCGCCACGGGCCTGGGCCGCGGTGAATCCACCAAGCCCGAGCTGGTGCACAGCAGCGAAACGGCGCAGCGTACCGGTACGGACGACATTCCGGTGATTGGCGGCAACCCGTATGACAATGCCGACATTCCGGCGGTGATTCGTGATCCGCGTCGGCAGGCGTCCGCACAAGTTCGTGCTTTGGAAACTGCCGGCATGGACCACTTCGACATTCCGGCATTTTTGCGCAAACAAGCCGACTAAACCCACAGCAATAGATCAAAAGCAATAAGCCGTTGATGTGCTGACGCTGATTATGCGGCCCCGGTTAATCCCCGAAACCGGGTGCCGCATGCTGTGGTTATGTATGGAGACAGCAGGGGAATTATTACGATCAACTGTGGTCTATTCCTGCAGTCGATTGAAATATTATTTTTTAATGGATAACCCTGAAACCGGTTAGAATAGACCGTATGACATTTTTGTGAACGGGGTTCTCCCAAGGCACCTATTATTCTTATGTTACGGCAACGCACCATTCAAAAAACCATCAGCACAAAAGGGGTGGGCCTGCACTCGGGCCGCCGTGTCGAACTAACCCTTCGTCCCGCTGCCCCCAACACCGGCATTGTGTTTCATCGTGTCGACCTTCCCGAGGTTGTGCACCTGCCGGCCCGTGCCGATATGGTTGGAAACACGCGCTTGGCGTCGGTGCTCCAGCAGGGAAATGTGCGTGTTTCCACTGTTGAGCACCTGATGTCGGCATGTGCGGGCCTGGGCATCGACAACCTGCATGTCGACCTGACCGCCGAAGAAGTTCCCATTATGGATGGCAGCGCCGGTACGTTTGTCTATTTGTTGCGTTCTGCCGGCTTGCAAGAGCAGGCAGCACCCAAGCAGTTTTTGCGGGTGCTCAAAACGGTCGAGGTGCGCGAAGGGGAAGGTGAAAACCTGAAATGGGCCCGCTTGGAGCCCTACGACGGTTTCGCGTTGTCGTTCTCCATTGATTTCAGCCACCCGGCCATCGATTCCACCGCCAATTTTGCTGAAGTCGACTTTGCTCGCGACTCCTACGTAAAAACCATTGCCCGTGCACGTACCTTCGGGTTTGCCAGCGAAGTCGAGGCCTTGCGTGCCGCCGGTTTGGCACGGGGCGGTAGCCTGGATAATGCCATCGTCATGGACGAATACCGCGTCCTGAACTCGGATGGACTTCGCTACGACGACGAGTTCGTGAAGCACAAGATTCTTGACGCCATCGGTGACCTCTACCTTATTGGCAAGCCGTTGGTGGCACGTTATGTAGCCTGCAAGTCAGGTCACGGCCTCAATAACCAGCTTGCCCGCACGTTGCTGGCCCAGGAAGACGCCTGGGAGCTGGTAACTTACGAGTCCGAACAGTTCCCCGAGGCATTCAGCTACGAGTGGAAATACGCCTGACCGCGTTTTAGCGATGGCGTTTTAACAGCCGCTGTATGGCATCCCGTAATGGCCCGGGCGGTAGCGTGCCGCCTAGCTGGCCAAAAGCGTCCAGGGCCTGTGTGTCCAAAGGCTCTATATCGCGGGCGGGCGGGGGCGTGTCGTTACGTATAAGTGCGCCTTGTACGCGTACCGTTATTTCGTTAACGTTCCAGCCAGCCTGATTCAATTGTGCCACCACGCGTGGTGTCAACTGCCGCAGTTTGCTGGCGTAGGCTGCACTGGGTACGGCCAGCGTCATCCGGTGGCCATCAATACGTGCCACCCGGCACACCCGGGCAATCCCTGTCGGCAACACTTGGCGGGCTTCCCGTTCGGCATCCAGCAAATTCTGGGCGGTTGCCAGCAGGCTGGCGCCTTGCGTGTCGGCGTGTACCCAATCAAGGGCCAGCGTACCGGCGGCCCGGCTTCGCGTGCGCCGTGGTGTGCGTGTGGTTTTGAACATATCACTGATTTTACAGGGCTTTTGTTTTGAATCATCCGGCAGTGCAGACGTCATCCGGGCATTTTAACGTTGTAGCCAGCCGTGCTTGGCGTAAACCTGTTTTCCTGTTACTGGCCGTGACGGCGTTGGGCGTCTCGGCGCTCGGCGGTGCGTGGGCACATGCCCGTTTTTTCAGTGCGCCTGCCCTGCTGCCGCAACACGAGCAGGCCTTGATCAGTCACGCGTCGCGTAATTCCGCCTACATCCGTGAAAATATTGGCATGCTGGCGCAGAAGGTGGGTGCGCTGCAGGCTAAAGTGGCCGCCGTTGATGGCCTTACACAGCGCGTCGCCCAAGCCGCTGGGGTGCACTATACCGAACCCGAGCTTGTCGCAAACCTGCCGGTGGATGTTCCCGGGCCGGATGTGAACGCGTCCATGCCGCCCACTCCACGACACGCAGCGGCGCCAGGCGTGATGGACGACGTCACAGGGGTGGCGATCGACCACTTCCCCGCGCTGCCCGCCGCTCGTGGCGGAGCAGAGGTGTCCGACAGTTATGCCCTGACGGCCGAAGGGCTGGGACGTCAGCTTGATGTCTTGCACGCCAAGCTGATATCGCAACAAGACAGCCTCGCCTTGCTCGACCTTATGCTGACGCGGCGCACCGGCGTGGATGCCAGCTTGCCAAGCGTTGTGCCGGTGGCCGATGTTACTCCCAGTTCATCCTTTGGGTGGCGTCGCCATCCCATCACGCGGCGTCACTCCATGCACGAGGGCATGGACTTCGCCGCCCCGCGCGGCACGCCCATCTACGCAGCCGCAGCCGGGGTAGTCACGCAAGCGCGGTTCCGGTCTGGCTATGGAAACCTGGTAGAAATTGTGCACGGCAATGGCCTGTCGACCCGGTATGCCCACGCGTCCAAATTGAACGTAACCGAGGGCGAGCTGGTTGATCAGGGCCAGCTGATTGCCCTGGTTGGCTCTACGGGGCGGTCAACGGGCCCGCATTTGCATTTTGAAGTTCGGATGGCGGGCCACCCGTTGGATCCAGCGTTGTTTTTGCCGCCCACATGGCAAAGCGGGCCTTTGGTGGCCGATGCCGGCGAACACGCTGTTACCAATGCCACGCAGGTGCGTTAAACTGTATTGTTTCCTGCGGCATGTCCGCTAACCCACACGAAAGGTATGCCGGTGCGCCAAACAATAGCGGGCCGGTGTTAACGAAAAACGCATGGTTTCTTTGATAAAAAAGCTGATTGGCAGCCGTAACGACCGTTTGCTCAGGCAGTATCGCAAGCTTGTCGCTCAGATCAATGCTCTGGAACCCCAAACCGAGGCGCTTTCCGATGCCGAATTAAAGGCCAAGACCGACGAGTTCCGTCAGCGCCATACCGACGGCGCGTCGCTTGACGACTTGCTTGTCGAGGCGTTCGCCGTAGTGCGCGAGGCCGGTAAACGGGTCTTCGACATGCGGCATTTCGACGTACAGCTGCTGGGCGCCATCGCGCTGCACCAAGGCAAAATTGCCGAGATGCGCACGGGTGAGGGTAAAACGCTGATGGCCACGCTGGCGGTGTATCTGAACGCGCTGGCCGGAAAAGGCGTTCATGTCGTCACCGTTAACGACTATCTGGCCCGGCGCGACGCCGAATGGATGGGGCGCCTGTACAACTTCTTGGGTATGTCGGTGGGCGTTGTGGTGCCTAACCAAGATAATGATGAAAAGCGCGCTGCTTACCAAGCCGATATTACCTACGGAACCAACAACGAATTCGGTTTCGACTATCTGCGCGACAACATGGAATACCGCGCCGAAGATCGTCGTCAACGTCCGCTTTTTTACGCCATTGTGGACGAGGTCGACTCCATTCTTATCGACGAGGCCCGTACACCACTGATTATTTCCGGGCAGGCCGAAGACAACACTGATCTCTATGTGCGCATGAACGCGGTACCGCCGCTACTTACGCGCATGCAAGCGGAGCCCAAACCGCAAGAGCCGGAACCGGAAGGCGACTACTGGGTTGACGAAAAAGGGCAGCAGGTTCATTTGTCCGAAGCCGGCCACATCAAGGCCGAAGAGGTATTGACGCAACAAGGCATGCTGCCTGAAGGCGAATCCCTTTACGACCCACGTAATATTTCGCTGATGCACCACCTGATGGTGGCCTTGCGGGCGCACAGTTTGTTCCACCGCGACCAGCACTATGTGGTGCAAAACGGCGAAGTCGTGATCGTCGACGAGTTCACCGGCCGTCTCATGGCGGGTCGTCGTTGGTCCGATGGCTTGCATCAGGCCGTCGAAGCCAAGGAAGGCGTCAAGATCCAGAACGAAAACCAGACACTGGCCTCTATCACCTTCCAGAACTATTTCCGCATGTACGAGAAGTTGGCGGGCATGACGGGTACGGCCGACACCGAAGCGTTTGAATTCCAGGAAATCTACGGCCTGGAAACGGTGATCATACCCACCAACCGGCCCATGGTTCGGGTAGATCAAAACGACCAGGTCTTCAAAACCGACGCCGAAAAATATGCGGCCATCTTGGCCGACATCAAGGATTGTGCCGAGCGTGGGCAACCGGTACTGGTGGGTACCACGAGTATTGAAAACTCCGAGTTGCTGTCGCGCATGCTCACTAAAGAGGGCCTGCAGCACGAGGTGCTGAACGCCAAGCAACACGAGCGCGAAGCACAGATTGTGGCCGAAGCCGGTAAGCCGGGCCACATCACCATTGCCACCAACATGGCCGGTCGCGGTACCGACATTGTGCTGGGCGGCAGTGTGGATAAGCAAATTGATCTGGTCCGCGCCGACGAATCGCTGTCTGACGAAGAAAAGCAAGCGCGTATCGACACCATTCGCGCCGAGTGGGCTCCCGCTAACGACGCCGTCAAAAAAGCCGGTGGTTTGCGCATTATCGGTACCGAGCGCCACGAGTCGCGCCGTATTGACAACCAGCTGCGCGGGCGTGCCGGTCGTCAGGGTGACCCTGGCTCTTCACGCTTCTACCTGTCTCTTGAAGACCCGCTGATGCGGATTTTTGCCGGCGATCGCGTACGCGCCATTATGGAACGGCTGCGTCTGCCCGAAGGCGAACCCATCGAGGCCCGCATGGTTACGCGTTCGATCGAATCCGCGCAGCGAAAGGTCGAGGCGCGCAACTTCGACATCCGCAAGCAGCTGCTGCAGTACGATGACGTCGCAAACGATCAGCGCAAGGTGCTGTATACGCAGCGCAACGAGGTGCTGGAAGCCACTGATGTGGGTGATATGGTAGCCAACCTGCGCGATGCCACAATGGTTGAGCTTTTCCGCAGTTATATTCCTGAAGACTCTGTTGAAGAGCAATGGGATGTGGCCACGCTGCAGTCAACCTTGGCGTCCGAATGGCACATTGATATGCCTTTGGCCAAGATGCTCGAAGAAGAGCATAACTTGACCGACGACGACTTGCTTGAGCGCGTGCTGGACAAGGCCCGCGAGCTTTACGAAAGCAAGGTTGCGCTGGTGGGCCGCGAAAACTGGGCACCGTTTGAGCGCTCAATCATGCTGCAGGCCATCGACACGAACTGGCGTAGCCATCTGGCTGCCCTGGATCACTTGCGTCAGGGGATTCATTTGCGCGGTTATGCGCAGAAGGATCCCAAGCAAGAGTACAAGCGTGAAGCCTTCGAGTTGTTCTCCGATATGCTCGACCGGGTTCGCGTCGATGTGGTGCGCGTCTTGCTGACCGTGCGTATCCAGTCACCGGAACAGGTTGAAAACACCGAGCCGCAGCCCAGCAAGCTCGATAACGTGTCGTACCACCATTCCGATTATGATGCCGCGCTCAGCGGTGAAGATCCGGGTATTGATGGCCAGCAGGCCCCTGCCGGCGCAACAGCAGCGGCGGCCGCGACGGGCGGTACGGCTACTGCGGCGGTGCCTCGTGTAGGGCGTAACCAGCCGTGCCCTTGCGGCAGCGGCAAAAAGTACAAGCACTGCCACGGGCGTGTCGCCTAACCGGTCGTAAAGCGGCGCGCCATTTGCGCGCCGCGTCATTCAGGCCCCGTTGCTATCGGCACGCTAGGGGTGCAGCCATGGCAGGCGCCATCTCATCGCTCGTTTTTGTTGCCACGAATCGGGTGCTGCCATATCAGGCGCCGGCGTGCACTAGCACCAGTGAAGATGTCGCCCTCCAGGCGGGCCGGGGCTTTACAGCAAAAACAAGGTTGCCAGCCCTAGAAAAATAAAGAAACCGAGCGAATCGGTTGCAAATGTCAGGAGCACCGACGAGCCAACGGCCGGATCTTTACCGAAGCGATCGCGCAGCAACGGAATCAGCACCCCTAAAAACGCGCCGATCAGCATATTGCCGATCATGGCCGCCATCATGACCAGCGCGACGGCAAATGAACCGGATATCGCCCACGCAAAGGTAGCGGCCACAATACTGCCGCTGGTGCCCACCATGAAGGTGACCAGCAGTTCGCGTTTCACCAGTTGCCAGATGTTGGCGCTGCTGACCCGGCCCATGGCCATGGCGCGGATGATCATCGTCATGGTCTGGTTGCCCGAGTTGCCGCCAATGCCGGCCACAATGGACATCAGGAACGCAAGAATCACGATTTGACTGACTGTGTGCTCAAAGCGCGATGCAATGAGCGACGCGATGGCCGCCGTACACAGGTTAACCAGCAGCCAGGGCGCTCGGTTACGCAGGGCGCTGTATACCGGCGCAAAAATGTCCTCTTCCTGCAGACCGGCGCGTGACAGCGCTTGCTCTTGCGAGTCTTCCTGAATGACGTCCACCACCTCGTCAATGGTGACGCGGCCAATCAATCGCCCACGGTCGTCCGTGACGGGAGCGGAAATCAGGTCGTAGCGTTCAAAAGCGTTGGCGGCATCGGCGTCCGAATCCATCGGGTTCAGCGATAGATAGTCTTCATTCATGACGTCAGAAACCAGCCGTTCCGGCTCGGTCACCAGCAGTTTGGTCAGATACAGCGTGCCCTGCAGGCGGTCTTCGCGGTCGACCACAAAGATTTGATCAGTGTGGTCGGGCAACTCTTGCAAGCGACGCAGATAGCGCAGAACCACTTCCAGTGTTACGTCTTCGCGCACACGCACCATGTCGAAGTCCATGATGGCCCCGACGGTATCTTCGGGGTAGCCCATGGCCTCGAGCAGTTGCGCCCGTTCGGCGGCTGTCAGCCCGCGTTGCACTTCGGCAACGACGTCGGGCGGCAGGTCGGGCACCAGGTCGGCGATTTCGTCGGCGTCCATGGTGCCCGTGGCACTGACCAGGGCATCCCGGTTCATGGTTGCGATTAGTGATTCACGGGCCCAGTCATCGACTTCAAGCAAGACATCGGCATCGTGGCCCGGGTCGACAAGACCCCACACGACTTGCCGCTCGTGTTCGGGCAACGATTCGAGAATGAACGCGATGTCGGCCGGGTGCAGTTTGTTGACGGTTTCGCCGATTTCCGACGCAATGGCGTCGGGCAGGCCGGTGTCGTCGGTCTCACCGGTTTCAAGTTGTTCGAGGGCCTCGGCGACGTCCGGCCGGTTCAGAATACTTTGCAGTATCTGAAGGGCGAGTTGCGCGTCTTCCGGGTCGAGCCGGCGCGGTATGGCGATTGCCTTGCCTTCGGGCGTTACATCTTGAACGTCCGGTTCCAGGCTGTTGTGTTGCATAAGCAGGCCTTCAACTTAAGCGGGGGGTAAGGGGCGGCTCCTGCGCTGGTCGTCGGTGGCGACGTAGGTCAGAATGGCTTCGGTAACCTTGATGATTTCAGCGTCAAGGCGTTGCCTTTCGGCGTAGACTTCGACCGACACAGTAATGGATGTCGTGCCCGTTTTAATGATTTTGGCGTAAAAGCTTAGCAGGTCGCCCACAAACACGGGTTGGCGGAAGGTAAACGCGTTTACCGCGATGGTGGCGACACGCCCGCCGGCACGCCGGGTTGCGGGAATGGCCCCGGCAATGTCCACTTGCGCCATTATCCATCCGCCGAAAACATCACCGTGAATATTGGCGTCAGAAGGCATGGGCATGACGCGCAAGGTGGGCGCACAGCCGGACGGCAGTGTGGCGGTATCGGCAGCGGTTTGTTGCGTACTCAAGGGCATTCCTTTTGTTGGTTTTATGCCGGGCGAGTGTGTCGCCCGGAAGGTAAGGGGAAAATGCAGCTTAGGCCTGGGCGGGCGGGGTCAGATGGCCGTGTTGAGCCAGCCATTTTGTGGCCAGCTGAACCCAGTACGTGGCCCCCAGCGGAATAATGCTGTCATTGAAGTCGTAGCTGCCGTTATGCAGCATGCACGGCCCCATGCCATGCCCGGGATCGCGGTGTTCACCTTGTCCGTTTCCGATCCAGACGTAGCAGCCGGGCACTTCTTGCAGCATAAAGGCGAAGTCTTCGGCCCCCATCGATGGCTTGATGTCAGTGTCAAGGTTGTCAGCGCCCACAATGTCGGTGATGACCTGTTTGCAGAAGTCGGTTTGCGCGACGTCGTTGATGGTAGGCGGATAGCTGCGCTGGAATGTGAAGTCGGATTCGCAGTTGAGCGCACGGCACGTGTGCTCGGTGATTTCGGCCATCCGGCGCTCGACCAGGTCAAGTGCCTCGATGGAGAAAGTGCGTAC
>Ga0079224_100011934_pt1 | contig 12000 bp, 6 predicted proteins | sample Stecom2015_FD_80414 | JGI IMG/M metagenome (GOLD analysis project Ga0079224, IMG submission 80414) | Agricultural soil microbial communities from Utah to study Nitrogen management - Steer compost 2015 | ecosystem: Environmental > Terrestrial > Soil > Agricultural land | place: USA: Utah... | reverse complement strand
TCCCGAACTCGCCAAAACCATCGCTAGTACAGCTATCAGTAGTTTATAATTGACAACTAAATAGGACCAAATTCTCTTTAGAGTACCAATTTTGTCTTTTGCTTGCTGCGGCTTTTTTCCGTGATTTTGCTTAGATCGATTCGTTCGCATTGACATGCTGTGGTCCCTCCTCTCCAAATTGTGTTTCATACACCTTTTGATAAAATGGTGAGGATTCTATCAATTCATCATGACTTCCCGAAGCAATAATTTTCCCATCTTCTAAAAGTAAAATGGTATCGGTTGCCATAGCTGTGTAGATCTTAGATGTAATAATCAAGGTTGTACATGAATAGTTTTTTAGTTCTTCCAATAGTTTTGCTTCTGTTTGTAAATCCAATGCACTCGTACTATCGTCTAATAATAAAATTTTCGGCTCCCGTACAAGTGCTCTAGCAATGGATATCCTCTGTTTTTGTCCGCCTGAGAGGTTTACCCCTTTTTGACCTATAACGGTTTCATATTGCAATGGAAGCTTTTCGATGGTTTCATGTATTTGGGCACGTTTAGCAGCAAACATAATTTCCTCCAATGACGCATCCTGCTTGCCCCAAAGAATATTGTCCTTAATCGTCCCTGTAAACAACAAAGCTTCCTGTGGAACATAACCAATTTGCTTGCGTAATTCTTTTAGCTTGCGATCTTTGACATCAACATCATCAATTAGAACATTTCCTTGAACAACGTCATATAATCGTGGAATGAGTTGAAACAATGATGTCTTTCCAGAACCTGTTGCTCCAAGAATAGCTACGGTTTCACCTGGTTGAACTGAAAACGTAATATCCTGTAATACCTTTGTATTTGTACCTGGATACGCGAAATCAACATGAGAAAAAGTAATTTTTCCTGCTGTTTTCGGAAAATTTTTCAACTCTGTGTTTGCTTCTACCAAATCAATTTCTGTATCGAATACTTCAATAACACGGTCAGTTGAAGCTTTTGCTCTAGAAAAATGCATAATAATCCATGAAAAAACACCAAGTGCCCCAGTTATACGTGTCGTATAGTTAATGATTGCAACAACTTCCCCAACTTGTACATTTCCAGAACTTACATCCAGACTACCGAACCACAGAATCGCAATAATACTTCCATTCATCAGTAATAATAGCACTGGCATAGTTAGTTCAATTAGGCGAAGCGATTTGATCGTCTGATCTTTTAAATCTTCATTTGCTTGAAAAAATCGTTGAGTTTCATGTCTCCAACTGACAAACGCTTTGATAAGACGCATTCCAGATAGATTTTCCCTCATCACACCATTGACTGAATCTAATTTCTGTTGAACAGATTGGAAAAGCCTTCTCGCTTTTGTCATGATAAAGACAAGAAAAAGAATAAGAAATGGAATCGTTACAATCAGCATCATCGCAAGCTTTGCATTTACGAGGAAGGCCATAATCATTCCAAAAATAATCAACATGGGTGCTCGTATTGCAATGCGTAAACTCATAAATACTGTATTTTGCAGTTGAGTGACGTCATTCGTCATTCTGGTAATCAATGTTGCTGTATCAAATTTTTGAAGATTTGAAAAGGAGAATGATTGGATTTTTGTAAACAAGTCTTTTCGTATGTCATACGCAAAGCTTTGACTTGTATGTGAAGCAAAGAAGGAATTTGCTATTCCAGAAATAAAAGCTAGGATTGAAATACCAACCATGATTCCTCCCCACTTCAAGACAACTGACAGATCTTTTTGTAAAATACCATCATCGATAATTTTTGCCATTAAAAGCGGTTGCAATAGTTCAACTGCGAGTTCTACAAATGTTAATAACAACGCGACTGTAATAACGAGTCGATATGGTCTTAAATACGCTAATATCCTAATCATATGAGGCCTCCAAAAGTATGTACAAAACAATTCTATCTATTTTACTGAATTATTTTAATCATACAATAAAATTCTCTGATATTATAGAAAAAAAACCAAAAGGCTTATGCCCCCTGGTTTTATGAGTTTTGTAGACTATGAGAATATAATTTTTGGCTGGCAAAAAAGCTAATAACTGTTGCAAGTGTAACAGCTATGATCATATACAAGGTCAAATGATGCATCCCTTTTTCCACATTAATTTGATTAGTAATCAGCATTCCCATAATACTTGCTCCAAACGTCGTGCCAATATTTCTAGCAAAAAAATGAAGACTTGTTGACATACCCTTTTGATGTGCTTCTGCCATTTCCTGCGAGCCGATTGTTCCAATTGTCACAACGATACCAAAGGCAAACCCTTGAATCGTTAGAATTCCAAAAATATACCAGAAGCTAGATTCTTTATTCAAGAATAAAGCTAGAACCGCAGAAAGGACGAGAAGTCCGTTTCCTAAAAATATCGTTTTGCGATATCCATATTTTAAAATAAGCTTCCCTGATGGAACAGATGCCAACATCCAAGCAGCACTCATTCCGAACAGTACAAGTCCACTTATTATAATTGAAACCCCTTGAACCTCTTGCATAAAGAGTGGAATATAATTAGAAAACGCAAAAATACTTAAGAATATCAACAAACCATTTATGTTTAACCATGAGATGTTTTTATTGCTTAAGATTTCAATTGGGATAAAGCGTTTATCCGATTTCTTCTCACATAAAAGAAAGAGAACTAGGAATATAATCCCAAGTAAATTATAGATTAAAAGATTTTTAGTTGTTATAGTATTCATTAAAAATGAAAGCATGCTTCCAGTAAATAGTATAGCGCTAAGATAATTTAGTGGATTTGTATCCTTCGTAATGTTTTCTTTATATGGAATTAAACATAACAGGACGATGATTCCGATTGGAATATTAATAAAGAAAATCCAACGCCACGACATAGATTCTACGAAAAATCCACCGATTAGAGGTGCGATTACAGCTGATACACCCCACATGGCTGAAAAAAAACCTTGTATTTTTCCACGCTTTTCGATCGAATAAAGGTCTCCAGCAATGATCATTGTCAAGGGTGAAACCCCTCCAGCACCTAATCCTTGAATTCCACGATAGATAATTAATTCAATCATGGAATTTGCCAAACCACAGAGCAATGAACCAATGGTAAAAAGAATCATCGAAATACTAAATATCTTTTTTCTTCCATAAATATCGGCAAGTTTCCCGAATATTGGTAAGGAAACAGTGGAAAATAAAATATAGATGGCAAACATCCATCCATAGAACTTATAACCTCCAAGTGTTTCTGAAATGGTTGGGGCTGTAGTCTGGAGGATGGTTGTGTCCATAGCACTAATAAGCATCGCCAGCACAATACTTACTAAAACAAACGGTTTAGATTTCATCTCTTTCTCCCCTATACGCTTTGAGTTCCTCCATTATACTACAAATAATGGAAATGAAAATAAATATGTTTTTTCAAAAAAATTGTGTCTCCTAAAAAATAAATGAGGTAATTTTATGATTCGCATTACTGCTATTACAGATAACCATGAACGATTGACAAATGTTCCTATTTCAGAAGTGAGAAAGAATGATTGGAAATGGTATTGGATTGATTTTAATTGTCCTTCAGAAACAGAGATGGAGGAACTATCACGTACACTTCAGTTTCATCCCTTGGCAATTGAAGACTGTATTCATGTATTGCAACGGCCAAAATTAGATTTTTATGATTCAAATACCTTTTTCGTTTCACATAGTCTCTCTGGTAATACGATGGAAAAGGAAGAAATTAATATGTTTTTAGGTGAGAATTATATTGTGACTTTTCATTTAAAAGAATCAAGTGAAGTAAATGAAGTGTGGAATAGGCTAAAAGCTTCCGACATGATACAAAATTGGGATCCCTCCCTTGTTTTATATCATATCATTGATAAGTTAGTTGATAATTATTTTCCAATTATCTATCATCTTGAAGATACATTAAAAGAAATAGAAGAAAATTCAAATGAAAAATCAATGGAAGAACTTTTAGATGAGCTTTTTGAAACGCGTCATCATTTACTCACGCTCCGCCATACTGTGACACCGATGAGGGATTTGGTCTATCGAATCATTAATTCGCACCGATTGGAATTTCTGCAGCACCGAATTGAATATTTTCATGATATCCATGATCATTTGTTACGTCTAACAGAAAAAATTGATGCAAACCGTGAATTAACAGCAGATATACGCGATAGTTATTTGTCACTTAACTCCCACCAAACGAATAAAGTGATGCGAATTTTAACCGTCATTACAACGATTTTCATGCCACTCACTTTTATTGCAGGTATTTATGGCATGAACTTTACGTATATGCCAGAACTCACATATAAATATGGTTATTTTGTAATTCAAGCGATTATGATTGTCATTGGCATTGGCATGTTTATATGGTTCAAGCGAAAAGGCTGGTTTCGGTGAGATGTTTGAATCGATATGAACTTGTCATCACAGTAAATAGAAGTGTCTCGGTTATCTGAGGCATTTTTAATTTTTTGCAATAACTTTCTGAAAATACTATCAATGGATCAGTCTTTTCGTTTATAATAAAAATTGTTAGAGTACCGAAATAGTTACTAGGAGGTAAGATCATGACAATGGTGAAGGAAAAACTACTAACACGTGCTGAAGTGCCAGTTGAACAAACATGGAAACTAGAGGATTTATTTCTATCGGTTGAAGCATGGGAACAGGAATTAGCTGCACTTGAGGTTGATGTATCAACTGTTACAAAGTACAAAGGTCAATTAGGAAATGGAGCAAAGGTATTTTTAGATTGTTTATTAGCAAGAGAAGAACTTCAAAAACGTATGATTTTAGTAGGTACATATGCAAACTTACGGTTTAATGAAGATGCTACAAATTCTGAAAATCAAGGGAATGCAGCAAAGGTTTCATCTATTTTCTCATCAATCAGTGCGGCTCTATCATTTATTGAGTCTGAAATCCTAGCATTACCAGATGGTACAATTGAACAATACATAAAAGAAGAAAAAGAGTTAGAAGAATTTAAGAATAATTTAAATGTCATAATGGACAAAAAGCCACATACCCTCTCACCTGAAACAGAAGAAACACTGGCAGCACTTGGTGAAGTTCACGATGCACCGTATATGATTTATCAACGAAGCAAAGCATCTGACATGACCTTTCCTTCCTTTAAAGATGAAGAAGGAAAGGAGCTCCCACTTTCTTTCGCATTATTTGAGGATCGCTATGAGCTTTCGGAAAATCCAACGGTAAGGAGAAATGCATTTGAGGCTTTCTCTGATACATTAAAAAAATATAAAAATACGTTTGCTGCTGCCTACGGAACGGAAGTAAAGAAACAGGTAGCATTATCCAAATTGAGAAGCTATGAGTCTGTTACACATATGCTTTTACAACCTCAACAGGTTACATTAGAGATGTATCATAATCAGTTAGATATTATTCAAACTGAGCTAGCGCCACATATGCGTAGATTTGCTAAGCTTAAACAACGTGTACTCGGTTTGGAGAAAATGCATTTTAGTGATTTAAAAGCACCACTTGACCCAGATTTCAACCCAAAAACAACGTATGAAGAGGCTTCAAAAACAATTCTAGAAGCTTTACAGGTGATGGGACCTGAATATAGTGCAATCATGGAAAAGGCACTTACAGAGCGTTGGGTCGACCTCCCAGCAAATATCGGAAAATCGACAGGTGCTTTCTGTTCTAGTCCATATGGAGCACATCCATACATTCTTATTACTTGGACTGACACAATGCGTGGTGCCTTTATTTTAGCTCATGAACTTGGTCATGCGGGTCATTTTTATTATGCAAATGGACATCAACGAGTTGGCAATACAAGACCATCCACTTACTTTATTGAAGCACCTTCGACCATAAACGAATTGCTGCTAGCAGAGCACCTATTGTCGAAAACGGATGATAAGAAAATGAAACGTTGGGTAATCTTACAATTGTTAGGAACGTATTATCATAACTTTGTCACTCACCTTCTCGAAGGTGAATATCAACGCCGTGTCTATGCGCTTGCGGAAGACGGTAATCCAATAACCGCACCAGGATTAAGTGCCATTAAAGGTGACGTATTAAAATCCTTCTGGGGAGATACAGTCGAAATTGATGATGCTGCAAGTTTAACTTGGATGCGTCAGCCACATTACTATATGGGACTCTATCCCTACACATATTCAGCAGGCTTAACAGCCTCAACTGCTGTTGCTCAGTTAATCAAAGAAGAAGGTCAGCCTGTCGTAGAACGTTGGATAGAAGTATTAAAGGCTGGTGGCACGATGAAACCCCTAGAACTACTTAAGCATGCTGGCGTTGATATGTCTAATCCAGATGCAATTCGAAAAGCAGTTGCGTATGTAGGCGAGTTAATTACTCAATTGGAAAGTCTTTACGAATAAAAGGAAATCAGGCTGTCCAAAAGGTCAAGGAAATGTGACTTTTGTGGGCAGCCTTTTTAATTATATAAGATGGGCTGTTGATTTCCGATGTAATTACTCGCATTCTTACTCGTATCATAGAGAGTTTTTTAGGATTTTCATTTTACCATGAATGATTTACAAAATAACCATATGGTAAAAAGTTTTCATATCAGCCTGTACAAGCCATGATTACATTTCCGTCTAGGTCTTTAAAATTGAACCAAGCAAAATGATCTCCTACCCTTTCTAATTCTCTTACAATTTCAATATTGTTAGCATTTATAAAATGATAGGCTGCATCAATGTCTTCAACGATAAAATTAAAGATCGGGTTCGGTAATGGTCTGTGAGTAAAAGTAGGATCAAATGCGTGGTCATCTAATGTTAAACTCGTCGTTTTGAGTAACTGGAATATTACAAACGGGAGATTGCACCTTATTTATATCAAATTTAACCCCTAAGATATGGCTATACCATTCAGCTGATTTTTTTTAAGTCTGAAACGTGTATGAATACCCTACCCATTGTATTTTTAATCGGTGTTTGTTTTACCTTTTTCTATTTCATACTTCCATTTTAAATCAGTGGTGTCTTGCGAATTTTTACGCTTAAATAATCGGTCAATCGACCACTACTACGTCGATTCCCTTTATAAGGCATACATTCTATAAAAAACAAAAAATCCCTTTAGACTTACTCACAAATCTCAGCTAAAAAGCTCACCATTAAAGGTAAGCTTTGTGTGGCGATATGAATATCTGTTGTGTATCGTTTTGACTTACCTGCTATTTGTTAAAAACACGTAAATGATTGGATTTGTCGTAAGCTTATTCCGAAATAGACCCATCTAAAGCCATTCCATCTATAGCCTGAGACTGACCTTCTACCAACAAATGTAGGGTAGAACCAGAATTGTCCTGGACCTCTTAACCATACGTAGGTATATCTAAATAGGCATCCTCGTATACTTCCTGGATCGATTGCAAATGCTTGTGCTTGTTGGTTTTGGGTTGGAACAAATGATGGAGGTGGTGCTGTTGGTGGTCCTCCCCCCTGTCCACCAAATGGTGGGAATCCGCCTGGTCCTTGACTTGAGGGTCCAAATGATGGCCCCATTGACCCTCCTCCGAAAATTGGAAAAAGGGAACCGAGTTGTCTTTCGTAATCATGAGGAGATTCAAACTCTGTGTGGTATGGTTGTGTTGCCCCCATATACCCATACGGGTCATAATAATACATCTTTTTATCACTCCTTATTCATAGGCTACTAGCATCCTATTCTATAGGCTTATGCCTTTCAACTTGTACAACTAAAATGGGCATTTACCTAGATAAAAAAATGACCCACCATACGATGATGGCGGGCCATTTTTTAGTGGTCTCTTTGCACAAAATAATTTAATATATGTTTTAAAAATGTCGTTCTTAGTGGAAGATCTTGTAATGTTTCCATCGCCAAACAATAGTGCTCCCACAGTGCTTTTCTTGCACCATCTACTCCCAATACTGTTACAAAGGTTGACTGATTATTTTTTAGATCATTGCCAGCTGTTTTTCCAAGAATTGAAGATGTGCTTTCCACATCTAGTAAATCATCCTTTATTTGAAAAGCAATACCAGCATGATAGGCAAACTTTTTTAACGCATTAATTTTGAATTCGTCTGCTTGAGCAAGTATGGAAGGCATGATAAGTGCTGCTTCAAATCCTTTTCCTGTTTTTAAAAAGCACATCATATTAAGTTCATCTAGTGATAGATGTTTTCCTTTCGATTCTAAATCCATCGCCTGACCTTTACACATATCCATCGTACTCCCAGATGAATACTGAATCAATTTAAGAACTGTTTTCGGATCAAAATGAGTAAGGGATGCCTGTTCAAATGTCGCGTTTTGTGTCAGAAAAAGCCCTGTTAACTCTGCAATAGCTGTATTATATGCTTGGTGGACGGTGGATTTTCCACGCCGAAAAGACGCATTATCCTGGGATGGCAGGTCATCATAAATTAACGATGCTGTATGCATGTATTCAATTGATTTTAAAAGTGGCAAAATGGTCATTTCATCTAACCCGTATTCTTTTACGCCCATCATCCAGGTCAATATCGGTCTTAATCTTTTTCCATCTCCTTCAAGACTGTAATTTGCGGCTTCGGTTATTGGAGTAGTGTCATTGTCTATATTCTGAATCTGAAAATGGCTATTTAACTTTTCACGAACTTTTTCTACCATTTCGATAAACTGTTCATGGTCTTCTCGTTCATTTCTTAAACTTGTTACCATCTGATCTCTCAAGAGTTTGTCAAAAAAATCAACATCATCTGCACGACGAACCATTTTTTGAATTAACTTGTCAAAGGCTTCATTTCCAGTAGAAAAAGTGGCCATTACTTCTTCATACACTTTATTTCCTACCCGTTGTTTATATCTCTTCAATCCATTAATGGCACGATTTAAAATAATCTCACGGACTTTCGGATCTTGATTGTATACGTTATGAATTAAGAAAGAAATGACAGACCAATATAGCTCAAATGGATTTACTAAATCACTCCGCTGCTGATGATGGGTTAAATAATACGTATAGGGTGTTACTGCACCATCTTCTAAATCGGAAAACATATCTGCAAAATCATCTGCGAGTTGGTTATAGATACCATAATAAAAAATTCGGGTGTTAATCTCTTCGTCCTCAGAGGCACGAATAAGCGAACGAACTATCAATCTAGATGAAGCAGATTTAATGATGATCGGTACAAATAAATCTTCATTCGTGTAAGTTGAATTTGACAAGTCTTTTTCACGGTCGACTTCTTGGGATTTAAAAAAGACATAGGACTGTTCAAAAAAGGAATCTAGTGCTTCTTTAGGCTGATTACTTTTAATATATTGGAAGGCTTCTGATAATTCTGCGTGTATAAATTCTAGCAACACTTTATTTTCATCCATCCAATTACCTAAAGCAGGGACAGTACCTGTTAGAAGTGTAGACCGAATCAGGTCCGAGTACTGCTGCTTTTCTTTGTTTGACAGAATGTTGGCATCTAATAAATCATCAATAAATGGATAAGTGAGGCCATAGGCATAGCCTAGTCGTAAAGCCACATCAAGTCTTTTGGCACGCTTATTTGGTGAGAGATTCTCTCCTAATTCTTCTATTTCATTCATTACGACTCCTGCAATGATCTTAAGCAGTTTTCTCTGGGCATGCGTCGCATCCATTCCCTCTGGTAGATTTCTAGCAACAACTTTTAATTTATCAATTAACCAAATAATCGTTGACTCAATTCCCTCTTTTTGTCCCCATCTATACAATCCTGCCATGGTAAACAGATCCATATGATCTTGTTTTTTCTCTTTTGCTGTTCTTTCTAGTAGACGCTCCTTTAAATTGGTTACCACGCTCTGAATTCTCTCTATCGTCTTCTTGGATGTAAGATCTTTTCCCATATCTCTCATAAAAATATAGGAAATACTGCGATCTAAGTAGCCCTCTAGTTTGCCGTTGTAATGTAGCCAACGAATATAACGATCATAACTTCCTTTTTCAAAGTTTTTCTTTTTGCCTTTAAACGAAAAGATCGAACGATGAATATGGTCTTGTTTCCAAGAGTGTATATCACGTGTTAATGTTTCAATATACTGCTTCTCCTTCACGTCTTTTAAAAGCGACTGAAGATACTGTTCAGCTTGCTTTTGTTCATCTTGATATTTTTTTGGGGGATTATTTATTAATCCTACATTCATCTTTTTGATACCTCAACTTTTGTTCATTCCTTTTGTGTGAAACATAATCATATTCATTTCATTCTACCTTTAAACTAACACATTCTTTACATGACGACCATTTATGTATTTGTAAATGAAATATCTTCTAAATATATACTTCGACTATTCATTTACTTGTACCTACTTTCATCATAGGTATATAAAGCATATTAATGTCAGTATATTTCTGACTAATGCTTAATATCCCATGTCTTTCCAACTAGTATTCTATAGCGTAATATCGTTTTATATGTGTTGTATAAATTTATAAATTTATACCAAACGGCTGGTTTTCGTCCAAACAATGTAGCAAACTGGATGAATAAGAGATTTCAATATAATCTCAAACAGCTAGTGATGGAACGTTCGTTACACATTACAGATTATCTGTATGACAAGCTGATGGTAAATACGATCTTGAAAAATATGTGAACCGTGGAGATCCAGTTGATTTCTTTAAAACTGGAGATAAAATCACACCTGTTTCAGGCAAAGTCCATTCAGGCTCATACTACTTCTGAAATGGATATAGTTCGACTCCAGCAAATTCTGGAATCCATATAACGGATATCGTTGAAAATGAAGCTGGTTCAATCACAGGTAAATTTTATTACAGTACAAACCAAGGTAAGAAAAAATAATATTTCCATAATGCTAAATTGTTCTCCCCTACTTCTTTTCTTATGTTCTTATTGCGAGTGGTTTGCCTGCCCTTGAAGTGTGGGATACGAATGAAAAAACCTGAGTCATATTCGAACTCAGGTTTCTTTCCATTTAAAAACGCCCTATTTATCTAACTTTAGTTTTGCTAATGCATCGGCTAATGCGGTATTGATTGGTTCTTCTTTTTGTTGTTTTTTCATGTAGCTTGAAATTTCCCGCTTCGAGAGTTTTCCTGCTTGATTCTTTTTACGGCGTTCGTTGAAGGTGGCTAATTTCTCTCGATGACCACATTTACAAACGAATATTTGGCCTTCTCCTTCGCCCCGCAATTCTAATTTCTTATGACAATTTGGACACCTTGCATTTGTGAGTTTCGCAATATTTTTACGATGTCCACACTCACGGTCCTGACAAACAAGCATTCTTCCTTTTTTGCCATTCACTTCAAGCATTAATTTCCCACAGTCTGGACATTTCGTACCTGTGATATTATCATGCTTGAATTTTGAATCACTTGTTTTGATGTCGGAGACAACTTCCTTTGTATACTGCTTTATATCTGAGATAAATGCATTCTTTTTTAGACGACCTTTTGCAATTTGTTCGAGCTTCTGCTCCCATTCTGCGGAAAGGACTGGAGATTTTAAATCATCTGGAACAAGCTCTAAAAGTTGTTTTCCTTTATTTGTGATGTGGATGTCTTGGCCTCTTTTTTCAATCAAAAATGTATTAAATAGTTTTTCTATAATATCAGCACGCGTTGCAACCGTACCAAGTCCGCCTGTTTTTCCAATTGTCTCAATTAGGTCCTTGCTTTCTCCTGCCATGTATTTAGCTGGATTTTCCATAGCTGAAAGTAACGTCGCTTCATTGAAAGGCTTTGGTGGTTGTGTTTCTTTTTCGATTTCTTTAACGGAATAAACCTTCAGGCTCATTCCTGTTCGTATGGAAGCTGGAATTTGACCATCATCCTCATTTTCATCCATTGTTGTAATGACCTCTTTCCAACCTAAAGAGGTGACTGTAATTCCTTTTGCAACGAAAAGCTCGTTGCCAATTCGTGCTTGAACTGTTTTCTGTTCATACGTATAGGGTGGTAGAAATACCGCTAAGAAACGTTTTACAATGAGGTCGTAGATTTTTTCCTCTTTCGCAGATAACGATTG
>Ga0079224_100011933_pt1 | contig 12000 bp, 9 predicted proteins | sample Stecom2015_FD_80414 | JGI IMG/M metagenome (GOLD analysis project Ga0079224, IMG submission 80414) | Agricultural soil microbial communities from Utah to study Nitrogen management - Steer compost 2015 | ecosystem: Environmental > Terrestrial > Soil > Agricultural land | place: USA: Utah... | reverse complement strand
CAAAGTTTTGAGGACTTTACTGGACAAGCGAAGATACTGGAAAACCTGTCCATTTTCGTAAAAGCTGCAAAGCTGAGGCAAGAGGCTTTGGACCATGTTTTGTTGCACGGCCCTCCCGGTTTGGGAAAAACCACACTGTCTCACATCATTGCTAACGAAATGGGAGTGGGAATAAAAATCACTTCGGGTCCAGTTTTAGATAAACCTGGAGACCTCGCCGGCCTGTTAACCAATCTGGATGAAGGGGACATTTTATTTATCGATGAAATCCACCGTTTAAGCCCGCTGGTTGAAGAATATTTATATTCCGCAATGGAAGACTTCAAGATTGACATCATGCTCGAGACGGGCCCCAATGCCCGCTCTGTGCAAATCACCTTGAATCCGTTCACCTTGATTGGAGCCACCACACGATCGGGCCTACTTACGGCACCGCTTCGCGCACGATTCGGTATCAATTCCCGGCTTCAGTATTATGATTCTAAATTGTTGACCGATATTGTGGTGCGATCTGCCGACATCTTAAACGTTCCGATTTCCGAGGAAGGAGCCTACGAAATTGCGCGTAGGAGTAGGGGGACTCCCCGAATCGCGAACGCTTTATTGCGTAGGACACGAGATTTCGCACAAATAAAAGGAGACGGACATATCGATAGAAAGATCGCGCAATTCGCATTAAATGCGTTAAATGTTGACGAAAACGGTTTGGACGAGATGGATAACCGGATCTTGAGCACGATCATCGATAAATTCAAGGGCGGACCCGTCGGATTAAAAACTATCGCAACAGCAGTGGGCGAAGATGAAGGGACGATCGAGGAAGTCTACGAACCGTTTTTAATTCAGGAAGGTTATCTGATGCGCACATCCCGCGGCCGAGAATGTACGGAATTGGCGTTTACGCACCTGGGAAAAAAACACCCAAGGAACGGGCCAACCTTATTTTAGCTTCATTTTCTTTAGGATACGCAAGCCACGGCTTGTTAATGCCGGGCTGGGCCGGTGCTCCAATGCCAGTTCGATCCGCAGCTGAAGTTCCATTGAAAGCCAATCAAACTCAGAGGTCATCGCATAGAGCAGGTCCCAACAATTTACCCGAAGGGCCACCGGACAATCCGAATCGTCCAATACCTCAAAGGTTTTTTCCAACAGGGCCACTTTCTGGTCGGTACCGTTTTTCACCATCCAATCACAGCGTGAGAGCAGCAATAGCATTAATTTGGAAAAACTGCGCAGCACACTCCAGTTCGTTGACCGAAGGTAGGCACTATACACGTGCGAACTGTAGCGTTCCAACACAGATGGTTCCGGCGATCTTTGAAGCAAATGTTCCAGTGCCCAAGCACTTTTAAAAGCGCTTCGAGGATGATCGTTATCAAGACTTAGAAAAAACAACTGCTCGTAGCTCAGCACATCCAACAACTGGTCGAAATTTGCCGGAACCGCACGGAGCAGCAGTTGTTCATCCTTTACATCCATATTATTTATTCCGAGGTTTCTCCCTACTGATTTCGACGATATCCACCTGATCTCTCTGCGAGGTGCCTAAAAGATGCTCGCTAAAATAATCCGCCATTTTCCAAAAGAAATATTCAGTCATGTCTCCGAAGGCGTGCCGTTGCCCGGGAAGCAATAAGAAATCGAAACGTTTATTCGCTCGAATCAGGGCATCCGCCATTCGAATGGTGTTCGCCGGGTGCACGTTGTTGTCGATATCGCCCGTCACCAGTAACAATTTGCCTTTCAGATTGCCTGCCAATTCGGCATTGCGTTGAATTTGATAGGAAAAAGTCGTATCCCCCTCATTGTTAACCACTTCTGTTACTCCGTGGTGTCTTTCGCTCCACCATCGGTTATAGATGTTATTTTCATGGTTTCCAGCGCCCGAAACAGCCACTTTGAAGAAGTCTGGATAAACCAACATCGCGGCCGTCGACATGAACCCACCTCCGGAATGTCCCGTAATTCCAACACGATCCAAATCGATGAAAGCATGCCGCGCTGCTAATTGCTCAGCCGCAGCTTTTTTATCTTCGAGTCCGTAATCACGTAAATTTCCGTAGCCATAGGTATGGTACCATTTGGAACGGGAGGGATGTCCACCACGATTACCGACTGAAACAACTATAAATCCCATTTGTGCCAAGCGATCAATCCGATCCATACTTCGACCAAAACTCTTGTTCACTGCTTCTGTTTGCGGTCCAGGATACACATACTCAATAAGGGGATAGGATTTGGTGGAGTCAAAATCGTAGGGTTTATACATCACGCCATACAAATCCGTCATACCGTCGGCCGCTTTTACCTGAAACGGTTCCGGAAAACGATAGCCTGCTGCGAATAGATTTTCCAAATTTGCCTCTTCAAGTTCCATCACCACGTTTCCACGGTGATCGTATAAATAGCTTTTTGGAACCGTATTGACTCTGGAAAAATTATCGACAAAAAACTTTCCGCTTTCACTAATCTGCACTTGGTGATCAAAGTCACCGGGGCTTAGCAACTTGGGCTCGCCGCCCGCCAAAGATGCAGAATAATAATACGTATAATACGGATCCACCTGCTCTTCCTTTCCATTCGCTTTGAAATAGAAAGTTGCTGAAGCCTCGTCGTATCGGGCTAATTCATCACAATGAAACGCTCCTTGGGTCAATTGCCGAACAAAACTTCCGTCAGTCCGATATAAATAAAAATGCCCCCAACCGTCTCGCTGTGACCAATGAATAAATTCCGTTCCGTTGTTTACAAAAACCGGCTTCTTTATATCCAGATATACATTTGAACGTTCCTCTACTACCGTTCGGGTTTCCCCCTCTAGATTGACCGCCACGATATCAATGCGTTTCAGATCTCTACTGGAACGGGCCAGATAGAATTCATCCGCGTTTCCTAACCAATAATTGATCGGATAGGCTCCGGTGTGGGTTTGGCTGCTTCGGTCTTTGGTCCACAAACTCAAGGTCTGGTTCTTAAAACGCGACACATCGATTTGCTTTGGCACCAACGTCTTGGCATTAAACAGGTATAATTCTACTTCAGTAGAATCCGCCTCGCCCGGCATCAGGTATTTATAGGTTTCAAGTGTAGGACGTCCTTTGGCGACATGGTTAATCACCCAGAGTGCACTATAATCGCGGTTGTCCTTTCTGGTCAAAGTAAAGTGTTGCCCGTCGGGTGACCAATTCAATCGCACAGGGCGTCGTTTATTTCGCTCTTCTTCCAGTGATTTACGATCGCCTGTCGTCGTGCTGTATTGATCGCCTCCCCAAGCATAATATTGCTCGCCATCAGTCGTAAATTGATGCTCTACGATGGTCGAATCTTTTTCGTCTTCCAAGGCTTTCAGGTAGTTCGAATGGTCCATCCAATACAGGTTGTAATTCTTCGCATAGAAAATCTTGGTCGTGTCTGGATTAAAGTTCGCCCATGACGGTCGCTTCTTTTTGATCTGCTCGGGTGTGACCTCACGGAGTTCTCTACTGTCCAGTACATAGTGAAAATGAAACGTTTTCTTTTTCAACGTGTCTTTTTTGTTGCTGAGCTTTTCGATCTCCTTTTTACTTTTCAAGGTATCTTTACTGCTGAGCACGTCAAATTGCAGAACCTTGCCCTCTTCTATAAATTGCAGGTTTTTTAAATCTAAATTTTTCGCGTCCAATGGATCACCAACGATGGAGGTCAAACGAGCGGCCATCACAGCTCGATCGAAAAGTGCTGTTTTTTTCTTCGCAACCGGATCGACGATATACCAATTTTTCCCATTCGGAGAACTGTACTGATACCAAAACCGTTCGCCATATTCAATCCAATTTGGCTCGACCTCTGTAGAGAAAATCATTTTTTTGAGGCGTTCGGGAGAAAACTGTGCGGCAAGTGAATAGTTAGGTTGTACCGGTTCGGCAGGGCTTTGCCCGAAAACAGCTGCCGCAAGAAAAAGAAAAAAGAAACTAAAATTATAGTTCATAATCAATCTATCGATAATCGGTCGCTAAAATATCTTTTTAATCCTTTAAAAGGTAACGGGGGCTGTATTATTTTCGATAGGTTTTATGGAATGAAGAACTTTTCATTAAAATTAACCAAGAAAAGTTGACGAGTCGCACGGGTCAGTGCGGTATATAACCAGCGCATAAACTCAGTCGTTAACATCTCATCGGTCAGGTAACCTTGATCTACGAAGACCACCGGCCACTGCCCACCCTGTGCCTTGTGACAGGTAATGGCGTAGGCAAACTTCAATTGCAGGGCGTTGTAATACGGATCCTTTTTGATGGCCTCTAAGCGATCCTTTTTTGTGGAGATATCGGCGTAGTCTGCAGCGATTCGCTCGTAAAGTTCCTGCTGTTGTTCCTGCGGCAAATTGGAAGACTCGGTATACAAACTATCTAACAGCACTCGACACAATACGGCGTCTCCCTGATTATTATCTACAAATTCCAGATACAAATCGGCGAATCGCATGCCATGCATCTCGTGTATATTACTCACTTTTGTGATCACAGCCATATCGCCATTGGCTATAAAGCCCGTGTGGGTCTCATCATGCTGTTGTAGCCAATAATAGTTGTTTTTAACAACCATAACCATATCGCCACCTGTAATCTCTTCATCCCGGAAAAGAATTTGATTGCGGATATGTTTATTATAAAGATTGGCTGCACGGTTAGACCTACAGATGACCATCGTGTTTTCTAGGCCGAATCGATCATAAGCATAATGCAGCCCCTCCACTAAGCGATCGCCAGTCATACGAAACAAATCGTTAAATCCCTTGGTTAAAAATTGCGGATATGCGTATTCATGCGCTTGATCGTCTAACCGTATACTGTTGCGAATCTTCGTGGCATTCACTAAAATTCCAGACTCCTTTTGCTGGCGAACCACATCCGTCAATTCATAGCTGTCCACTTGCATGCCGAATTCCTGATCAAGATAATTCGGGTCTAAAGCTGGGCTTTCTAACAAGCCAACGGGAGGAAGCTGTGCCGTGTCGCCCACAAACATCAAGGTACACTGTTTCCCCGATTGTACATATCGGATCAGGTCACTCAGCAAACCCTTATTAAAAAATGTTTGCCCCTGATCACTGATCATGGAAGCCTCGTCGACGATAAACAAGGTGTGTTCATGGATGTTTTCCCCGAGGGAAAATTCCAGATCGATCGCCGCCGCGCTCTTTTTCCTATAGATCTTTTTATGCACCGTCAAGGCCGTCCGTCCCGAATAAAACGTCATCACCTTGGCCGCTCGCCCTGTGGGTGCCAAAAGCACTGCGTGCTTTCTAAGCCGGGATACGCTGCGCACGATCGCACTGACAATCGAGGTCTTTCCCGTTCCGGCATAGCCCTTCAAAACAAAGGTGGATTCTGGGCGAAACGTTGCTAGAAACTCCGACAGCTTCGAAAACGCTTCTTCCTGCTGTGGGGTAGGCCGGTGGTCAAACTGTTCTAAAAGGAGGTTCTTTAACTGCACAATCCAAAGTTATCCAAAAGGTTGGTCAATCCAATTTTAAAACCTAATTTTGTCAAAAGCAAGCTCAGGCGATGAATTATACGGCTAAACAATTTCACTTACATTATATTGCTCAATACCGGCTAATCGTGAAGTCGACCTACCAGTACGATACGCTTTACGTGTTGGATGAACAGGATCAGCTTCTAGTTTACATGAAGTTTGAAAGCAACCATCCGAATGAGGAGGCACTCAAACTTTTAAGTTTACCTTTCCAACAGGTCTATGTCAGCGTGCCCACCAATCATGTGACGTTCATTCCAGAAACACTTTTTCAAGCCAGCGATTTGGATAAGTATGCCGCATTTATGGAAAACCCAGGCCGAGAACTGACGCATACCGAACTGGATTTTCTGAATATACATGCCTTATATCAATACGACGTTTTGCTATTACAGCGCTGGAAATCATTGTTTCCAGAAGCGACTTTTATACCCGAGTTTCAGCTAAATTTACTGCAAGCGCGCCCACATATTCCACTGAAGGGAGAAGTACTCGGGCTGGTCATGCATCAAGCGATCACGGCTATGTTTCTATTTATCAATGGTCAATTTCAGTTCTATAACAGCTTTGAAATCACTGGTGAAGATGACTTAAGTTATTACCTGTTGAATGTATTCGAACAGTTCTCCTTACGTGACCAGGTATCTAAAATCTTGGTGTCGGGGACCGATATAGAAGAATCATACATCGAAAAATTACAGCGCTTCTCCGCTTCGGATGTTCAACGCCTGGAAGCCAGCAAGCCCGCCTTAGCGCTAGATCAGCTGGAACGATCGATCAGTGCCAGTTATCTTCTTGATTTGCCGACATGCGTATCATAGGAGGGAGGGCAGGTGGTTTGCGCTTACATCCACCCACACATTTACCGGTGCGACCGACGACGGATCTAGCTAAAGAAGCGTTATTCAATATTTTAACCAATCGTCTGGACTTTCAGGGTTTGTGCTGTTTGGATTTATTCGCAGGCACCGGGAACGTTGCTTTCGAATTAGCCTCTAGAGGCGCCAAGCAGGTCACCGCTGTCGATCTACATGGGAGATGTTTGCAGTATATAAAACAGACGTCCCAACAGATTCCATTGCCCGAGGTTCACGCTAAAAAAGCAGATGTATTTCGTTTTATCCAGTCCACTTCGGACACATTTGATCTGATTTTTGCCGACCCCCCTTATGATTTAAACGAGCTACCTGATTTAGCCAGCCGCATTCTGGCCGAACAGCTTTTAAAACCAGAAGGCTGGTTGATCGTCGAACACCCCACAAGCCGTAAACTGAGAGCTCACCCTAATTTGACGGAAACCCGAAGCTACGGCAGCTGTTCGTTTAGCTTTTACCGTTCGTTTCCCTCACCACCCGATGAACAGAGGTAACTGTTCTTATTCCAAACACAGGATTTGCCTAGCGGCTAAACGTCGGCGAGGGGGTTTTAAAAAAATATAGATATATTCGTAGTTCGTCAATAAAGCACTTTGAATTCATAATATACTGACCCCATATGAAGATCGCCGTATTTGCAGGATCATTTGATCCCTTTACTCTTGCGCATGACGACCTAATCCGGCGCGCGCTACCCTTATTTGATAAGATTCACATCGCCATAGGCGTCAACAGCGCTAAAAAAGGCATGAGTGATATAGAAGCTCGAAAGAAAGGGATTATGGCCCTGTACCACACGGTTCCCCAAATCGAGGTGGACGCTTTCAACGGGCTAACCGTAGATTATTGTCGATCCATTGGTGCTCGGTTCATCTTACGTGGATTAAGAAACGCAACAGACTTAGACTATGAGGAAGCCATTGCACAAAACAACCTCCTATTGGCCCCGGATGTGGAGACTTATTTTCTGTTAGCCCGGAGTGGAAAAGCACATATTTCTTCAACAATTGTTCGCGACATTTGGCGAAACGGTGGCGATATCAGTCATCTTGTACCTGCCGAAATACTACAGACAATAACCAGCCCCTAGACCAATCGGATACGCACCTTCGCTTTCTTAATTCGTGCATCGTTGACCGGGTTTGCCCACTGATTAGCCAACCCACGTCGCACGGCTACAAAAGCCTCGTCGGTCCCCACGGCAATCATACCTAAATCATCTTTCTGAGCACCATCCTGCTTAAGGAAGAATCCTACAATGTCGATTTTATTAATTTTTTGCTTTTTCCCCGCATTAATCCGAAGTGTGCAAAATGCCGGCAGTTGCGGCACGGGGTAGTAAGCATCCAACGACAGGGGGGTAGCGGCCTCTTTAAAAAACTCCGGAGCCGTTCCGGGCTTTTCGATAAACCCGTATATGGAACCGACCTCACCGTGCCGCCCACTCCGGCCGTTCCGATGCAAATAATCTTCGACTTTGACGGGCCATTGGTAATGTACGACGTGATGTACTCCCTCTACGTCGAGTCCTCTGGCAGCCAGATCGGTAGTGATTAAAATTTCCACCGTGCCGTTGCGCAGCTTAGTCAAAGCGAGTTGCCGTTCCCATTGTTCCATTCCGCCGTGATAAATCTGGGCACGGATTCCCTTTCGTTCCAAAAGACTGGCGACATGATCGGTGGTATCCCGATGATTGCAAAACACCAGTACCCGCTCATTTCCAATACGGCAAAGCAGCTTGAAAAGCATCTCCAATTTTAAACTACTCGGGGCTTCAATACTGTACGTTTGGTGACTAGGCTGAACAGCTGTATCGTCTAAATAGTTAAGTGTTTTCGTATCCTTTAAGGGCAAGAACGACGGCATCGGGTCCAGATTCGTGGCCGATGTGAGCACGTGCTGAGCAGCGGCGTTACTCGCTGTAAGAATCTGTCCCAATTGTTCCTCAAAACCAAGCTCCAGACATTTGTCAAACTCATCAATAACCAGTACCTGAAGCTCAGCGAGCAAATCGGCAGAATGTTCGATGTGATAACACAAACGTCCCGGTGTAGCCACAATGATTTGCGCGTTCCGTTTCAAGTCCTCTCGCTCCATACGCGTTGATTTGCCACCATGCAAACAAATGACCCGAAATCCGGTTTGCAAACGCTTGATCACGGCGTCGATTTGTGCGGCTAATTCTCGAGTGGGTGCAACCACCAAGTGACTGATCGTTTTGGATGAACCTAAGGGATGATTGGTCAACATCAGGAGGGTGAATGCTAAGGTTTTTCCAGAACCAGTAGGGGATAATAAAATCAGATCGCGATGGGCGTCCCGCTGCGTCAATACGTCCTGTTGCATGGGGTTCAATTCGGTAATTCCCAACCGATCTAGATAATCCTGAGTGTGCTGCATAAACAAAATTACAATTAAAATACGTGAATCTGTCGTTCAGCATAAAAATCTGCTCATCACGCAGCAAACGGCATTTTGCCTGTTCTTTTCCGTCATAAAGACAGCCAATCATAAAGCACGCTTTCCAAAAAGGCATCTAATTTGCTATTCTATTCCCAACGATTGAAAAATTAAACTAAAACAAGCGTTATGATGAAACGAAGTAGCATCCCATTACTCCTGATATCCGCTTTACTCATTAGCTCATGCGGAGTCAAAAAAAAGACATACTTGGCGTTGGAAACGCAGTATAAAGAGTTGGGCCAAAAGTACCATCAAAGTCAGATGGACTTGACGGCAAGCCAAGCGGAAGTAAAAAGTTTAGAAGAACAGCTTCAGCAAGAACGTGAAAACAACTCGAGTTTACGCGAGGCACTCGCCCGCTTACAAGGCACGTTGGATAACAGTATCAATCAAAATACGCAGGGGAATGTCAATATCTCCAAGCTTGTTGATGAGATCAATGCATCTAATCGCTATATCCAGCATTTAGTGAACACCAAACAGAAAAGCGATTCGCTCAACATGGTATTAACGAATAACTTGACCCGCTCGTTGAGTCAGGAAGAAATGCGTGACGTGGATGTACAAGTTCTTAAAGGAGTCGTATACATCTCACTATCAGACAACATGCTATACAAATCCGGTAGTTATGAAATTTCTGCTCGTGCAGACGAGACGCTTTCGAAAATTGCGAAAATCATCCAAGATTATCGTGAGTATGACGTGCTGATCGAAGGAAATACCGACACCGATCCCATTTCGCAGCCAAACATCCGGAACAACTGGGATTTGAGTACACTACGTGCCTCATCGGTCGTCCAAGCGCTACAAAACACCTACGGTGTGGATCCTAAGCGCATGACAGCTGGTGGACGCGGAGAGTACAACCCCATCGCTAGCAACAATACGGCAGAGGGAAAATCCCGCAATAGACGCACACAGATTATCATTACTCCGAAGCTCGATCAATTTATGGAACTGATCGATAAGGCACCGGAAACTTCTGAAAATGCGGAAATGCCGAATCAAGCGGATACCGCTAGCACGTCTAATTTTGATTTTTAGTCATACCTTAGGATAAAATAGAAAACCGCCGCCCGTTATACAGGACGGCGGTTTTCTATTTTATCTACCCCAGTGATTGGTGTGCTTAGCCGAATATCAGCATTAAAGAAGCAATTACGACCAGCGCCAGTATCACGATACGGAATTCCTTCTCTGGAATAACTTTAACCAACCGAATACCAATAAAGCCCCCCAGTAAGATAAATGGGAGCGCCAATAGATTTAAAATCAAGCCTTCAGCAGATAAATTATCCCAGACCAACCATTGCAGCGGAATTTTTGAAAAATTCAGAATCATAATTAACCACGCTCCGGTCGCCACCAAGGTCACTTTATCCAGTCGGCGCGTCAGCAAATAAATGGTAACTGCTGGGCCTGCGGCATTCCCAATCATAGTAGAAAATCCGACCAATAGGCCAAACGACGAGGAATACCAAGTTTTTCCTGTCAATTCATCGCTTCGTCCTGTTCCTTTGGCACGTTGAGTCGCCCAAATCATCAATGCCACACTTAATAAAATACAACCACCCATGATCAATTTAAAAGTCTGATCATCGATGAAATCACCGACGAAAAGTCCTATTAATAGCCCAATGAGTGAAAAGGGCAGCATCTTTCTAATTTCCGACCAAAGCAGTTCCTTGCGGTAATAAATTACCGCTAATAGATCTGCCATACACAGTAAAATGAGTACGATCCCGGTAGAATACTTTGCCCCAAACAGTAAGGCAAATAAAGGAACCGCGAAGGTACCAACATTCTGAATGCCGGTCTTCGAGACGCCGATTAATACCGTGCAGAAAAAATAGAGACACCAAGCCCATGGGGAAGGTAAAAGAGCAAGGGCATTATCCCACATAAGTCGCAGTTCTTTCAATTTCTCGACGTTGAAATGCTTGTAATCTGACAAGTAATCTAAACAAGGTGGAAGATCCTCCCGACGGTGTGAGGTTAACACGCCAATCACCTTCATTCCTGCGGCTCGCCCAGCGGTGACGCCAGAGTACGAATCCTCAAACACAAAACATTGATCAGGATTTACCCCCAAACGGTCAGCTGATTTCAGGTAAACTTCAGGATCTGGTTTATGGGCTTGCACATCTTCACTACTCAACGTAGATTGAAAATAATGTCTCAAATCCAGCGTATCCAGGACCAGATCCATGTTCGCCTTCGGTGCAGAGGTCGCCACACCGAGGGCAACCCCATGGCTCGACAAATCCTGTAAGAATTCCGGCAGAAAAGCAACGGGCTCAGCGTGTTCCGCATAGATTTCTCGGAAAAGTCCTTCTTTCTCGCTCTCTAACGCGAGTAGCTCATCACCATCAATTTGCCTATTGAAAAAATAACTCATGATGTAACTGTTATGCTTTCCGTACATGTGTTGCTCAAATTCACTTTCGGAGTAGGGAATCCGATAGCGGTCAAAAAAAGCTTCGAAGGCCTTTGCATGATAGGGGTTAGTGTGGACAAGCACCCCGTCCATATCAAACAGGACTGCTAAATTATTAAGATCGTTAGACACCGTGTTTAAATGCATTTAAAACAAATTTATTATTCGTAACTACTAAAATATCAACACATTCCTATACAAAGCATACGCATATGATGCAAAATGTTTTGTAAATAGTATGGCAACAATTACACCTGCAATTCAATACAACAACCGGCGAAAAGAAAATCGCTGGGTTGTTGTGTCCAGACGAACACATAGGCGTCGGTCTGTGTAAATTAAAACTTCCCATCTTATTACCGAGGGCCAATCAAACAAAGATAACAGTATAAAACAGAAATTCGTTATCAGCTATTTATCGAACGACATTAACGACCTGTACAGTAAGATATCGAAAATTGGATTGAACACAGAGACTTATACAGCTTCTCTATTAAAACAGGAACTTATGGCAGAAGGCGAACGCGTCGGTTTTGTGGGTTCTGCGAGCAATGCATCGAATACCTGACGGGGTTTAAACCTAATTATTTTGGACCATACCTAACGATACACTTCATATTAAGGAATTATTGAAGTTAAAAATGGCACACAGAAACTTAATATAACAATGTTCTGCGGTCCCGACGGAAATATCATATACCTATATTT
>Ga0079224_100011932_pt1 | contig 12000 bp, 4 predicted proteins | sample Stecom2015_FD_80414 | JGI IMG/M metagenome (GOLD analysis project Ga0079224, IMG submission 80414) | Agricultural soil microbial communities from Utah to study Nitrogen management - Steer compost 2015 | ecosystem: Environmental > Terrestrial > Soil > Agricultural land | place: USA: Utah... | reverse complement strand
CGTGAAGCGGAAGAACTTGCTATGCGCGAGTTTATGGGATTGAAAAGCGAAACAGAAGATAATGCCCTGTGGCTCGAACGTGTTGGCGCAGAGCGAAAGAAAGCCAATGGTGCGTATACCTACGATTTTGATGATGCTCAATGGTCAACTATTCCCGTGCCATCCTATGAAGGTTGGGAAGAAGTGGGACTGGAAGGTGTTGATGGCGCAATCTGGTTCAGAACAACTTTTACCTTAACCGCTGATGATTTAGCAAGCGACTGGGAACTCGACTTAAATAGAGTCAGACAGGACGACTATACGTATGTCAATGGACATTTGGTAGGGCACGAAAAAGGCGATCAGGAAAAGCGCTTGTATAAAATCCCAAAAGAAAACCTCCGGGAGGGAAAGAATGTGGTTGCTGTTCAAGTGATTAATCTTGCTGGAAAAGGAGGCATTTCGGGGTATAAAGATACGAGCAGTCCGATAGGGCTTAAAAATGTAAACGGTAAGTTTGTTTCCCTGGTCGGACAGTGGAAATACTGGATACAAGATTCCAACGTACCCAAAGTTGGTGTTTTTCAGGCATCCTATCAACCTTTTGGCAGTTTGAAGTTTCATTTTCCCGAGGGGGATACCGAGCTATATGAACGCAGTTTGGATTTGGAACGAGGTCTGGCGGAAGTAAAATATAAAAGATCGGGCGTTCTTTATACCAGAACGTACTTTGCCAGTTATCCAGATAATATGATAGCTATTCGCTTAACCGCAGATAAACCGGGACAGGTTTCTTTTTCGCTGGGGATGGACACCAAACATCAAGAAAATCGTATATGGAAAGTGGATGACCATACGCTCGCCATGACCGTTCACGTCAAAGGGGGCGCGCTGGAAGGAACATCTTTTCTGACGGTCAAACTGGCTGGGGGAACGATTACCGAGCAAGATGGCCAGTTGCATGTAAAAGATGCTCATACAGCGGATGTTTACCTCACAGGGGCAACAAATTATGGAGATTACAAGCAGCTTGCACCTGATTATAAGCGCCTCGCACAGGTACATCACCAAAAAGTACGGAAAAAATCATTTTCGACGTTGCAGAAAGCGCATGAAAAGGATTATAGCAAATTGTTTAGACGGTTTAGTATAGATCTGGGAGGAGACGCACAGCGTGCGATACCAACGGACGAGCGGCTAAGACGATTTGTATCCATGGAGGATACCGATCTGATTGCGTTGTACATACAATTTGGACGTTATCTTCAGATTGCGAGTGCACGTGAAGGAACACATCCGGCAAACCTACAAGGGATATGGAACCCCTGGCTGGAACCTTCCTGGGGAAGCAAGTATACGACGAATATCAATTTGGAGATGAACTATTGGGCGACCGAGATGCTTAATCTAAGCGAATTGCATGGTTCTTTATTCCAGATGATTCGGGAGCTGAGTGAGGCTGGCAAAGAAACGGCCCGGGAATATTACAACGCACGTGGCTGGGTGCTTCACCATAATACCGATGTTTGGCGTGGAACGGCACCGATCAATAACTCCAATCACGGTATATGGCCGACTGGCGGCGCATGGCTGGTCACCCATCTGTGGGAACATTATTTGTTTAATCAAGATCCGAAAATTATTGCCGAATATTACGATATTATAAAAGGTGCTACGTTGTTCTTCAAGGACTTCCTGGTGAAGGATGATAAAACCGGCTGGTTGGTCAGCACACCCTCTAATTCTCCCGAAAATGGTGGACTGGTGAAAGGACCAACCATGGATCATCAGATTATACGGGCGTTATTTCATGTTTTTACGCAATCTTCCAAAATCGTTGGAAAAGATGCATCTTTACGCGACTCCATACAAGTAATGTTGCCGCAGATTGCACCGAACCAGATTGGACAATACGGGCAGTTGCAGGAATGGCTGGAAGATATCGATGATCCGGAAAACAAGCACCGACATGTGTCACATCTATGGGGATTACATCCCGGCAATGAAATCAATATGGACGATACGCCGGAACTGGTGGAGGCCGCAAAGAAATCCTTGCTGATGCGTGGTGATGATGGTACCGGATGGAGTTTAGCGTGGAAAATAAATTTTTGGGCACGGCTGAAAGATGCACAGCATACGTATACCATGATCAAGATGTTGTTGCGTCCGGCAGGTAATGCCGGAGGATCCTATCCGAACCTGTTCGATGCCCACCCACCTTTCCAGATTGACGGAAACTTTGGCGGTGCGGCCGGGATTGGAGAAATGCTCGTGCAGAGCCATACATCATTTGTCGATATTTTGCCCGCGCTGCCCAGGGAACTTTCCAAAGGAACCGTGCGTGGCATCAAAGCACGGGGGAACTTTGAGATTTATCTTACATGGGAAAATCATCAGTTAACAGAAGTCTCTGTACTTTCGCATGCAGGCAAGCCTCTCAAACTTCGGTACAACGGGAAAGTGGTAGAGATTCCCACGAAAAAGAAGAAAACGTATACTTTCGATACAGCACTTAACCTCTTAAAATAATGCGTAAACTCGTTGCCGGTATAGCAGTACTCTTTGTTTTTATCACTTCCGTTTTTGCGCAATCGCCCCGTCAGACCGTATCACTTGATGAAGGATGGCAAACGATCATGGACGAACAGGATTCGTCCCGTTATCAAGGCTTTGAGAAAGCATCGTTTGTAGAAACAGGAGATTGGAAAACGGTAGACGTTCCACATAACTGGGACAGTTACGGCGGATATCGGCGCTTGCTTCGCGGAAACCTATTCGGACACGCATGGTATCGCAAAGCGTTTACCATTCACGAGAAAGCGAATGGTAAACGTTTTTATCTGTTTTTTGAAGGCGTAGGTTCGTACGCTACCGTATGGTTGAACGGAAAGCGGGTCGGCTACCATGCCGGAGGACGTACGACATTCACACTGGATGTAACCGAAGCGATTTATAGCGATGGACGAACCAATTTGTTGGCGGTGCGTGCTGACCACCCGGCAGAGATCCGGGATTTGCCTTGGGTAGACGGTGGAGGTTCTGCGGAGCGTGGATTTTCGGAAGGGTCACAGCCCATGGGAATCTTCAGACCCGTTAGCCTTATCGTCAAGAATGAGGTCAATATTGCTCCCTTCGGTGTGCACTATTGGAACGATGAAACGGCGGATGAAAACAGTGCAGATATACAACAGACGATAGAGGTTCAGAATACATCTGCTAAAGCTCGCCGGTTGACCATCGTGACGAACCTGCGCGATGCAAAGGGTAAAAAAGTATACAGCAGCAAAGATGTGCAGCGGATTGATGCGCATGCTACCAACGAATTTAAATTATCGGCAATTCATGTCGCCAAACCAATCTTATGGGATACCGAGCATCCCTATTTGTATACGATGGAGACCATTGTACAAGAGGGAAGGCAGGTACTGGATAGGTTGGAAACGCCTTACGGTATACGCTCGATTCGTTGGCCAAAAGGATTGAAACCTGTAGGAACGAATCAACTGCTTGTCAATGGGAAACCCGTGTTTATTCATGGTATTGCCGAGTATGAACACAAGCTGGGCGGTTCGCACGCTTTTACCGCAGAAGAAATCTCTGCGCGTGTGCGCGATATGAAAGCCTTAGGATTCAATTCCTTCCGGGATGCGCACCAACCGCATAATTTACGTTATCAACAGTTTTGGGATGCGCATGGTATATTATTGTGGACACAGATGGCCGCCCATATTTGGTTTGATAACGAGGCTTTTCGAACAAACTTTAAAAATCTGCTGCGCGATTGGGTAAAAGAGCGGAGAAACAACCCTTCTGTTTTTCTATGGGGTCTGGAAAACGAAAGCACGTTGCCAGAAGATTTTGCACGGGAGTGTACAGAGCTCATCCGTTCGCTAGATCCGACAGCCTCTATCCAGCGATTGGTGACAACCTGTAACGGCGGGAGCGGTACGGACTGGGATGTGCCGCAAAACTGGACGGGAACATACGGTGGAGATCACCATACCTATGGTGAAGATCTAAAGCGCCAATTGTTGGTGGGTGAGTATGGCGCCTGGAGAACATTGGAATTACATGCGGAACCGCCTTATCTGCCAAACCATCCTGTCTATAGTGAGGCACGGTTTGCCGAAATTTTGGAAACCAAGTTGCGATTAGCGGATTCTGTAAAAGGGGAGGCTATCGGTCATTATCAATGGCTGTGGAACTCCCACGATAATCCGGGACGTATCCAAGGAGGAGAGGGACTTCGCGATCTGGATAAGATTGGTCCGGTTAATTATAAGGGATTGCTAACGCCGTGGGGTGAACCGACGGATGCGTATTATATGTATCGGGCGCATTACAGTGACAAAAACGACCCAATGATCTACATCGCTTCCCATACCTGGCCTCATCGTTGGCTGACGCCGGGAACGAAAGATGCCATTCGTATTTTTTCCAATTGCGAAGAGGTGGAGCTTTTCAACGATTTGGAAAATATTTCGTTAGGTGTGCAAAAACATCCCGGATTGGGCAGACCGTTTGCGTTTAACGGAGTGGATATCCAATACAATGTGCTGTATGCGGAAGGAAGAAATGATGGCAAAACAGTTGTTCGGGATACCATTATCCTGTTCAATTTACCGCAAAGCCCGAATTTCGAACAGATGCGCGATACTGAGTCGACCTTATTGAAAGGAGAGGCAGATGTTCATTATCTATATCGGGTGAATAGCGGTGGACCGGAATACACGGATGTATTTGGTCAACAGTGGATGGCAGACCAGCCTTATACAGAAGCCGCAGGCTGGGGATCTGTTTCCTGGGCGGACAGTTACGACGATATTTCTTCCGTTTTTGCCAGCCAGCGGCGAACGTTTGACCCCATCAAGGGCGTAGCAGACTGGCCGCTATTTCAAACGTTTCGATATGGCCTGGATCAACTGTCTTACCGCTTTGATGTACCCAATGGTATATACCGTGTCGAACTTTATTTTGCCGAACCTTGGGTGGGCGGAGCTGGACTAAAAGATGGTACAGCCATGCGATTGTTTGACGTGGCGATCAATGATATGGTCCAGGAGCAGAACCTGGATATCTGGAAAGAAGAAGGGCACGATGCCGCGCTGAAGCGTGTTTATGAAGTGGAGATCCAGGACAGACAGTTGAAAATACATTTCCCACATGTCGCAGCAGGGCAGGCCATCATTCAGGCGATTGCGATTGCGTCGGCGGAGACAAAAGTAGAAGACGAAAAGAAATTCACCCATTTTAATGCGGAGGTGCAAGCAGGGAAAAATCCAAAAATAGCACGTTGGATGGATATCGGACAGATGTATGATGCTGTACAGCAGTTGTCTTTCCAACAGCTGCCGGGCTATCTTTACGGTGCGGATTACTTTCAAGTCAACAAAATGGAGGAAGACGTGACGTTTACCTTCCGTCACCCAACGAACTTCTATCTGCTTGCGAACGAGGAACCGTCCGGATACGAGTTTATGGGTGATTCTGTGATGAATAACAAAGGCGGATATATGCAGGTATATCGTAAGGTATTGGATAGTGGGGAGATATTGCACTTACCGAAGCACACACAAGCAGAATTGGTTGTGTTCCATCAGCAAAGTGGTCTACAACCTGCATTTGATTTGAAGAAAACGGATACCTATAAGGCTAACGAAGCCAGGAGCTATCAAGGTATGGTGAAAGTGGATTTCCAAAAACAGGAACGCTTGCAGTATACCGAAAATGATGGCTGGATGGAGTTTGAGATTAAGGTCGGCGTTGCTGATGTTTATGCGCTCACACTGAAATATCATAATGTGTCCAAAGAAACGAAACAAGCCACTATTGAGCTGATCACGATGGACGATGTCGTCCTGAAACCAGCGGAGCAAATCCAACTAGAGCCAACGAGAGAAGGTAAATGGAATTATATTGATACCGATACGGGAACGATGATTAACGCCGGAACATATCGTGTCAGAGTCACGTCCGTCGATGCAAAGGATATTTATATTGATGCGGTTGATGTTAAATAGTTTTTATTGTACTTTTTTCCCGTAAAAAAGTACGCAAAAACCTCGTCGCTTTGGATGTTTTACATTTGGGATAGTACTAAGAATGAGTGTGTACATTTGTAAAACATCCAGAGGCGACCTTTAATGTTAAGGATGGGATTGTGCAATAGCGTAACTGGAAGCAATCATTAATGCACAGCGGTCAAGTGGAGAAAAATGAAGAGGAATCAATTCCGGCTCAAATACCTCTTTTTGTACTCCAACGGAGTCAATCCCATAACCTTTTTGAAATGGCGATAGAAATTCGATACGTTGTTAAAACCACATTCGAAGCAGATAACCTCCGTTGGTAGCTTATTTTCAACTAACAGCCGGCAAGCATGGCTGATGCGGATTTCCACCAGGAAATCGTAATACGTCTTGCGGGTCATCATTTTGAAATATCGACAGAAAGACGTGATGCTGAGGTTTGCGATATTAGCAACCTCCTCCAATGTGATATCGTTCTTATAGTGCGTATGCGTGTAGTTGAAGATATTGTTCAAGCGGATGTTGTCCGCTTCATTGGATTGATGAAAGGTGGTTTGTGTTTTAACAATGGTTTCGCATTCATCACTTTCCGCAAGCGTTTTTAATATCTGCAACAGACAGATGACCTTGCCAAGACCACTCTCTTTGACGCAATCGTGCATCAATTGGGCGACAACGCGTTTTGTTTCCCCTTTGATAAGCAAGCCACTTTTCGCTTTTTCGAATAGCTTCGGTATCAAATAAGATTCCGGAAGCTGTAAAAGCTGCTTGCCCAGACAGTCCGGAAGAAACTGTAATACAATCGCTTCGATATTATACTCCGGATTATTCTGGAAATATTCGTCTTTACATCGCCAGGCATGAGACAGTTTTTCCCCTACCAGAATAATTTCATCCGGTGCAAACTGACTGATATTATCCCCTATAAAACGAATACCCTCGCCCCGTATCGTATAATGCAATTCCAGTTCTGCATGGTAATGCCACACATTCCCGAAGTTGGGCATGATATCATGCCGCGCGGAAAAAGAGCTTTCCAATTCTGCCGGAAGTTTTCGATATAATGGCTTCATATACTACCCAGATAACCTATAAAGTTTATAAATTATGTACGATTATCGTTTTATTTTTCGAATATAAGGTTTTTATTCCGAAATCGATGATAATATGCTATAATGAAGAAAATGTTACACTATAAAATTGTTATTCTAACCATTTATGGCAATATTTTATAATAACTAGATAAATACACATATTATTATCTAATCGATATTGCGTTACTTTGACTAAGCGATTATAAATAGTATTATCTATTATGATTTAGTTTGAGCTTAATAGTCTGGTATATAGGTTGTTTTGTTTGGACTTTTTGCTTTTGATCTGTTCTTCTTTTATACTTTCCTTAAGTATGGAAGATTTTCAGTATGTAGCTTGTTGACACGTTTTTTCGTTCAGAAAGATGTTGATAATGAGCGAGAGGAGTTGAGGGAAGTGTCCTATGGTATATAAAATTGTTAAAATAACCATTTTTTAGATATGAGAGCAAAGATGAATTGGTATGTATGCGTACTATTAGTTCTTTTTGTCGGTCAGGGTTTTGCCCAATCTGCACAAGAGGAATACATTCAAGTTATCACCAAGCGTTCGGAGAAAATAGTGTCGACGTTGGGTATTACAGATTCGGCAAGATTTTATAGGGTGCGTGATGTGCTGGCTACGCAATATGCGACTGTAAATGCACATCATGAGGAGCGAGAGGAAGAAATTAAGAAACTAAAAGCCAAATATGCAGGGCAGAAGTTGGAAGAAAAAAGAACCCAATACGAAGCGCAAGAAGATGTGAAGCTTAGGGAAGTACACAGGGCATTTTTGGACGAATTGGATAATCTTATACAGCCCGAGCAGATAGAGAAGATTAAAGATGGCATGACTTACGGTGTATTGCCACTGACATACAAGGCTTATCAGGATATGATCCCGAGCCTGACAGCTGCGCAAAAGGAAAAAATTCTGGCTCATCTGACCGAAGCCCGTGAACTAGCTATGGATGCGCCGGGTTCGAAGGAGAAACACGGTATTTTCGGAAAATTTAAAGGCCGAATTAACAATTATCTGTCAGCAGAAGGCTATGATCTCCAAGACGAACGTCGTAAATGGCAAGAACGGAGTGGCGAATAAACCTAATTTTTTTATACGCAATCAAATAAACCATGAAGAGTCAATTTTTTTTATTACTCAGTCCCCTACTTGCTTTTGTACCATTGCAGATGGTAACGGCAGCAGAAACACGACCAGAAGTTATCGAACACGTTCCGCTTTTTGTGAATGTGACGGGAAAGGTGTTGGATCTTGATGGAAACCCTGTTATAGGAGCGACTATATCCATCAAAGGTACGACCACAAGTACGCAAACGGATGAAAACGGCGTATTCCGACTAAATCTACCGCAAGGAAATGAGATACTGGTCATTAGTTTTGTAGGATACAAGACACAGGAGTTCCCGGTAAACAACCAAACGAATTTTGAAATCAGATTAGAACCTACGGACGCACTGGATGAGGTTGTTGTGGTGGGATATGGTACACAGAAGAAAGCCCATCTCACCGGAGCGGTTGAAACGGTCGATATGGAAGCGATAGAGGATCTACCGGCAACAAACTTAGGAGCTGCACTGGCAGGCCGTTTAGCCGGGGTTGGCGTTTCAGGAGGTACAGCAAGACCTGGATCGAAAGCAAGTTTGGAAGTCCGTACTCCCGTTCCATTCGGAAAAGATGCCGGAACGACCGAACCATTATATGTTATTGATGGAATGATACAAGTCGATGAACAAAATGCACCTGAATCGACGTTATTCAATAATTTAGATCCATCCGAGATTGAAAGTATTTCGATTTTGAAAGATGGTGCCGCAGCGGTATATGGGGTAAGAGGAGCCAACGGGGTAGTGCTCGTCACAACGAAAAGAGGGACGGAAGGGAAACCGAAGATTTCCTACAACGGTTCTTATGCGATCAACGACGCAACTTATCGCACGAAAATGATGAATGCTTATGAGTTTGGTCAATACTTCAATATCATGAACGGTCAATACGGTGCGGGTGTAAAATCATCCGATGATAATTACCGAGATCGGATATTTACTGCAGATGAGTTGGAGCATTTTAAAGGCTTAAATTATAACTGGCTGGATGATGCCTGGAAAGCTGCTTACAATACACGCCATGCACTCAACGTGAGCGGCGGATCAGATCGCGCTACTTACTTCGGGGGTGTGACCTATAGCAAGCAAAACGGAAATCTGGGAACGCTGGACTATAACAAATGGAACTTTAGGGCTGGAACAGATGTAAAAGTGGCATCTAATCTGAAAGTGGGTTTGCAGGTGTCGGGTAATGAAGATAAATTGGACAAAACCTTTAACAAGGTATCGGGGGAAGGACCGGAAGACGACTACAAAAATCTCTTGTTAGCGGCTCCTTATGTACCTGCCTTTATTGATGGACTGCCGGTTAAGTTGCCTGGAAATTCAAACGATCTGTCTGCTTATCATTTTTATGAAATAGAGCGTTTAGGTAATCTGGCAGAAACAGACTCACGATTTTTCTCTATCAACATATCAGCCGAATATGAAGCACCATTTTTGGAAGGCTTAAAGGCGAGAGCAACATATTCCCGGAATATGCGCCATTCTGTGGGCAGCCAGATTGGAACAAAATATGAGTTGTATGAATTTACAAGACAAGGAGAAAATGGCCATATATACGAAGGGGCTACCAATCCTACTCCACTGACTGTCAGTAATGGTAATCGGTTATATTTCTCGAATAGGAGTGGAAACAACACACAGGTCAATTTCTTTTTAACATATGATAAGCAAATTGGTAGCCATAATTTTAGTGGTCTATTTTCCGTAGAGCGTGGAGAGGCAGAAGGACAGCAAGAAGACGTATGGAAATCAGATCCTTTGGAGACAACGAATGGGCAGTTCGGAACGGCCTTTGGAGAGATTGATGGACGCACTTTTGCCAATGAATCTGGTTCATTGGGCTATATCGGGCGTGTAAATTACCGTTATGGCGAAAAATACCTGGCTGAGTTTCTTTTTCGCACGGATGCCTCCACCAAGTTTGCACCGGAAAATTATTGGGGTAGATTTTACTCCTTATCCGCAGGATGGGTGTTAAGCGAGGAGGATTTCTTTAAGGTGAAAGGTATCGACTTTCTGAAACTACGTTATTCCGCCGGACTTATGGGGAACGATCAATTTAGACCATGGGCTTGGAGACAACGTTTTTCCTATGAAGTCGGAAAAGGACCCGTGTTTGGAGGTAATGAGAATGCGAATACGGGGATGAAGATGGGAGTGTCACCCAATAGAGATGCGACCTGGAGCGATGAATTTAAGAATAACCTGGGGATAGATGCCCGCTTTTTGAATAACCGTTTGTCGGCTACTGTAGAAGGATATTTCAATAAGGGGACCAATATTCTACTGGAGCGTTTAGGTAATATGCCGGTAACCGTCGGAGGATCCATAGCTCCGGAGAATTATGGCGCGGTGAATACGTATGGGTATGAGATATCGTTAGGGTGGAATGACAATGTGGGCAAAGATTTTCGTTATGGGATCAGTACCCGTTTTTCGTGGGGTGATGCGAAAATCATAAATATTGATAATTCAGCGGCTTATGAGGCGGCTCCGTGGAATCCTAAAAACAGCACATCGACAGACGTCGGTATGTGGGGTTATGATTACCTGGGCATGTTCAAATCGCAGGAAGAGATTGACGCCTACGTGAGTGAATATAATATTACATCATTATTTGGCACACCGGTAGATCAATTAAAACCTGGAATGCTTTATTACCGCGATATAAGAGGTCCGTTGCAAGGGGACGGCACATTTGCGGAACCAGATGGAATTATCGATGAGAATGACCGTATACAATTAAGTAAAAAGGAGAACAACCACCACGGTTTTGGTGTTACGTTGAAAGCCGGCTACAAAAGCTTTGCATTCGAGACAGTTATTGCCGGAAGCTGGGGTGGATGGGCAGAAATAGGTTCTGGTGAGCGGAAAAAGCTGAACAACGATATTACACGGGTGTTTGATAACCGTCCAGTCATCTGGAACGATATTTATGACCCCGAGCTTAACCCTACCGGTACCATGCCAAACCCGAATTGGGAAGATATTTATAATAGAAGTTCTAATTTCTGGAAAGTGAGCTCATTCAGGATGCGGATGACAAGCTTTAACCTGAACTATACTTTGCCGACAAGGCTGGTGGAAAGTATGAAAGTGTCTAATGCCCGTGTCTATTTTTCAGCAATGAACCCGATGGGGCTTTATCACGCATATAATTACAGAGATACTTATGGAACGGGATGGGATGCTTATCCAAACCTAAAAACATTCTCGTTTGGTCTTAATCTTACTTTATAATAGTTGTACGAAAAAAACATAGAGATGAAAAAGCATTCATATATTAAAATATTCCTCGCCTTATTATTGCTCGGCACTGGCTGTAGCGATAAATTCCTGGAAGAAAAACGTGATTTGGGAGGTGTGAATGAAGATGTGTTCAAAGACCCGATATTAGGACAGGCGTATATCGATTATGTGTACGGTACGTTTTTGCCTGCCAACAACAGCACAGGTTTCATCGTTACGCAAACTGCTTCTGACAATGGAACGTATAATAACGTCTTTACACAGACGACGGATGAACTGGCAGGGGAAACCGATTTTAATAAAGAGTGGGGAAATATTTCCTATATCAATAATCATGTCAATAAATATTTCGGCCAACGTATGGGGAACAGTGTAGGCAACAATACGTGGACAAGATTGAGACAAATTAATATGTTCTTGACCGAAGTGGACAAATATGATATGGAGGAGAATGCCAAGAATAAGTTAAAAGGACAAATGTTTTTCTGGCGTGCTTGGCAATATTTTGAATTGGTTAGACTATATGGCGGCGT
>Ga0079224_100011931_pt1 | contig 12000 bp, 6 predicted proteins | sample Stecom2015_FD_80414 | JGI IMG/M metagenome (GOLD analysis project Ga0079224, IMG submission 80414) | Agricultural soil microbial communities from Utah to study Nitrogen management - Steer compost 2015 | ecosystem: Environmental > Terrestrial > Soil > Agricultural land | place: USA: Utah... | reverse complement strand
CTCCCGATATTCCTGCAGCCGAAGAAATCACTCCCGAAGGTGTACCGGCAGGCGAAGACCTAACTCCCGACCGTGACACAGGGCTGCCTACCCCTGGGATTGGGCCAGAAGCAGAAAGGGAAACTCGTTCAGAGGAAGATTCCGATTCCGGTTTTGATTCCGGAGAGTCATTCTTTGAAGACGGGATTGGAGAAGGCTCTGACGACAGTGGAGAAAGAGGATTCTACACAGGACTTGACTCAGATAAGTCCGCAGAAGAATCTGCTATAGCAGATGCAGAGCGATCCGCCACAGGCGCTATGCTCACCTCTCCGGGAGATATGGACGCAACCAGAACAGGCACAATGATTGCCCGTCCTGGGGCCTACGATGAGCCGTTCCGCAAGACAGAGGACGGAACATGGGTTAGTGCATCCGGAACAGAGGAACTGACCTCTGCCGACCTTATGGACTCATCAGACGGCGGAGACTGGCAAGTTGTTGACCCCAACACCCCAGGAGTTCTCCTAGAGGACGACCAGGCATTTGCAGACGCTCGCCCAGGAGTTGTCGTTGTTCCCACTGAAAACAGCCCTGCCTCAGAGATGGGAATTGACCAATTCGAAAAGCAGGCTGACGGAACGTGGCAGGCTCAAGACGGAGCCGGACAGCCAATCGGTACGGATGTTATTGGACCGGAAAGCGCAGCAATCCGAATCGGACCTGCAATTGTAGACACCGCTCCTGAAATTGGAATCTCTTCTAGGGACGACGATGAGGGCTTTATGCGCCTTGTTGGAAACTCCCGAGAGCAGATCAACGAGGTGGCTGCGCCTAGAGACACTCCTCAGTCCGATCACATGCAGTGGACCCCAGGAACTCCAATATCCTCTGAGGCTGAGTTTGCCAATGCAGTAGAGGGAACCACAATTCAGGCTGTGGATAACCCCAACGTCCGCTACCGAAAGAACTCAGACAACACCTGGTCTCTATCGGATGCAAACGGTTCTGCGGTAAGTGAGACCCGAATTCCGTCCGTTGACCTGGCGCGAGAATCCACACAGTTCCGTGTGGATTCTCCTTCCACCGCAGCAGGAATGGAGTTCGCTTCACGAGTCCTGTCTGATCGCGGAGAGATGGAATTCTTGCCGACCCTTTCGGTAGTTTCCAGCGAAGACCCAGCAACAGGAGCAGGCTACTACACCAAGCATCCTGACGGCTCTTGGAGATTCGTTCCTCCTGTGGGAAGCAGCCAGGCATTCTCCGAGGAACTTACTTCGGAGGAGTTCGCAAGAGTGGTGGCTGAAGGCAGAATGACTGCCTACCCATCCTCCTCCTTGCCTGTAATTCCACAGGTAGGGGCGCGTGCAATCTCATCCCGAGACCTGCAGGCACTTCCTCAGGGAACAGTTCTCACAGACGGCCTGCGCCAGGACGGAGAGGGTAGAACCTTCGTCAAGGCTCAGGACGGCTCGTGGACCCTCTTTAACAGAAGCGGAGTGGAGCAGGGACAAGGATTCACTGACCAGGATATTGAAGGTCTCTCACGCCACGCAGGAGTTGTGGTAGAAGAATTCGCTGGGCCATTTAGCGCAGACGATGCTCCTATCGGAACTAGAGTTCTTGCTCAAGAGGAAGAGGGCGGTCCTAGAAGAACCTATGCTAAGACCGCTACAGGACGATGGGCTCGCCTTGACGGAGACGGAAACCCAATCTGGCCTGAGATTTCCCAGGAAGAACTATTCGACACGGTTGACCCAGCCTCTGTAGTTGAGTTCTCCCGACCGAGAGTTGCAGCAGGAGACCCAGCAACAAGCCACGACATTCACACCGCACCTGTGGGCAGCAGAATTGGAGTGGACACCCCTGAGGGAGACTCTATTGATTTCGTTAAGACCGGATTTGACGAGTGGACCTCCGTCAGGGGAGGAAGTACTCTAGATGAAGAAGGTGTTAAAAACCTCATCTCCGCAATGGACGACCAGCCTGTCTTTAGGCAGGTCGGAAATGGAGAGGTTGAGACAGCCCTAGACGAGGGATATGAGCCTACAAGCCCCAACACGCTACGTTCTGCGAACGATCAGCCTATCCGCGTAGGAACATACGTGGAAGACCCGCAGACAGGCGTTATGGGCATGGTTGAGTCCATCAATCCTGCCTCCGGACAAGCATTTGTCCGAGATGTAGAGTCTGGTGTGCTATCTCCTGTTCGCGGACAGAACTTGAGCGCCCTGTCTAGAAACCCTGCAGCCGACTTTGCAGAGGCCGAGGGACAGGCCACTAGAATTTCTTCAGACGACGTGGAAATTCAGGCTCCAAGGCCAGACACCTCCGCAGTAGAGTACGGCCAGCCAAGACCTACTCCTCCGGCTCTTTCTACCTATGACGAGCCTTTGGTTCCACAGGAGTGGTCAACTGCTGTTGCGGCTACTTATGAGTCCATGCCTGCCAATTCAGGTCGTAGATTCGAAGATAGCCCATTTGCTCCGATCCTTACTGCCCTTTCCAGAAGGGGAATTCAGGAGTCTCCGTTCATCACGGAGGGTGGAAGACGAGCACAGCCTGGCGTGGAGATTCCAAGGGATGCTTTTGGCATGATTTCCGCTGCAGGACTGTCTTCCCAGCAGGATGCAAGCGCCGCTCGTGCAGCCTACGCTCAGAATTTGGCTGATGCAGAGGCTATTGACGCTGAAAATGCTGCTTCGCTTGCCCAGCACGCAGAAGAAGTTGCTAGATGGGGAGCAGCCAACGGCGCTGATTTGACCGATTTCAACGCCCAAACCTACAGATTGAAGGGAATTGGGCCAGAAGAGGCAAATTACGTCCTAGGAACGGATTACTGGATGGATGCCACTTTCGTCTCTATCGAGGATTTGCCCGAAAATCAGCAAATTGCGCTAAAATATGCATTTGGCGACGATCCTGAGTTGGACGATGTAGTGGCAGAAATCAGAAATGCGGGTCCTGCCAGCATTAAGCCTGGATATGAAGGATTCAGCGATGATGCCAAGGCAATCGTTGACGGACTGGACGGAGCAATCGTAAAGTCTTCCTTCAGATTCGACACAAGAGTGGTGCTAACTGCTAAGATTGGAGACTTTAGGGACTCAGAAGGAAGAATTTTGACTTCTTCTCAGGATTTGAGTACTTTGGTTGGAAGCACAATTACCGATTACGGCTACATGACTCCATCTGTGGACGCCTTCCCGGTATCCGAAGCCACCAGCAAGGATGTCGTAATGTACATCCGAGTTCCTGCAGGGTATAATGGAGCCTGGATTGGAGGAAAGAACTCCGATTACGGAACTACGAACGCCCGAGAGGTAGTTCTGCCGCGCGGGACCAAGATGTTCGTCCACAGAGTAGGAACCCTAGACGGCGCTCTACGTGAAATGTATGCAGAGATTGTGCCAATTGACTGGTTCCCAACTGCTACAAGGCCGGTTACGGACAACACTACCTTGACAGGAGAGACAGAATAATGCTGAGCGCACGTAAGGTGGTTGAATACCACCACCCGTACACAGACAACCCTGTCGGTCCTGGAAGATGGTTTACCGCCTATGCGGATTCAGGCGAAGAAATGGGATACGTGTGGACAAATGACCGGGCCGGATTCGGCCTGGTCACCACCGTAAATTCCTATAGATCACAGAAAACCCTAGATTGGTTCTTGTACAGCAGGAATGTGTGGGGTGAAAATGAAACATCTGCTACAGATGCTTTTGAATCCTACTATCAAATGCAAGCAACTTGGTCTCCTGCTGGTTTGAAGATTGAAACCGGAGACCTTCAGCAAGACTTTATGACGAAGGCGAGAAAAGAAATGGCCCAGGCAGGCGGATACATCGAATACGGCATCACAGTTCGTGATGATGGAGAGGTTTTGGAACTTCTTAGGCACGATCCTACAGGCTCGTATTTGAGAGAAAACGGTAAGTGGGTCCTCATCGACCGAGATGCGCCAGAGGAGAACTACCCAACCGTGTATAACCAAGAGTGGCACGAGGTTCATGAAGATATTCTAGAGTTCTTCGACTCTAATTCTTCTTCAGAGGGCATTTCTATAAGAGATGTGCAACTCTACATCATCTAATCAACAGGTTTATGATATACTAACTTACGTACAGTACCCGAATGGAGTAAAGTGTGGCTAAATTAGTCAGAGTGGCACGAGACGAAAGTGCTGTCATCATCGAAAAGACCGACGGGTGGTTTTCCGTCGTAGATACCAAGAGCAACGTCTTGGGCACCGCAGACTCCCTTAACGCACTTATTGCTGCCGGTAACTGGAGAAAGCCGGTGAAGGGAGATACTGACAAGTTCGTGGGACTAACTGCGTCCCTGAACACTGACACATCCCCAAATCGCGCTGTACGTGTGCCTAATCATGTTAAGGAAAAGATCAGGGAAGCCATTAAGATCGAGCCTAACAAGAGGAATATTCCCTTCCTCCTGCAGTTCACCTCCAAGGAGACTGTTACTGTAAACGATGTTAGCCGTCTTATGGGCATCATGAATGAGGCTAAGAGACACGCCCAGGCTTTCACAACAGAAGAAACTGTTGAGTGGGTCGATAAGGTAGTCAATCCTGAGCCTCTAGTTGCCGCTTCTTCATTTGAGTCATCAGACGATCTGGACTACTTTGTAACCTCAGATCGTGAAGGCACTACAGAGGTTAACGATCTTTACGCCCTTAACGAGGAATTCAATGTTCTCCGCTGGACGGGAACCGAATTCGAAATGGCCGAGGAAGATGCAGAAAACTTTGAGGCCCCGACAATCATCGAAATTGACGAAGACACCGCAGAGGTAGTTGCTGATTGGATTGAGCAGGGCCGTCCAGGAGATTACATTGATGTGTCTCAAATCGACGAGGAAGAGTTTGCTCTTGTCTCCGCAGCAATGGCTGAACTTGATCTAGAAGAAATTGGCCGTCTTACCTCCATCGTCGCAGACGCTACCGGATACTCCCCTGTTGAGCGTTCAAACAACGCCACCAGACAGGTTCGCGGAGGAGATGGACGCTTTGCAGGCGAGCAGGTCCCCCAAGGTGACACCCTAACCTCCTTCAACAAGGCTCGTCTTCCTCAGGAGCGAGAGGTAATTCTCGACCCTGCGAAGAGAGTAGAAGAGTATGCAGCAGCAGTTAAGGCCGAGCAGAAGAACACAGAGGCCGCTGTAGAGGACGAGGACGCTCCTGCGCCTCTGTACATCGCAATTGTTGACGACATTGACCGCACAGCAGTTCTAGACATGGTTGCCATACAGGTTGATGGGGACGACACAAAGGCATTTGTCCGCAGAGAAGGTCAGTGGGAGGAAGACCCCTCAATTCTGGAAGACCTCCGTTCTGTGACTCCACCTGCCGTTGTCGAACTAGACGACGAGGCCCTTATCAAGGAAATCCTCGCACAGGTTGATGCATCAGATGATGACAACATTAGGTCAGACGAAACCCCCGACGCCCAAGACCCGCAGGAGGCTGTACAGGCTTCTGCAGCAGAGTTCAAGGATTTCTCCGAGGAGAAGCGTCAGGAACTCGCCAAGAAGGGCTGGGCACTCCCAGACGGATCATTCCCCATCGAATCTGTACAAGACCTCAGGAACGCCGTGCAGGCATATGGACGAGCCAAGGAAGAGAACAAGGCCAAGGTTCGTGCCCACATTCGTAAGCGAGCACGTGCCCTCAACCGTCCTGACCTAGTTCCGGAGAGTTGGAAGGAGACCGCTGTTTCTGATCTGGTGGCGGAACTAGACGAACAGTCTCCGCTGTACGATCCGTTCGGTGTTATTACCGCAGCAGGAATTCCTGGAATTGCAGATACCCCATCTGATTGGGCTGCAGTTAACCGACTTAAGAGATATTGGAAGTACGGAAAGGGCGGAGCAAAGATTCGTTGGGCGCAGCATGATGGAAATCTCACCCGCTGCCACCGCCACTTGGCTAAGTACCTAGGAAGCGACGACGCCTGGGGATATTGCCAGAATCTTCACAAGGATATTTTCGGGTTCCCCAACCCGGAATCCGGCGGACGATGATAGAATAGGATCATGATGAAACTACAGCGAATTGATGAAAAGGCTCTCAAGGCCATTAATATTGAAGAAAAAATGATCGAGAAGGCCTGGAATGCTGCTTCAGAGTCCGCTGTTTCAGAGGGTCTAGTCGCATCAGGTGGTCCTCTTGAGGAGGCTCAGGTAGAGGTTGACGAGAATGGCAATCTCCTCGGCCTCACCGCAGCAGGAGGAGATTACCTACAGACCTTTGTGCTGGGCAGTGAGTTCCACATTCCCGTTCTAATTCCTGAAGAGGTGGAGTCCGGAGACGGACGCACCTTCAAGCGCGGAGCAATCTCTGTAATTGACGGTCCTATGCCCCTCCTCTGGCAGCAGTTTGGCCAAAAAGGGCACGACGGCTCCATGATTGTCGGTAGGATTGACCACATTGAGCGTCTTGACCCCTCCGAAGAAGACGAATTCACCGAGCCGGTTGAGGTCAATGGAGTCAAGTACGGATGGGGCCGCGCTCGCGGAACTTTCGATGTTGGTCCGTATGGTCGAGAGGCCGAAAGACTTGTTCGCGGAGGGTTCCTGACCAAGGTCAGTGCCGATATGGATAAATTTGAGGCACAGACAGAGACCTCCTCGGAGGCCGCAGAAACCGAAGATGACGGAATCATAAAGAACGACAAGGTTACCATCAACAAGGCGCGACTAATTGCCGCAACACTGGTATCCAAGCCTGCCTTCCAAGAGGCAACAATTGAACTTGTAGCACCTGAAATCGAGTACATCGAACTGCCTGTGGAGGACGGCGTGTACGAAGAAGAATTTGACGATGTTTTCTCCGAAAGAGCGGCAATGGTCGCTTCTGCCGCCCCGGAGATTCCGCCCCGAGAGTGGTTCGACAACCCACAACTAAAGACAAAGACTCCGCTCACTGTGGATGACGATGGTCGAGTATATGGCCACATCGCTTTGTGGGATGTTGACCACATCGGTCTTCCCAGGGCCACCAAGCCGCCCCGTAGCCGTTCAAACTATGCATATTTCCGCACAGGAGTTGTTAGGACCGACGATGGCACAGACGTTCCAGTCGGCCAACTGACCCTTGCAGGAGGGCACGCAGGCCTTAATGCAAGCGCAGAGGAGGCTGTTAAGCACTACGACGACACCGCTTCTGCTGTAGCAGATGTAGCAGCCGGAGAGGACCGCTGGGGTATCTGGGTGGCAGGAGCCCTTCGCCCTGACGTTACCGGCTCCCAGGTCCGTGCTCTACGTGCCTCAGCACCTTCAGGAGATTGGCGTCCGATTAACGGAAGACTTGAGTTGGTGGCTATTTGCCAGGTTAACGTTCCTGGATTCCCGACAACTCGCGCAATGGTTGCTGGTGGAAAGGTTATGGCTCTTGTGGCAGCAGGGGCACGACCTCTAGCGGAACTTCGTGAGAAGAGCCTAGAGGAACGTCTGTCCGACCTAGAGAAGACAACATTCTCCTCTCAGGCCGAGCCTTACATTACAGAACTAGAAGAATTTGCTAGCGAGGAAAGAAAGGCCCTTGCAGCCTCTGCAAAGAGCGCCATGGATTTCCTAGATGAACTAGCCAATGCTGACAAGGAAGAAAGAGAGGCTCAGGTAGCCTCCCTTAGAGAAATTCTTGACAGCCTTGAGTAATAGGATTGCCCCGTCATATTGTGTGGCGGGGCTTTTCCGTGGGATTTTTAGGAATCCTACACAAATAAAAAATAGATATGATATACTAGACCATGATAGAGCGCCTTTGGTAACAAAGCCCCTCACAGATGCAATGACAATCAAGTAATCCAATTACCCATGCTTAGGCATGGATAACGATAGCCCGATTGGGAGGGCAGCATGAACGACATTAGTCAGGAAATCGGCAGAATTGCTGAACTTAGTGCCGAAGAACTTGAGGCACTAAAGGAGCGCATTCTCTCCGAGTACCAGGCAGTGAAGGAAAGCGAGCCGACTCGGGAAATCGTTGAGCAGATGCAGGTACTTGCTGAGGCTGCAAAGGCTGTTAAGGCCGAAAACGAGCGTCGTGCCGCAGAAGCAGCAGAACTCGCAGCAGCCGCCGAAGAGGCAGGCAACAGCATCACCGCACTAGAGGCCCCGGAAGAGTCCGAGGCCGAGGTTGATTCCGAAGAGGCAGCATCAGAAGATTCAAACACTGATGTTGACGAGGAAGACCTTGCGGAGGATGAAGAGATTGACCCTGTGACTGGAAAGAAGCGCAAGAAGAAGCCAGCAGAGGAAGTTACCGAAGCATCTGTCAACGAGCCTACCGAGTCTGTTGAGGCTCCCGCAGTAGAAGAAGTTGTAGAGGGCGCAGACAGCGAGGAATTCGCTGTACAGGCCCCAGAAGGCACACCAGAGGGCGACAAGGAGCCCGGTGAGCCTGCAAAGATGTCTCCAAGCCAGAAGGCCGAAGACACCGATGTAGTTGAAGAAGCAGAGACCGTTGAGGTCGAAGAAGAGGCAACTGCGGAGGAAGCCCCTGTAGCAGAGCCGGAGCCGGTTGAGGCCGACACCGACGAAACCGCTACGGAAACCACCGATGTAGCAGACACAACTGCTACAGAATTTTCAGCAGACATTGAAGAAACAGGAGAGGACTCGGAGGACACCGTGACCGCCGCAGCAGAAAACAACGAGAACCTAGTTGTTGAGGTTCCAGAAGACCACCGCCCGCAGCCAAAGGTTGAGAAGGCCCCGGTTACCATTACCGCAGGCGCTGACCTTCCCGGCATTACCGCTGGCACCCCACTACCGGACCTTCGTGCAGTAGCACAGGCCATTATTGACCGTCGTCGTGGCATGAGCCGCACCTCAGGAGGAGACGGAGAGCAGCACACCGTTGCAACCTTCTCCACCGAGTACCCCGAGGCTCGTGTTCTCGACAACAACGACGTGGACTCCAACCAGGAGAAGATCAAGGCTGTTGTCTCCACCGAGGCAATTGTTGCAGCCGGTGGTCTTCTAGGCCCGGTTGAGACCACCTACGACCTATTCGGACTAGAGGAGAACCTCGGACGCCCTGTTCGTGACTCTCTGGCAGTGTTCAACGCCTCTCGCGGCGGTGTTCGCTTCCTCTCCTCTCCGGTTCTTGAGGACCTTGACGGAGCAGCCTCCGTATGGACCCTGGCCGACGACGAGGAAGCCGCTGGTGAAGGCGGCCCTGTCAAGCCTTGCATCCGTATCACTGCTTCCGAGCCTCAGGAAGTTTACGTAGACGCCATTCCGCTCTGCATCACCTACGGCAACATGGGTGCTCGCTTCTTCCCTGAGTTGGTTGAGCGCCACACCCGCCTCGGAATGATGTGGCACGCTCGCTTCGCTGAGCAGCGTCTAATCACCCGCATCGGTGCTCTCTCCACCCAGGTCACCACTGACGCCGAACTCGGTGCCGCTCGTGACTTCCTCGTGGCTGTAGAGAAGGCCGCTGCCGGTTACCGCAACCGTCACCGTATGTCCGAGGACGCAACCCTTCGCGTAATCCTACCTGAGTGGTTCAAGAACGCACTTCGTGCCGACCTGACCAAGCAGATTCCAGGCTCTGACGCTGACGACGCGATTAACCTCGCTGAGGCACGTATCAACGCTTGGTTCGCTACTCGCGGAATCAACGTTACCTGGACACCTGACGGAGAAGCAGGACAGTACTTCGGAGCCCAGGCTGACGGAGAACTCGTTGACTTCCCGGACAACGTGGTTTGGTACCTCTTCGCAGAGGGCACCTTCCTATTCCTTGACGGCGGAACTCTAGACCTCGGCCTAGTCCGTGACTCCACCCTCAACGCCACCAACGACTACAAGATTTTCCTTGAGTCCTTCGAAGGTGTCGCCAAGGTTGGACCTGAGTCACTCCGCGTCACCACCCCGGTCCGCCTCTACGGAGCAACGGCAGCAACCGTTGACACCATTGGCGAAGCGCCAGTCGGCGAAGCGCCAGTCGGCGAAGCGCCAGACGGCGAAGCGCCAGTCGGCGACTGATAGTAGTCAAATAGTTGGATCAACAAGCAGGGCCAAGAAGAACTAAGAGAAGGAATTTAAATGTCTGAACTAGCACTCGGAACAGCGTTTTACGAGGACGTGGCAGTTACACCTGCTCCGTACGGTCTTCTTGGCCCTGCTTCAACTGTAATTGTCGATGAGAACCCTCATTGGGCAATGGGCCTTACACATCGCACCAGCGATTTCGTTAAGGTTTCTGTAGTCCGTGGTGAGGGAACCAACGCTAAGAGCGTTGAGGTTGTTTCCGGAGAAGGCAACTTCACCAGAAACGAAGTTCCCTTCGTAGTGAAGGTAGAGTTCAAGGCATCCACAATCGGGACTACTCCTCAGGAGGTCCGCTCTATTGTGGAAATGTACCTTGAGGCAGCCACACAGAAGGCAGTTGAAAGGGAATTTTGGACAGGAGAACTGAGGAGCGGTGTGGAGAACTCCAACCACCTCGCCTCAGACAAGGCCACCGTGGTAAACCCAGCGGTAGGTACCCCTGTCAAGACCAAGTACGGCCTAGCCCTTCTAGAGCAGGCTCTAGGGGACAGGGGAATCGGAGAGCGCGGAGTAATCCACGCTCCTCGCGGAATCGCCAGCGCCCTGGGCTTCAAGGGCAACAATGGCCGTATTGAGACTCCCATCGGCAACTACATTGTGGCAGGAACCGGCTACACCGGCTCTGGCCCAGACGGAACAATGCCTGGCGGAGACCAGGCCTGGATGTACGCCACAGGCCCTGTGGTTGTCCGCCTAGGTTCCTCTGACATCTACGAAGAGAATCTGAGCACCGCGATCAGCATCAGAGACAACACAATTCACTACACAGGTTATCGCGCAGCGACAGCGTACTGGTTGAACAACAGCCATTTCGCTGTACTGGTTGATCTAGCAGAAGACTACTCATAATCCACGAATAGGAGAAACACAAAATGGCACAGGATTACGCATCCTCTATTGCAGGAGCAGCAATCCGGGTTACCCGTCTGAACCCTGATGGTACCCTAGCCACAGGTGAGACCGCAAGTTACACGATGGAATCCTTCATCTCCGTCTCCTTCACCCCGGAGTACGAAGAGGGCGACGAGTTCGTCCAGAAGGACGCCAACGGTCGTGTTTGCGTCACCTACAAGGCACCAGACACGCTCAAGCGCGTTACCCTGGAAGTTGCTATCTGCAACCCTGACCCCGAGTTTACCGAGATTACCTCTGGTGGAACCATCCTTAGCGATGAGTCCGACCAGTCCATCGGATACGCCGCTCCGCTAGTCGGTGTGGACGCTACTCCGAACGGTGTTGCCCTTGAGGTTTGGTCTCGTGCGATCAAGAACGGAAAGAACGCACCTACCAACCCATACTGGCACTGGATTTTCCCCTACGTTGTTCTTCGCCCCTCAGGTGACCGTACCATTGAGAACGGTCTTCTAGCCAACACCTTTGAAGGCTGGGGAGTAGGAAACGAAGGATTCGGAACTGGACCTGGCGGAGACTGGCTATTCGCGGACGCAGCAAGCCGTCCGTACGCATATGCCCGATCTGCAACCGCTCCGACCGGAAACGGATACGTCGAGGTAGCACCGACTCCGTGATCTAACTAAATATACAAGAAAGGCCGTCAGCATTACGCTGTCGGCCTTTCTTCTTCTTCTTCTATGGTAGAATAGTTAACAGGCAACTATACCTTAAGGACTCCAGCAAATGACTCAACTTCCCTCTGATCTTGCTCACGGACTAGTCGTTGGCCGCTACATTCAGACGAAGGCTGACGGACCAGACGAAGACCGTCTTCCCGACGCTATTCCAGCCTCAGGATCAATTTACTTCTCTCCCTTCTCGGCTAACACGCTCTCATTGGCAGGAGAGCCCACGACTGTTCTTAGACACACCCCGGAGGCAGTGCTAGACAGTCAGGGAAGAATTTCTGATAACGGACAGCCTGGTATTTGGCTTGCTGTGGGCTCGTACATGGTTACCTTTAAACTAGCCGAGGGAACTGTT
>Ga0079224_100011930_pt1 | contig 12001 bp, 12 predicted proteins | sample Stecom2015_FD_80414 | JGI IMG/M metagenome (GOLD analysis project Ga0079224, IMG submission 80414) | Agricultural soil microbial communities from Utah to study Nitrogen management - Steer compost 2015 | ecosystem: Environmental > Terrestrial > Soil > Agricultural land | place: USA: Utah... | reverse complement strand
TTTGGATCCTTGTAGTCGATATACTTGATACCGTGTCTCTTGAATCGGCAATATTTCTTTCTGATTTCGCCTCTGTTGATTGGTTCGTTTACTAGTGTCATTGGGCTGGCTCCTCCTTAGCTTCAACTTTTTTGTTAAATTCTCCTTTTCTTCTTCTGTCTCCGTAAGCAATAGAATGCTTGTCGAGTACAGTGGTCAGGAATCTCATGACTTTCTCATCACGACGGAACTCAAGTTCGAACTTGCGGATGATAGTCGGATCAGCTTTGAACTCAACCAATACATAAAAACCAGTAGTCTTCTTGTCGATGGTGTAAGCCATCTTTTTAAGACCCCAATTTTCCACATTGATCACGTCTGCCCCCTCTTCTTTTAACAAGTTTACAAACTTGTCGACGGTATCCTTCATCTGAACATCAGACAAAACGGGAGTTAAAATGAATACCGTCTCATAATTTCTTTGGAACATTTTTGAATGTGTTTAAGAATTTGAATAAACAGACCGCAAAAGTAGTGGATTTCATACTGGATTCCAAATGTTTGGTGATGATGCGGTGGACTATCCTCAAAAAAAGAGCCTCCGGTTTTGGAGGCCTTAATTGATAATAGTAGGCAAGTTTTATTTCACGTTGAAAGTCTTGCTTCCTATTTGATAGTTGTCGACGAATATCTTTACCTCATGGGTGCCAGATGCATAGTCAGACCCTTTTTCATAGTAGAACACTAGGCTCTGGGTAGAATTGTCAAAGATCATGTCCTGCTTTGTAGTATAGAATTGCTCGGCTCCATTGATCATAAACGTCCCCGATCCTTTGGCTACGTCAAAGATCGGCTGTGAATTTGGACCCAGAATCTGAACATATACATTTCTTGGGCCTTTTTCTGCGACTTTATTGTCCGCGAAATTGAAGCTGACTTTCACACGCTCCATCTGTCTGTTGCGGAAGTCTTTGGTCGTCTCTACGCGCTCTTTTCCTCTCGAATTTACCGCGGCTATACTGATGTTTTCGGCTCTCAACATGGAGGCTACGTCGACTTTAGCCTGTAGGTCCTGTTTCTGGATATTAAGTTGCGCTACCTCTTCTTCGATCTCGGCTTGTGTGATCTTTAGATCCTCATTTTCGGTGAAAAGCTGCTGGTTTGCAGCTCTAAGTTCCAAGATCTCCTGATCCTTCTGGGCTATCATTCCGTTGAGACTCGTGATTTTTCCATTCAGTGCGGCGATATCAGAGGCACTTCGCTGTCGGGTGGAGTTGCGCTCAGCGATCATCTGGTCACGTACAGCCTCCAGAGCTTGGACGTCACCGCCCAATTTTTCAATTTCTTTAATCCTGAGATTGAGCTGGTAAGTGACCGAATCGAGACGGGTATTTAATTCGTTGTTTTCGGTGGAGAGTAGAAGGATTTCTTCTGTCTTCTTCGTACGGTCTACATGGTCAGTATAGAGCTTGATACCGCTGATGATGACCAATAGAATAAGAACGATGATGATGATGTTCTTACTTTGGTCTCTCTTTTGGCCGGGTTCTTTTTCGGGGTATGTGTTCATTGGTAAACAGTTTGGATCTTTTGAGATGCTGAAATAATTTGCTGAAATGCGGTGAAGATTATGAATCTCCAGTTACCATACACGGTCATCAGAAGATACATTTTACACCACAGCACTTAATCAATATCTCTGCCAACTTCATACTAAATGTATTGGCCTCTTCGTTCCGGAACGCTGATTCGTCCGATGAATTAGCGTTTTGCCTGTTTTAACGGGTTTGTCTGCTTCATTATTTCAGCTGTTTTTTTAGGTTTTTTTAAGACAAAGTTTGGAATTCACTCTTTGTCAACGCTATCATGAATGACTTTGGACATCATCTAGGCAGGTTATTGTGATCCTTGACATCCGGATCGTGTTGAAAACTTCCTGCGGGAAAAATCTATAGAAGTAGCTAAGGTCAATTGGCGGCCTAATCTGGCAATGTTTTAGTTTTGAGAATTAGATGTCCAGGACCAGATGGGATTTCTGTCCCGGGAAGTCAAAGAACACAATACCGCATTCGAAGAAATCCAATGTTAATTTCACCTTCGGATGGTCTTTGATTTCATGCCAGGCTTTTTCCATATCTGGAGTCCAGTGGATGTCGCCTACTGCCAGGATGGTTTTGGCGTGAACTTTTGGAAGCAATGAATTGAAAGTCTGCATGGTCCCGTGGTACGTATGATTGGCATCGATTAATCCAAAATCAATGCTTGGTAGGGACTGAAGCACTTTGGGGAGCGTCTGGGCAATTGGACCCAAGATGAATTCAGTTCGCTCGGGCAAAGGCTGCCGCATTGCTACTTGCTGGATTTCAGGGGAGCCTTCGAAAGTAAAGAGTTTTCCTTTGGTTTCCTTACTTACATATCTGGTGGATATCCCCACACAGGTGCCACATTCAAGGACATTTTCTGCTCGTGTCAGCGAACAGAAATATTGATAGAGTTGAGCAAATTTGCTTCCGCTGGTCGAATAACGCGTAATACTAGCTATTGTACGAAGGGATTGAGGTACTTTCTTAGATCCGGCGCCGAGATCCAGCACATGGATAGTAGATTGATCTTTCAGAAGAGAATTCCTGAATTTTTCGATCTCGGGGTCCCCGCCTCTATTTTCTTCCAGAAAAGTAAGCAGCTTGGTATAGAGTCCGAATACCTGGGGGGATTGCTGGCTGAAGGTATCTTCCTTGTCCAGCCAGTACCTCAGATACGCTCGGATCGAAAAAGAAAAATCCCTCAAGTCAGTTTTGGAAGATATTGGCAATCATCTGGAATTCTGGGACGGTGGCCTCAACCAGCTTGCCATCGAAAACCCGCTCCATGGTATAACGCCCTTTCATCTTGCCCAGACCTGATTTGAGATTGCAGCCGGAGACGTACGAATGAGACTCTCCCGGTTCGAGAATTGGTTGTTGCCCGACCACGCCGTCACCTTCCACGACCTTGATAGTCTCTGCCGCGTCAAAAATCTCCCACTTTCTCCTCAATAATTGGTAGGTGTGTTGACTTCTGTTTTCGATGTTTACCTTGTAGGTAAATACATAGTGATGTTGGAGGGGATTCGAAAACTCAGCTTGATAAGTAACTTCTACGCTCACCTGGATTCCGTTAGTGACTGCACTGACCATAGGATTTGCATTAAAGGAGCGATTGATTAGAATTTCGGAAGATAAAATCAGTAATCAACATAGATGGAAATAGAAATCGAAGATAGTTGGAAAAAGTCACTTCACGAGGTATTTGAAAAGGACTTTTTCAAGCAATTAGTATCCTTTGTCACAGACGAGTATAAGTATCATCAGGTTTTCCCTTCGGGAAAAGAGATATTCAAAGCCTTTGATCGCTGCCCCTTGCCATCCGTAAAGGTAGTGATCCTGGGACAAGATCCTTACCATGGCGAGGGTCAGGCGCATGGCTTGTCATTTTCCGTCAAACCCGGAGTGTCTTTTCCTCCAAGTCTTTTAAATATCTTGAAAGAGATCAAGATCGATTTAGGGGTTGAGATGCCTGCCAACGGGGATTTGACCCGCTGGGCGGACCAAGGCGTCTTCCTTCTTAATGCTACGCTGACAGTTCGTGCGAATCAGGCAGGTTCCCACCAAAAGCGGGGCTGGGAGGATTTTACCGATGAGGTGATTCGGGTCATCAATTCTGAGCGGGAGCATGTGGTATTCTTGCTTTGGGGAGCATATGCGCAGAGGAAGGCTGCTCTGATAGATCCAGCAAGGCACTTGATATTAAAAGCTCCCCATCCCAGTCCGTTGTCAGCCTATAGGGGATTTCTCGGCTGTAAACATTTTTCTCAAGCCAACGCGTACCTTGAATCACATGGGATTAGCCCGATTCAATGGTGATAAAAAACAACCCGCCAAAGGTCAGCAACTTTTGGCGGGCAGGGTTTATTTGGCACTTGTGCTGGTATTTAATCAATTCCTTTGAGAAATCGGCTCCAGCGGATTTTGCCAAACATGGATTCGTACTTGTCCAGCGACAGCCATAGGAACCACGCTTTGCCGACAATATGATCTTCAGGTACAAAACCCCAGAATCTTGAGTCTAAGGAGTCATGGCGATTGTCTCCCATCATAAAGTAATAGTTCTGCTTGAAGGTGTAGCTATCTACTTTCTGACCCCCGATGAAAAGCTCCCCTTCACGGGTCTCCACCTGATCGTGCCCTTCGTACTTTTCTATTGTAAAGCCGTATCGTAACACGTTATCGGGCGTCATCTCGATGGTCCAGTCCTTGGCAGGAACCTGCAGGGGACCATAATTGTCGCGGTTCCAACCGTAATTGGACCCATTTGGAAAGATCATCGAATCGTTCTCTCCGGCTCTTTCGATTCGCTTGGTCACTGAGACCACCACAGGCGAAGACTTGAGACGCTCAATCATCTGATCGGTGCCAAATACCATGTAGGACCCGTTGCTAAACGTTATGAAACTTTCTGGATTGACGCCATAGTCGTTAAAAAAATCTAGTGTCAAAGGACGGTTGGAGACCAGGTCGTAGGAATATTGCATTTCATCCGGCTTGGGTGATGGTGTGCCATTCACGATCAATTCCCCTTGATTGACCTCGACTATGTCGCCCGAGATTCCGACTGCTCGCTTGATATAGTTCGTCTTCAGGTCACTTGGATATTGGAACTCCACCGGGTAGTTAAACACCACCACGTCGTTTCTCTTCACGTCGCTAAAACCGGGAAGTCTGTAATACGGCAGCTGGATGGCATCAGAATAGGAGGGGATCTCAGTTCCCCAGATTTTCTGGTGTGTGAGAGGTACTTGCAGGACCGTTTTAGGAATTCGGGTCCCATAATGCATTTTGCTTACAAAGAGAAAGTCTCCGACGAGCAGGGATTTTTCCATGGAAGCGGTTGGGATCGTGAAAGGTTCGAGCAAAAGCCAACGAATTAAGCTTGCCGCTACTACTGCAAAAACCAGCGCGTCCAACCATTCGCGGGTTGCTGATTTCTTCTTTTTATATTGACTCATCGTTTGATATTTGTTTCAGAAAGATAGAAAATCATCCATGGAAAGCACGCCTTTTCTGCCTTGGATCCACTCCGCAACCAAAACTGCGCCAAGCCCAAACCCCTGCCTGCTGTGGGCGGTATGACTGATCTCAATTTCGTCGATTGCTGAGCTGTAGCGTACAATATGAGTTCCCGGAGCAGGGTCTATACGCTTGGCGGTGATCGGCAGTAAGTGTTCGGATTCGGGCGACTGTCCGACCAGATGCCAGTTTTCCAGGCTGTCCAAATTGCCCAAGATCCCTTCTGCCAAGGTGATCGCCGTGCCCGACGGTGCATCTTTCTTTTCGGTGTGGTGAATTTCTTCCAGAGACGCCTTATATCCGCTGGTTTCATTCATCAGCTTGGCCAAAAATTCATTGATTTTGAAGAAGACGTTGACTCCGATGCTGTAATTGGATGCGTAGAAGAAGGCTCCATCTTGAGCTTCTGTCAATTTTTCGATCTCAGCCTTTCGGGATAGCCACCCCGTGGTACCGGACACGACAGGGATCCCACGCTCCATAGCCCAAGAGATATTTTCTACAGCAGCCTCAGGCTGGCTGAATTCGATAGCCACATCAATGGGTGAGGAGTCGAGCGTATCTAGTTCTTCTCGGTTGTCGATATTGATTTTGGCGGCAAGGGAATGGCCTCGAGACTCGGCAATTTCACCGATAATTTTTCCCATTTTACCATATCCGAGTATAAGAATGTTCATTATTTGAATTGTAGTTTCAGGGTAAGTCCGATGGATGTGCTTGATGCAGCGAAAGTACCGACATTTGGTTCAAATTTAAGAGCCAGATCGTCGGAAATGTCAAATCCTGACAAATGCGCATCTACATTGGCATCGACCAAATTTAGGGCATAGATGCCTGCCAGCAGCAAGATCGTCAGATCTCTGTTTTGCCGCCAGTAGTCTACATTCCTTACAAGGGCCTCCCTGTTGAGTGAAGGAAATTGACTTTGATCCCCTGCGTCATAGGCAAACAGGGCCGTCCTAAAGGTCTGATACCTTTTGTTATTGTATCCGATGAAGTAGAAGTCCGCCATAAATCCGGCATAGAGTAGGGCGACTTTCCATGCTTTCCCATTGTAGGCCTGTCCTGCTCCCGGCAAGATGGCTGAGAGGATGGTCGCCTTTTTTGGGTTTTTGGGTAAGTTAGAATAGTCTGGCTTTTCCTCTGTTTCCTGCGCCTTTTCAGCTACTTCAGTCTCTGACTGGGTTTGTGAGAAGACGGGATTGGACAGTAGCAATACCAAAAGCAAAAGCCCCAAGGATATCCATGGGGTCTTGGTTTTTGATCCGATATCGAAAAAAGAACTATTCAATTTTCAGATGATTTCGAGGATCTCAAGTATCCTGTTGAGATCGGTAGCCGAATTGAAAGGGATCTTGATCTCTCCGCGATTTTTTTCGTCTGCTTTTAGCCCGACTTTGGTGCCAAAGTGCGATGCGAGTCGCTGCTGAATCTTGTTTATCTCATACTTCCGCACAGGATCGGCCGCTTTTTCCTGTGTTTCTTTCTGCGGCTTTCCTTCATTGAGTGCTTTTACGAGCGCTTCTACTTTTCGGACGCTGAGTTCTTGATCTGTCGCAGCCTTGAAGATGGCGAGTTGTTTGTCGACGTCTTCGATGTTGATGAGCGCACGAGCATGACCCATCGAGAGTTGCTGGTCCCGGATGGCGGCTTGGATCGTCGGAGGAAGCTTGAGAAGACGGAGGTAGTTGTTGACTGTCGTTCTGTTTTTGCCGACTCGGTCTCCCAATTCTTCTTGCTTCAGATTACACTCTGCAAGCAATCGCTGATAGGAATTGGCGATTTCGAGCGCGTTTAGGTTTTCCCTTTGAATGTTTTCGATCAGCGCCATCTCCAGCATCTGCTGATCATTGGCCGTGCGAACATAGGCCGGGATCTGGGTAAGGCCCGCGATTTTGGACGCTTGAAAACGGCGTTCTCCAGAGATCAATTGATACTCGTTCGGAGAAAGTTTTCTGACCGTAATTGGCTGAATAATCCCCTGTACCAAGATGGAATCTGCAAGTTCCTGAAGTGCGTCCTTGTCAAAGTGAACCCTTGGCTGGAATGGATTTACTTGAATTTCGGCGAGAGGTATTTCGAAAGTTCCCGTTTTGACCACTTCCGGTAGGATCTCTGTAGTCTTGTGCTTTGCCGGGCTATCTTCCAAAAGCGCTCCAAGCCCTCTTCCCAATGAGTTTTTTCGGTTGGATTTATTTTCTGACATGCTTAATTAGTCACTTTTTGGAGGCCGTTTTTTTGGGCTATTTCCCCGGCCAGATTGAGATATGCGATGGATCCTTTCCCTTCAGCATCAAATGCAATTACCGGCAAACCGAAACTCGGAGATTCGGACAGCCTTACGTTTCGGGGAATGATAGTATTGAAGACCATGTTTTTGAAATGCAATCGGACTTCTTCCACTACTTGGTTGGATAGTCTTAGCCGCACATCATACATTGTCAGCAGAATTCCCTCTATCTCCAGTTCGGGGTTGAGACGGGTCTGGATGATCTTGATTGTATTGAGCAACTTGCCCAAGCCTTCCAGAGCAAAATATTCACATTGAACAGGTATCAGTACAGAGTTAGCGGCTGTGAGAGCGTTGATAGTGATCAGGCCCAATGACGGGGAACAATCGATGATGATAAAGTCGTACAGCTCGTTGAGGGGAGCGATGACTTCCTTCATCTTCTCCTCGCGATTTTCCATGTTGATCATCTCCACTTCTGCCCCGACCAGGTCGATGTGAGATGGTACCAGGTCCAGATGATCGATGGAGGTCGTCCGGATGATGCTTTTGACGTCGGTGCCGTCCACCATGCACTCATAGATGCTGGTGTCGATCGCCTTGGGATCGTGCCCCAAGCCCGATGTGGTATTTGCCTGTGGATCGGCGTCGATGACCAGGGTTTTAAACTCCAATACAGCCAGGCTGGCAGCCAGGTTCATTGCGGTAGTGGTTTTACCCACTCCGCCTTTTTGGTTGGCTATGGCAATTATTTTTCCCATGGTTTAGTTAAAGGGTATTTGACTTCAATATTAATCAAATTCAGGTCTTTTCCTTTGGTAGGATTTTCTTTTTTTGGGCTGAGCTCAAAGCGGATGGCTGTTAACCAATTTATATTCAAAACAATACAATTAATCCGCCGGTACTTTTTATATGATTGTGTCAAAAAAAAATGGAGCCCTTTTGAAGCTCCATTTTGATTATTTTTTTCTGTTGGCCTCGGCTGCCTTCATCGCATCCTCCAGCTTCTGTTGAAATTTTGACTTCTTTTTGTCGACATTCTTGACCTTGCTTTCTTCAACTTTAGCCCGGATTTTCGTGTCGTCCACGAATAGCTTGATGATCGCCTGCTGCCCAAATGTCACCATGTTGGATACCAAGTAGTAGAAGCTCAAACCTGCGGGATAGGAGTTCAGGATAAACATGAACATGACTGGCATGATGTAACCCAAATTTTTCATCGGGCCGGTCACGGTTGTCATCTGATTGTTAAAATGCGTAATGGCGATCTGCGAGACAGTCATCAACAATGTGAACAAACTGACGTGTGCTCCATAGAACGGAATCGTAAACGGTAGCTTGATAAATTCATCGTAGGTCGAAAGATCGTTTGCCCACAAGAAGGACTCTTGACGAAGTTCAACGGCGTTCGGGAAAAAGAAGAACATCGCAAACAGGAATGGCATCTGAAGTAGGAGTGGAAGACATCCCGAGATAGGGCTGACGCCCAATTGCGAGAAGAGCTTCATCTGCTCTTGTTGCATCTTGGTCGCATCCTCTCCGTATTTTTCTTTCAATTCATCGATCTCAGGTTTGATCACCCGCATCTTGGCCATCCCGATGTAAGATTTGTATGTCAACGGAGACAGTGCCAGTTTGATGATCAATACGATCAGGATGATGATAACCCCATAATTGCTGAAATACTTCTCGAGGAAAGAGAACAAATGCACCACGATGTATTTGTTCACCCAGCTGACGAAAACATATCCCATGTCGACGTTCTTTTCGAAGCCATCTGTGATGGTTTTCAGCGTCTTGTATTTGTCTGGGCCAAAGTAGAAATCTACTTCCGCTTTCCCGTCTTTCATCGGGATCGAAAACGACGCAGCCATCGATCTGACCACGGAGGAGTCGGCTATCGGCGTCGCTTGGGATAGCCTGACATTCTGAAACAAAGAATCAGCAACAATACCTGCTGTGAAGAAACGCTGGCTAAATCCAATCCATTTCACAGGTTCTGCGACTTGCTCTTCTTCTGGGTCATTGCCAGCGCCGAGATTCTCATAGGATTCTGAGACTAAGTAGTAGTTGAGATTGGTCTGTCTCCTGGACTCGGCAAGGTCTTTTTCTTGGGATTTGATCTGATCTTCCCAAGTGACTTCGATAGTCTTTCCTGTAAGGACTCCTTGGAAGCGATCGATCTCCAAGGCCTTGCTGACGACATAGCTGCCATCTTGCAGCGAAAAGGTCTGGACGATCTGACCAGACTCAGTTCCGGCAGAGAGAGTCAACACTTGGGTTTTTACGCCCTCGGTGACCATCTCGGTGAGTTTTGGACTGAAATAGAGCTCAGACAGATCCAATGCACCCCTATTGCTCTCGATCGAGAAATTCATTTGGGAGCTTTTCTCGTCCAACAAAGCCAGCGGCTCCATGTTCCAGCTCTTATATTCCTTGAGGATTACTTCTTTGATTGCTGCGCCTTTGGTAGAAAGGGTGACGATCACTTTGTCGTTTTCCAAGACGACATCAGCTTCTGTACCCAATGTAAGAGGAGCCAGGGCACCGAATTTGCCGGAACGTTGTGCATCTACCAGACTGTCTGAAAGGGTTTCAGTGAATGCTTCTGGAGTAGTTGTCGAAACTTGAGACTCAGTCTGCGGGAGAGTCTCTTCTACAGCCGGGATCTCCGGACCGCTCGCAAAAAAGAGCGAGTATACCAAGATGACGGCTGCGAACAGTATCAAACCTGTTGCTTGATTTTTATCCATAGGTGTTGTTTTCCTTGCTAAGGGACTTAGCGCAATGCAATTACTTTACTTTTTTGTTGTCGATGGCCGCTTGGATGAACTTGTCAAACAGCGGCTGAGGATTTAAGGCAGTACTCTTGTACTCAGGGTGGAATTGGACTCCCACGAACCAAGGATGATTTTTGAGCTCCATGATTTCCACCAAGCCAGTGTCCGGATTTTTGCCCGTGGCAATCAAGCCCGCGGATTCTACCTGCTCCAGATATGCGTTGTTGAATTCATATCGGTGACGATGGCGTTCCTGAATTTTGCTTTTGCCGTAGGCGTGCGCACTCTTGCTGCCTTTTTTAAGGTCGCAAGCATACGAACCCAATCGCATAGTTCCGCCCATTTGGTCAATTTTCTTTTGATCCTCCATCAGTCCGATGAGCGGATTGGACGTGTTGGGATCCATCTCGGTCGAGTTAGCGTCAGCTAGCCCCATGACGTTTCGGGCGAATTCTATCACAGCTACTTGCATACCCAAGCAGATACCAAAGAATGGAATGTTTTGCTCCCTCGCATATCTGACGGTTTGGATCTTTCCTTCAAATCCTCTTTCTCCAAATCCCGGAGCCACTATGATCCCGTCGAGTTCATTGAGTTTGGCTTCGATATTTTCAGAATGGATTTCTTCCGAGGAAATAAGCTTGAGATTTACCTTACATTCTACCGCAGCTCCGGCATGGGTGAACGATTCGATGATAGACTTATAGGAGTCGGGAAGCGATACATATTTACCAATCAGGCCGATCGTTACTTCCTGAGTGGGATTTTTGAGTCTACCCAAGAAGTCCTTCCATTGCTCCAGGTCAGTGTTTGACTTGGATACGAGCTTCAATTTGCTCATGACGCGTTCGTCCAGTTTTTCCTTTTTCATCAGGAGCGGCACGTCGTAGATGGACTCTGCGTCCATTGCTTCGATGACACTGTTGAACTGTACGTTGCAGAAAAGTGCCAGTTTTTTCTTTACGTCAATCGGTAAGTGGTGCTCAGTTCGGCAAACTAAGATGTCTGGCTGGATCCCTGCTTCCAACAGCTGCTTGACCGAATGCTGGGTGGGTTTAGTCTTCAGTTCCTTGGCAGCACTCAGATACGGGATGAGCGTCAAGTGGATGACTAGGAAATTGTTTGGTCCCAAATCCCAGCGTGCTTGACGAACCGCCTCAATAAATGGCAAAGACTCGATATCGCCGACACAGCCGCCGATTTCGGTGATGATTACATCGTATTTGCCTTCTTGGCCCAGCTTGTAAAAGTTGCTCTTGATCTCGTCTGTGATATGCGGGATGACCTGCACAGTTTTTCCGAGAAACTCACCTTTTCGCTCCTTTGTGATCACGTTGTTGTAGATCCTGCCGGTGGTGATGTTGTTGTCCTGTGAGGTGGCGACCCCAAGAAAACGTTCGTAATGTCCCAGGTCCAAATCGGTCTCTGCACCATCGTCCGTCACGTAGCATTCTCCATGTTCGTAGGGATTGAGCGTGCCTGGATCGATGTTGAGGTAGGGATCAAATTTTTGGATGGTTACCGAAAACCCTCTGGATTGCAATAGTTTGCCTAAAGAAGCGGCAATGATACCTTTACCGAGAGAGGAGGTAACGCCTCCCGTGATGAAAATGTACTTGGTGGATGAACCCATAAGAATGGAGACGGATGATTTTGATTGGAATCTTATGGGGTCCAAAATTAGGGAAATTTCCTGACTTGGCTTCCGTTCTCCGATTTCATTTTTGAGGATTCTCCGACTTTTGATTGGTAGGGGCGTTTGAGAGGCGAAAACTGGCTGACAGTTTGTGTCTTGCTGTCGTGCATCTCGATAGCTTCGCTTAGGACATCATATCGGGAGCGTCCGATGTCAGGGATCTTAGCGACTGATTCGGAATTCTAATTTCGGTCAAGACGAACCGGCGGCT
>Ga0079224_100011929_pt1 | contig 12001 bp, 9 predicted proteins | sample Stecom2015_FD_80414 | JGI IMG/M metagenome (GOLD analysis project Ga0079224, IMG submission 80414) | Agricultural soil microbial communities from Utah to study Nitrogen management - Steer compost 2015 | ecosystem: Environmental > Terrestrial > Soil > Agricultural land | place: USA: Utah... | reverse complement strand
TTGACTTTAGCGAGGCCACCGTCCTATTCTTGTATTTGTTTCCAGAGGTTAATATGAAACTGCGCCCCAGAATCCTCGAGATGAAGCCCGGTACAAGGGTCATCTCCCATAACTATAACATGGGTAACTGGAAGCCCGAGCAGACTACAACAATAAAAGTCCCCGGTGGTATGGAGCACACCCTGTACTTATGGCGCGTTCCGCCAAACGGTAAAATCGATACCATCAATTAGTACCTCCCAAACCAAGTTTAAACTATTAAATTCAAGAAGATGAAAATGCTGAAGATTTCATTGGCCGCACTTGTACTTACTGTTTGTACTACTTTTTGGGCAAGCGCCCAAGATGTTCATTATGTTCCAACCCGTCAAGCAGTAGTTGACGCCATGTTGGAATTAGCCAAGGTCACAAAGGATGACATTGTTTACGACTTAGGTTGCGGAGATGGTCGCATCGTCGTTACCGCTGCCAAAAAATACGGTGCTACCGGTAGAGGAATCGACATCGATCCGCAGAGGATAAAAGAAGCCAATGCCAATGCCGAAAAAGCAGGTGTGACGGACAAAGTAAAATTTATTGAGGCCAACCTGTTTGAATCAGATGTAAGCGAAGCATCCGTGGTGACACTTTACCTGTTGAATTCATTAAACATGAAGTTGCGACCTATTCTTTTGGAGCAACTGAAACCTGGAACAAGAATTGTATCCCATGCCTTCAATATGGGTGATTGGGAACCAGATGAAACCATTCAGGTAGATGGCGCGACTGTACACCTTTGGACCGTTCCCGAAAAATAATGATCACCCGAATACTCTACTATTTCACTTTAACCACACACCAAAAAAAATGGAGCCTGCTGGGCTCCATTTTTATTTTTACATTTTTAGGAAAAACTTAGCCTAGGATCTGCTTTACCAACCAATCGCCTACTTCAGATGTCTTGTAAGCCTTACCACCTTCAGCAATGTCTTCGGTGACAACCCCTTGCTCTAGGGATAGATTGACCACATCCGATATAGAATTGGCTTCATCCATCAATCCGAAAGCGTACTCAAACATCATGGCGGCAGACAATACCGTAGCCAACGGATTGGCAATATCCTTACCGGCAGCCTGTGGATAAGAGCCGTGAATAGGTTCAAACAATTTAGTTGTCAAACCCAAAGAGGCAGAAGGCATTAAACCCATGGAGCCACTGATCACACTAGCCTCATCCGTTAGAATATCGCCAAAAAGATTTTCCGTGATCAACACATCATAAGCCTTGGGCCACTGAATCAGACGCATGGCTACCGCATCCACAAATTCATACTCTACCTTGACATCTGGATATTCCGGAGCTAACCTTTGTACGGTTTCTCTCCAGAGCCTAGAAGTCGCCATCACGTTGGCTTTATCGACACAGGTAAGCAATTTTCTTCTCTTCTGGGCGAATTCAAAACCCATTCTTGCCAATCTCTCAATTTCCTCTACGGAGTAGACATTGGTATCAAAAGCTTTGGTACCTTGTTCATTTCTACCACGTGGCTCCCCGAAATAAACCCCACCAGTCAGTTCTCTGAGAAAAACCAGATCCGTTCCCTCGATTCGGTCCCGCTTTAAAGGCGACTTATGTACTAGAGAGGGAAAAGTAAAAGTAGGGCGTACATTGGCAAAAAGTCCGAGTTTCTTTCTCATCTCCAGCAATCCTTGCTCAGGTCTTACTTTGGCCTTGGGATCATTATCGTATTTTGGGTCACCAATAGCACCGAAAAGTACAGCATCCGATTGAACACAGATATCGTGGGTAGCATCAGGGTAGGGGTTGCCTACTTGGTCAATGGCAGTGGCACCAACAATTGCCTCGGTAAAGGTAATCTTGTGGTTAAACTTCTGGCCAACAGCCTTCACCACTTTTACAGCTTGGTCAATCACTTCCGGACCTATACCATCACCCGGCAATAGCGCTATATTCATTTCCATAGAGGTTCTTTTTATCTGAGTTGGTTTTATTTAAATTTTCAATAATATTTAACATCTTCTCGGTTGCCTTCATCGCGGCAATGGTTTGATCACTATCCAGACCTTTGGTTTTGAAGATTTTGCCGTAGTCCCATGTGATGATACATTCTACGAAGGCGTCCGTTTTTCCTCCCGGAGGGATACTGATATGAAAATCCGTCAACCTAGGAAGCTGCTTATTCAGGGAGGTATAAATCTTCTTCAAAGCCTTCATGAAAGCGTCGTACTGGCCATCTCCTGATGCGTTTTCTTCATAATATTGGTCGTGGATTTTCATTCGGATCTGTACCGAAGGCTTCAAGCCCCTTGAATGGACCATATGATAACCATCGATCGTGATCCCCATCTGAATCGAGTTGTTCTGGAGCACGTCGGAAATAATATAAGGTAAGTCTTCCGTTGTCACCCTCTCCTTTTTATCGCCCAATTCGATGATGCGCTGGGTTACCTTAGCCAGTTCATCTTGCTCCAACGAAATTCCCAATTCCATCAGGTTTTTCAAAATATTGGCTTTACCTGAGGTTTTACCCAAAGCATATTTTCTGGTCCTCCCGAAGCGTTCAGGCAGCAAGTCACTAAAATAAAGGTTCTTCTTATTGTCACCATCAGCATGGATTCCTGCTGTCTGGGTAAATACATTCTCTCCTACAACGGGTTTGTTAGCGGGGATGTGTAGTCCGGAAAACTGTTCGATCAATTTACTGATTCGGTAGATCTTATTTTCCTGCACGGAAAGTTCCAAGTCTGTAAAGTCTTTGATCACTGCCACCACGCTTTCAAGCGGAGCGTTGCCTGCGCGTTCTCCGAGGCCGTTAACGGTCGTATGAATACCCTTGGCACCATTTCTGACCGCCTGCAATACATTGGCGATCGACAGATCATAATCATTATGGGCATGAAAGTCAAAATGAAGGTCCGGGTAGGATTGGGTGATCTGAGAGAAAAATTCGGCGACCTCATCCGGCTGCAACAAACCTAAAGTATCGGGAAGCATGATCCTTTTGACCTGGAGCTTGGATAAAAAAGCAATCAGCTGCAAAGTATACTCGCGCGAATTGCGCATGCCATTGCTCCAGTCTTCCAAATACACATTGACTTCTATGCCCTTGCTGCAGGCAAACTCAATGCATTGCTTGATTTCTTCGAAATGCTGATCGGGAGTCTTTTTCAACTGGTGGACCAAATGGTTAAGGGAGCCTTTGGTCAGCAGATTCAACACCTTCGCTCCTGCTTCCATCATCCAATCTACAGATTTTGGCGTATCGACAAAACCTAGAACTTCTACCTTATCCAGATATCCCTTTTCCTTCGCCCAATGGGTAATCTTCTTCACCCCTTCTAGTTCCCCCTCAGAAACCCGGGCCGAAGCCACCTCGATACGATCTACCTTCATCTCCTCTAAAAGCAATTTGGCGATCTGAAGTTTTTCGGACGGGAGGAACGATACCCCCGAGGTCTGCTCTCCATCCCTCAGGGTAGTATCCATGATTTCTATTTTCGTTTGAAGCCCCATTTTTTCAGGTTAACGTAAGCGTTTGAATTAAACGGACTATTTACCTCGTCTGGGCAAAAGCTTTAATTTCATCCTTTATGTTTAAAAGGTAGTCGATATCATCAAAGCCATTTTTCATATTTTCCTTTTTATAGGCGTTGATGTCAAAGGTCTCTGACTCCCCCGTAGACAGCAACGTGATAGTTTGCTTGTCAATGTCTACCTCCACTTCTGTGTTAGGATCGTTCTCGACGGCAGCGAAAATCTTTTCCACAAATTCAGCAGAAACAGTCACAGGAAGAACGCCAATGTTCAAGCAGTTATTTTTAAATATGTCTGCAAAAAAGCTAGACACTACGCATCTAAAACCATAATCATAGATAGCCCATACAGCATGTTCCCGGCTGGATCCCGAACCGAAATTCTTTCCGGCCACCAAGATTTTCCCACTGTAAGTCGGATCATTGAGTACAAAATCCGGCTTGGGATTGCCTTCTTTATCGTACCTCCAATCCCTGAATAAATTGTCACCAAACCCTTCCCGCTCTGTGGCCTTCAGAAACCTGGCCGGGATAATCTGGTCGGTATCCACGTTCTCTGTAGGCAAAGGCACCACCGTGCTGGTCAAAATATTAAATTTATCGTAAGCCATGATATTTCTGTTTTAATCGTTAAAAGACATCCCTAGGATCAGCTACCTCTCCTGTGATCGCTACTGCTGCTACAGTCAATGGACTAGCCAATAAGGTGCGAGCTCCCGGACCTTGACGTCCTTCAAAGTTCCTGTTAGAGGTTGATACCGCATATTTACCGGCTGGTATTTTGTCGTCGTTCATCGCCAGACAAGCAGAGCATCCAGGCTGCCGAAGTTTGAATCCCGCATCTTCTAGGATGGCCACTATACCTTCCTCTATTGCTTTCTTCTCCACTTCTCTTGACCCTGGCACTATCCAAGCAGTAATGTTATCCGCTTTCTTTTTGCCTTTCACAAAGTTGGCAACCGCACGGAGATCCTCTATTCTTCCGTTGGTACAGCTTCCCACGAATACATAATCGATTTTCTTTCCTTTTATAGGGTCACCTGGTTGGAATCCCATATAGTCCAAGGCCTTCAGGAAAGTCTTCTTATTGCTGCCTTCAAGTCCATCAGCGGAAGGAATGTTGTCCTTCACTTTGATCCCCATTCCGGGATTGGTGCCATAAGTGATCATTGGTTCGATATCAGCAGCATCAAAAGAGTATTCCACATCAAATGTCGCTCCTTCATCTGTTTTCAATGTCTTCCAGTAGGCTACAGCCTTCTCCCAATCCTCGCCTTTGGGCGCATATCTTTTGCCCTCCAGGAAGCTGAAAGTGGTCTCATCAGGAGCAATCAGTCCGCCGCGGGCGCCCATTTCTATACTCATGTTACAGATGGTCATCCTAGCCTCCATGCTCAGGTTCTCAATAGCAGATCCGGCATATTCGATGAAATAGCCCGTTCCGCCACTGGCAGAAATCTTGGATATAATATAGAGAATGATGTCTTTTGAAGTTACGCCCGGACCTAGTTCACCATTGACGGTAATCCTCATCTTCTTGGGCTTGGATTGCATGATGCATTGTGTGGCAAATACCATCTCCACTTCTGAGGTACCGATACCAAAAGCAATGGCACCAAAAGCACCGTGGGTAGATGTATGGCTATCCCCGCAAACGATCGTCATGCCGGGTTGGGTAATTCCCAGTTCAGGCCCGATCACGTGCACAATGCCGTGGTGATCCGTGCCAAGGTCATGAAGTTCGATTCCGTATTTAGCACAATTTTCCCGCAGCTTTTCTACCTGCATTCTGGAAAGTTGATCTTTAATCGTCTGATCCTGGTTGATCGTCGGAACGTTGTGATCCGGGGTAGCAATGGTCCTTTCGGGATACAACACCGTGTTTCCTCTTTTTTCAAGATTAAGAAAAGCAACCGGGCTGGTGACTTCATGGATAAAATGCTTATCAATGAAGAAGACATCAGGACCTTCAGGGACAGATTTTACCACATGGGCATCCCAGATTTTATCGAATAATGTTTTCGTTTCCATTTATTAATCGTACTATTTATAACCTGTCGTTTTTGCGGGTATTTTATTTAAAGCATCTACGAATGCTATGGCGGATGCCATTACAATGTCTGTATCCGATGCGAATCCATGATAGGGTTTCCCTTCATGCATCAGCCTCATATGTGTTTTGCAGGTATCGTCGCTCCCTTTGGTCATCGCCTGGATCAGGAATTCATCCAGGTACACCTGATGGTTGATCAGTTTTTTGATGGATTTGATGACCGCGTCGACCGGTCCGTTGCCTTCAGAAGTACCCGTAAAATAATCATTCCCGATCTTTAAGGTCACCTCGCCTGTCACCGTGTCTCCCCTGCCGTAGCTAACTTTTTCTAATGAAATCAGAGAAACATCCTCTGTGTATTTCCCGATCAAGGTCAATAGGTCTTTCTCCCCTATATCCCTTTTGGAATCTGCCAACACCAGGAAGTCTTCATATACCCGGTTTAGCTCCTCCCCTTCAAAGTCAAAACCCAAAAGCTCTAAATGGTGTTTCAAAGCGGCTCTTCCACTCCTTGCAGTAAGAACAATAGAAGACGCTTCGACGCCCACGTCCTTGGGATCAATAATTTCATAATTCTCGCGGTGCTTCAGCACCCCATCCTGATGTATACCGGAAGAATGGGCAAATGCGTTTCTGCCCACAATAGCCTTATTAGGCTGAATGGGCATATTCATCAGCGTCGATACTAGCCGGCTGGTTTCATAGATCCGGGGGGTATGGATCTGAGTAAAGACAGGGATATCTTTATGGCTCTTGATGGCCATCACGACCTCCTCTAAGGAAGTGTTGCCGGCCCTTTCACCGATCCCGTTGATGGTTACTTCCACCTGTCTTGCACCGGCCTGCACCCCCGCAATCGTATTTGCTGTCGCCATTCCCAAGTCGTTGTGACAATGGGTAGCAATGATGGCTTGGTCTATATTGGGTACATTATCTCTAAGAAAACGGACCATCTGTGCGTATTGACCCGGCAGACAGTAGCCTGTTGTGTCGGGAATATTGATCACTTTTGCCCCGGCTTGTATGACAGCCTCTACTACCCTGGCCAGATAATCATTATCTGCACGTCCGGCATCCTCGGCATAAAACTCCACCTGTTCAACAAAGCGGCGAGCATATCGAACGGCCTTCAAAGCACGCTCGAGTATAGCATCCGGAGTGGATCTCAACTTATGCTGTATATGATAAGTCGAGACCCCTATTCCGGTATGTATTCTACTTCTTTTGGCAAATTTCAAGGAGTCAGCTGCTACTTCAATATCCTTTTCGACCGCTCTCGACAAAGCGCAGATAATAGGTTCGGACACAGACTGGGATATTTCCCTAACGGAATTAAAATCTCCCGGACTGGATATAGGAAACCCTGCTTCGATAATATCAACGCCCAGCTTCTCCAGCGCCTGTGCCACGACTATTTTCTCCGAGGTGTTCAACTGACAACCCGGCACCTGCTCTCCATCTCTGAGGGTAGTGTCAAATATCCATAGCTTTTCTGACATGCCTTATTAGTTATTTTCCGGTCTTAACTTGCGGACAGTAGCTCCAGCCTGCCACATTTCAGACTCACGTAGTTCTTTCAACTCTTCTTCCAACTTCACCCTATAGTCAGGCTTGCTGTTTGCGTCGATAGATTTTTGGGCTTCTTTGCCGCTCTTCACGCTCTCATAAAGCTCTTCGAATACTGGCTTGGTCGCATCCCTAAAAGGTTTCCACCAATCCAACGCTCCTCTTTGTGCAGTAGTAGAGCAGTTAGCATACATCCAATCCATCCCATTCTCTGCCACCAATGGCATCAAGCTTTGAGTCAATTCCTCAACGGTTTCATTGAAGGCCTCAGAAGGAGAGTGTCCATTAGCTCTCAACACCTCATACTGAGCAGCAAAGATCCCTTGGATAGCGCCCATCAAGGTTCCTCTTTCTCCTGTTAGATCAGAAGTTACTTCTCTGTAGAAATCTGTTTCGAAAAGATAGCCTGAACCTACCCCAATGCCCAAAGCAATAACTTTGTCTTTGGCTTTGCCGGTGGCGTCTTGGAAGATCGCATACGAAGAGTTCAATCCGCGGCCTTCCACGAACATCCTTCTCAATGAAGTTCCTGAACCCTTTGGCGCTACCAAGATTACATCCACATCAGCTGGAGGGATGATGCCGGTTTTTTCTTTATAAGTGATGCCAAAGCCATGAGAGAAATATAAGGCTTTGCCAGGAGTTAGGTATTTTTTAACAGTTGGCCACAAAGCAATCTGTCCGGCATCCGAAAGAAGAAATTGAAGAATGGTACCTCTCTCACAGGCCTCCTCCAGTTCAAAAAGCGTCTCACCGGGAACCCATCCATCAGCTACCGCCTTGTCCCAAGTTTTGGAGTCTTTTCTTTGACCTACAATGACGTTGAACCCATTATCTTTAAGGTTAAGCGCTTGGCCAGGTCCCTGTACTCCGTAACCCAGAACGGCAATCACTTCATCCTTCAATGTTTCCTTGGCTTTCTCAAGAGGAAATTCTTCTCTTGTTACTACATTTTCCTCTACTGTACCGAACTTCAGTTTCATAGTTTTTAGATTTGATAATTAAAATGTTATAAATATTTATCTAGTGTTTCCATGGGCTTGGCCACCGCCACCCGACCGGATCGAACAAATTCGAGAATATCGAACTCCTTGAGAATTTCCAGCAGTTCCTGGGTATCCTCCTTGTGGCCGGTCATTTCTATGACCACAAAGTCCTTTTCGGCAGAGATAATCCGCGCGTTGTATTGCCGGATCACTTTTTCCAAGCCAGGATCCAGGCTGCTTACCGGAATCTTATAAAGGGCGATTTCCTGAAATACCACTTCATCGTCCAGGTAATAAAATGCTTTGATGACATCGATGATTTTTTCGATCTGGCGGGACAACTGAATGACCTGCTCTTCCGTAGTGGTTACTTCTATGGTAATTCGGTAAATACCCTCTTCTCTACTTTCAGAGGCGGTAAAACCATCAATATTGATCCCCCTACGGGTAAAAATTAGCGTGATCCGACTCAGGATCCCGATAAAATTCTCAGTAAAAACTGAGATGGTGTATCTGTTCATGTGTGTCAAATTTACTTGTCATCATCGGTATGGATGATGCGGGTGAACTAAATCTTAGGTCAGTGCCGATGTAAGCGTTAAGCTAACATCGGCATGTGGAAATTAACTTAGACGTATTTCCTCCACAGAACATCCGGAAGGTACCATCGGGAACACGTTCTCCTCCTTCTCCACCACTACCTCAAGGAAATATGGCCCATCATGTAGAAACATGTCGGCTATAGCCCCTCGCAAGTCGGCTCTGCCTTCGACTTTACTCGCTTTAAAGCCATAAGCGCCAGCGATTTTTTGGAAATCAGGGTTATCCAGTTCAGTAAAGGAGTAGCGTTTTTCGTAAAATAACTGTTGCCATTGTCTTACCATACCCAGAAAGTTATTGTTCAACAAGACCACTTTGACGGGTGCTTTGGTTTGCATGATCGTACCCAGCTCCTGAATGGTCATCTGGATACCGCCGTCACCCAAGACACAGATTACCTGTCGGTTGTAATCAGGAAGTTGTGCTCCTAGCGCTGCAGGAAGACCAAACCCCATGGTACCCAATCCTCCGGAAGTCACTTGGGTTCGAGTGGTACGATAATCGAAATATCTCCACGCCACCATCTGGTGCTGGCCCACATCAGTAACCAAAATGGCATCATCTGCCTTGAACTCATTGATGTTATGGATCACCTCACCCATCGTAAGTCCCGCTTTTGTAGGCGAAAGGTAGTTGGCCACTACCATTTTCCTTTCTTCTGCCTCCAATTCTCTGAACTGGCTGATCCATTCCTCATGGCGGCCTGCCGATACTGCCTCTACCAATAACCCTAAGCTTTCTTTACAGTCACCCAACAAGGCTACATCACACTTCATGATTTTATTGATCTCAGCCGGATCCAATTCCAAGTGGATAACTTTGGCTTGTCGTGCATACCGCTTGAGGTCACCCGTCACCCGGTCGTCAAAACGCATCCCAACGGCGATAAGCACATCGCACTGGTTGGTTAGGATATTAGGCGCATAGTTGCCGTGCATCCCCAGTTTACCCACATATAACGGATGGTCTTCTGATAAGGCTCCAGTACCCAACAAGGTGTTGGCTGCAGGAATACCTGTTTTATCAAGGAAAGCTTTAAGCTCTTCTTCCGCCTTGCCGATGATCACGCCCTGGCCAAACAGAACAAAAGGCTTTTTGGCTTGGTTGATCAATTCAGCAGCTTGTTGGACAGCTTCTGGTTCTATTTTTGGATAGGGTTTATATGATCTGATGCCCAAGCAAGGCACGTAATTAAACTCACCTAGTTCATTTTGGGCGTCTTTGGTAATATCCACCAAGACCGGCCCTGGTCTTCCGCTACGGGCGATATGGAAAGCTTTGGCAATGGCCGAAGCGATGTCCTCTACCCTCCTGACCTGAATATTCCATTTGGTTCCAGGCATAGAGAAGCCCACCACGTCGGTTTCTTGAAAGGCATCTGTTCCCAAAAGCGGAGAAGCTACCTGACCGGTAATACATACCAATGGCGTACTGTCAATCATAGCATCCGCTAGCCCTGTGATCAAGTTCGTCGCGCCAGGTCCGGAAGTTACCATGACCACGCCCACATTGCCCGTCACTCTGGCATATCCCTGAGCCGCATGGATGGCTCCCTGCTCGTGGCGGGTAAGGATATGCTGAATATGATCCACATAATCGTATAGCGCATCATACACAGGCATAATGGCACCCCCGGGATAACCGAAAATATATGAAGCATTCTCGGCTACTAACGATTTAATAACAATTTCGGCTCCCCTCATTCTTGAATCTTTCATAATAATCAGGCATTATCAGTGATACATCCTTCTGATGCTGTAGATACTAACTGCATATATTTTTTCAACGTTCCCTTTAGGTGGCTGACATCCTTATTCTTCCAATTCTTTCTACGCTCTTCAAACTGCTCCTCAGTCAGGTCAACGTTAATTTCTAAGGTTTCCGCGTTGATGGTGATGATGTCCCCGTCCTGGATCAAGCCGATCGGTCCACCGGCAAATGCTTCAGGAGTGACGTGCCCCACTACGAAGCCATGGGTACCTCCTGAGAATCTCCCATCCGTAATAAAGGCCACATCAGCGCCCAGCCCCGCACCAATGATAATAGAGGTGGGTTTCAACATCTCTGGCATACCAGGGCCTCCTTTAGGTCCTACATATCGGATGACGACCACATCCCCTTTCTGGACTTCCTTGTTCTTCATGGCCTCATTGGCTTCCGTTTCGCTGTCATACACCCGGGCAGGACCAGAAAACATTCTCCCTTCCTTGCCGGAGATTTTGGCTACCGATCCTTCCGGAGCCAGATTACCCCGCAAGATGCACAGATGGCCGGTTTCCTTCAAAGGCTTTTCCAATGGGCGGATCACTCCGGTTTCAGAAGGCACCAAGGCTGTTACGTTTGCTAAGTTTTCCGCCACTGTTTTACCGGTGACCGTCAGGCAGTCACCATGTAGCAGGCCCTTTTCCAGAAGATATTTCATAAAGGCTGGCAAGCCCCCTTGCTCATGCAGGTCTTCCATTAAATATTTCCCGCTCGGCTTAAAGTCCCCTAGCATGGGCGTTTCGTGATTGATGCGCTTGAAGTCATCCAAGGTGAAATCCACTTCGGCGGTTTTGGCAATTGCCAAGATATGCAGCACTGCATTGGTACTTCCTCCCAAGGCAACAGCTACGCGGACCGCGTTCTCTAAACTTTTCTTGGTAACTATATCTTTTGGTTTGATATCTTCCGCCAGTAAGTGCTTGATGTACTCGCCGGCATCCTCACATTCTTTTTGCTTTTCAGGAGAGGTAGCAGGGTTGGTAGAGCTGTAGGGAAGCGACAAGCCCAAGGCTTCTATAGCAGAAGACATGGTATTGGCCGTGTACATTCCGCCGCAGGCTCCTGCACCTGGACAGGCATTTTTGATGACACCGGTGTAATCCTCATCAGCAATGGTGCATGCTATGCGCTTGCCATATGCCTCAAAAGCGGAAACAATATTCAACTTCTCTCCTTTGTATTTTCCAGAACGGATAGTTCCTCCATAGACCATGATGGCCGGCCTGTTGACACGCAACATACCCATCACTGCCCCCGGCATGTTTTTGTCGCAACCAGCAACGGCAATTACCCCGTCGAATGAATGTCCAAGGATAAACGACTCGATTGAATCAGCAATGACCTCCCGGGAAGGAAGGCTATAACTCATTCCTTTGGTCCCCATAGAAATTCCGTCACTGATCCCAATGGTATTAAAGACAAGTCCAGTTAGATCCGCTTTGACAGTCGCTTGCTTGATTTGCTGTGCAAAGTCGTTCAGATGCATATTGCAGGGGTT
>Ga0079224_100011928_pt1 | contig 12002 bp, 9 predicted proteins | sample Stecom2015_FD_80414 | JGI IMG/M metagenome (GOLD analysis project Ga0079224, IMG submission 80414) | Agricultural soil microbial communities from Utah to study Nitrogen management - Steer compost 2015 | ecosystem: Environmental > Terrestrial > Soil > Agricultural land | place: USA: Utah... | reverse complement strand
GCTCAGTATGAAAATTCACTTCATGCTGAAGCTGTATGGAGTAGTTCATTTGCACAGGGCGCTTCTTCACAAAATAATTCTCTAGCAAACTGTATAAGATGCCATGATGCAAACGGATTCATTAATTTCACAAAAGGAAAAACTACAAACACAACCGGAATGACTGTTGCTTCTCATGAAGCAATAACCTGCGTTGCATGCCATGATCCTCACGGAAATGATAATATTGCTCAGCTTCGTTATTCTCCCGCGGGCTCTGATACTCTCGCTAACGGATTCAGATATAATGAGAATTATAATTTAGGCACCGGTGAACTTTGCTTCAACTGCCATAAAGCCAGGGCAAACAATATTACATTAACGGCTGCACTTCCTACAAGTTCACACTGGGGAACACATCACTCGGTCCAGGCAGATGTACTGCTGGGAGAGAATGCAGCTGAGTTTGATTCACCTTATTTAACAAGCCCGCACAAATGGGCAGTTGAAAATTCCTGCGTTGGCTGCCATATGAGTGCAACTGTTGATACCAGCGATCATGCTAACAGGGATAAGGTTGGCGGACATTCATGGTCACTTCATAATGAAGAAACCGGTTTTGATCATACTGCAAGCTGCCAGACTTGTCATGGTGAAAAACAAACCTTCGATGATTTTGCTGCCAAGGTTGATTATGACGGCGATTCAAAAGTTGAAAGTATACAGGATGAAATTAAAGGTTTATTGTTAAACCTGAGCATGGCACTTCCGCCGAAAGGACAGGAAGCAATTGATTATAAATTATTCTCAGGAGATAAAGATAGTCTGAATTATACAAAGGCTTACTTCAACTATCAGTTGATTGCTTATGATGGAAGCTACGGAATGCACAACACAGTGTTTGCAATTGATGTTTTAAGAAAATCAACTGCTGCTATTGGTGGTTTTGTTTCAAGCGTAGAACTTGAAGAGAATCCAGATTATTCTCCGGACGGTTTTGCATTGATGCAGAAGTATCCAAATCCATTTAACCCAGCCACAACTATACAATATACAATTCCGTTTGAAAGCAAGGCTAAAGTTAATATTTATAGTATTACCGGTGAGCTGGTTAGAGAACTTGTAAACACAACTCAATCTGCCGGATCATACAACATCAGGTTTGATTTATCCGGCGCTGAAAGAACTTTATCATCCGGCATCTACCTGTACTCAATAGAAGCTGCATCTTTAAACGGAAATAAGGTATTCAGACAGACTAAAAAAATGATCTTAATGAAGTAATTTTCAGAGGAGAGTTCACCATGGAAAATCCAGGTGGACTTTCCTATTTTTTGATAAACCCTAAGGAGGAATAATGCTTAGTAGAATTTTAATTGCTTCACTATTTATTTTCTCACCGCTTCTTGCTGCACAGCAGGTCAATCAGCATAATGGTACTTCAAAATTCATTGGTGCAGAAGCATGCGGTACCTGCCATAAAACTGAAAAACAAGGCTCTCAGTTAAGCATCTGGAAAGAATCAAAACACGCAAAAGCATTTGAAACATTAAAGACAGATAAGGCAAATCAGATTGCTGCTGAACTGGGACACAAAACTTCCGCAGCAGAAACCGAAGCTTGCCTTGCATGCCATGCAAGCGGCTATAATGTTGATGCAAAATTCAGAGAAGCTAAATTTAAAATTGAAGACGGTGTACAATGCGAAACATGCCACGGCGCTGGTTCTGAATACAAAAGTCTGAAGGTTATGAAAGACCGCGCTGCTGCAATTGAAAAGGGATTGATATATCATGAGAAAACAGAAAATCTCTGTATAAGCTGCCATAATCCTGAAAGTCCTACTCACACAGGATTTGATTTTGCATCATCATGGGAAAAAATAAAACATCCGGTACCGGGCAAGGATAAGAATTAGTCTCGAACATTAATAAATCAAAATGAAAACAACTACTTTATTCATTCTGCTTTTGATTTCAACTCCTCTGCTTTCTCAAAATATAAATGGCAGAATTTCATCATCCCTTTATATGTTTGAAAGATTTGATACAGTTGATGTTTCTAATGATTACATGAGAACATTCCAGCTTCTTAATCTTAATATAAATGAAGGCAGCTTTTCTCTTAAATCTTATATAAATCTTGAAAATGATTTTACAAATGATATAGCAGGTGATCCTCATGTAAGATTTTATAATCTTTACCTTGAAGGAAGAAACCTGTTTGATCTTTTTACAATAAGATTCGGAAGGCAGCCTCTATTTACAAGTGTTGCAGGCGGAATGTTTGACGGCGTAAACCTGGATGTTAAATATTCTGATTTCAAATTAACCGGTTATTACGGCGGGAATGTTCCGGCTTATCAGAAACTTAAACTGACTGAAAATTTTGATGATAATTATATTCTTGGCGGAAAGTTTACAACAACTGCAGTTGAGAATCTTCAGTTCTCACTCGGTTACATAAAAAAGAATTTTCTGCGTGAAGAATACCTTGCTTCAAGACTCGATGAAAATCTTAACCCGATAAATTTTTTGATAAGCAACAATTCAACACAATATGAGTTTATCTCCGCAGATGCTTCATATCAATTGGAGCATCTGCTTTCTGCTGATGCTGGATTTGAGTATGATCTTAATTTTGATCAGCCTTCCAAATATGAATTTCTCTTTTCATATAACCAGGTAAAAGATCTTAATCTTGAATTCTATTACAACTACAGGGAACCAAAAATAAGATACAACTCAATCTTCTCTGTTTTTGATTACGGTAATACACAGGAAATTGAATTAGGCGGAAGTTATAAAATTGAAAACTGCATTACTGTTTCAGGAAGATTCGGCAATATCAATTACAGGGATGATGAATCATCCTGCCGCATTACTGTTGGTGCTTCTTCTGATTTTGGTAATATCACCTACAGAAAAAATCTTGGTTATGCCGGAGAGCTTGATGCAGTTTCTTTTTACTCAGCTTATACTTTTCTTGAAGGATTATTTACTCCTTCGATAGGTTTATCACTTACTAATTATAAACTTTCTGAGGATTCAGAAAAGAACAATCTCACTACATTGCTGGCAGGCTTAAATTTCCGTCCGTGGCGGGAATTATCCTTTGATGTTCAGGGACAGTATATGGATAACAAAATCTATAAAAATGATTACAGGTTTTTCTTCAGGATTAATTACTGGTTCAACACTAACTTAAATCTGATGTAGATATGAAATTAAAAAACATCTACCTTTTTCTTCTTTCAGTCTTTACACTGCTGATTTTAATTGCTGCATTTAGTGAAGACAGTTCCGGTGAAGATGAAGTTAAAGGGAATGATCAAATAATAAAATTCTCCCATTCATTTCATGCTGATTTAGCGGGCTGCGAAGACTGCCATTCAAAAGCAGCAGAAAGTACTTCACTTAAAGACAGACTGATGCCCGATCATGAAAACTGCGGCACCTGCCATGATGTTGAGGATTCGGAACAGTGCGGAACCTGCCACTATGAAGATAAATTTGAGCCGCTTGTTCAAAATACATCTGCAGCAGAAAAGTTATTGTTCAATCATAGTTTTCATATTAAAGATCAAAACCTTGAATGTTCATCCTGCCACAAAGGAATTAACGAAGTTGATTATGCTTTTCAGGCAGCACAGCCCAAACCCGCAATGACTGATTGTCTCACATGCCATAATAATGTAACAGTTGCATCAAATGCCTGTGAATCATGTCATCTTCAAACAGGAAATCTTATTCCGGTTTCCCACCAGGATGTTTCGTTCATTAAGAATCATAAATTTAAAGCTAATGATGTTGCTGCGGATTGCATAATGTGCCATGATAACATCACCAATTCCTGTGAAGACTGCCATGCTGCATCCGGAATAACATCTGCAAATACTGCCGATGATTTCTTCCAGCCTTATGCACCAAATTCATTTGTTGACGGAGCGAAGAGACAAAAGGTTAACAGAGTTCATGAATTGAATTACAGATTTCTTCACGGCATTGATGCAAAATCAAAAAGAACAGAATGTGAAAGCTGTCATCAGGTTGAAACTTTTTGCTCAACCTGCCATCAGGGAGATGAAGCTGATTACGGCTTAAGCGGCATTACTCCTGCTTCACACTTAAAACCCGGTTTCTTTACAATCGGAGCTGGAACGGGCGGCGGTGAACACGCAATACTTGCTAAACGTGATATTGAAAGCTGCGCTTCGTGCCATGATACTCAGGGCGCAGATCCAACCTGCATCACCTGTCATCTAGACAGTGATGGAATAAAAGGTACAAATCCTAAAACTCATCCGCGGAATTTTATGAGTGATGTTAAAGGTGATTGGCATGACAGCCAGGGTTCAATTTGTTTTAACTGCCATAACGGTACTCCGGGTTTTACTCCTGCAGGTACAGGCTTCTGCGGTTATTGTCATGGTTCAAAGTAGATTAATACGGATTATGAAAATGAAATATTACTTCTATATTGTTTTTCCTTTACTAATATCGTTACTGATCTTTGCAGGATGCAGTGAACTTGAACCAGGTATTTCACAGCCTCAGGCTTTATCCGTGCATAAACCGGGCATACTAACTCCGGGGCATGCAAACTTTCACGGTACATTGGTTAAAGAAAATGGCTGGAGTATGAAGGAATGCCAGTCATGTCATGCGGCAGATTTCAGCGGCGGCGTTGCCGGTGCAACCTGTTTGAATTGCCATTCAGGTGATCGTGGTCCGGAATCATGCAATACATGTCATGGTTCATTTTCTAATCCTTCAAGAATAGCACCTCCGAGAGATCTTGAAGATAATTTCTTAACTGATTCACTTGGCGTAGGCTTTCATACAAAACACCTATATGAAAATTCTTTAGGCAGTTCAGCACGCTGCGGCAGCTGCCATCAATACCCCGGATCAGGTATTTATGCCGAAGGACATCTTGGAACAGATAACAGAGCAGAAGTAATTCTTAAAGGAATTGCAACTGCATTCGGCGCTGATGATGCAGTTTATAATCCTGAAGATGGATCATGTTCAAATACTTACTGCCACGGTAATTTTGAATTTCTTAGAGATTCAGCTAAAGCTGAAAACAGGTTTGCTTACACGGCTGATAGAATGACAGGAATTAAAAATACAGTTAAATGGAATCAGTTAACTGGTAATGAAACCCAATGCGGCACATGCCATGGCTTACCGCCGGCTGGTCATATTCAGGTTCCGCTTTCATCATGTTATACATGCCATCCCGGTGTTGTTGATGAACAGGGAAATATTCTTGATAAATCTCTGCACATTAATGGCATGATAAACGCAAGAAATTAAACTTAATGATTCTTTCCAGCCCCCAAATGGTGCTTCAATTTTTTGAGCACCATTTTTTTTGTTCATAAATTTTTTTGATAGTTTTTGAAAAATCAAAATCATAAATTCTTTCCTTAAATTCACTTCACTTAAGAATAAATGAAATTGGAATCCGGGCTTAAGAGATTCCCTTTCAGGTATCTCATCTTTACATTTTTAACGTGTACAGAATTTTTCTGTACCTTTTAAATTATTCTGAGCGTGCAGCTTTTCAAATTGATTCTGAAGAAATTGAAACCGGATCAGGAACAGTTTATAGAATTATCCGGGCTGAGAGCAGTATTGTAAGTATTCAGTACTAAGTATTATGAATTGACGAATCAGTGAGTTTGCGGATTAGCGGATTGATGAATATAAATTTCGAAATTTATTAATTGTGATTTTTAAAATTCTTCTTCATTTACCAAAAATTCAGAAACATCTGCTGTACCATTTTTAAGCTGCAGCGAAGAGATGTTCTTTTTAAACGAATCGTAATATTCTCTATCATCAATTAATTTTTTTAAGATGAATGGAAGTTTGTTAATCTCCGGCTCATAAATGCCGAGATGATTTTCAATTAAAAATTCAATGTTTCCTTTTTCCTGTTCCCATATATAATCATTTACAACAGGCACTTTATTCATCATTAATATTTCCATCATTGTTGAAGCGCCGCATTTTGTAATTAAAATATCTGAAGCATTCAGCAGTTCATAAACAAAATCTACAAATCCAAAAATCATCATATCTTTAACATTATATTTCCTCCTTAACCGCTGTGCAGCTTCAAACAGCGGTTTGTTTCTGCCGCATACAATTACAATGAAAGCATCTGTTTTTTCCTTAAGTATTTCTTCAATGATTTTTTCACCATGCGGAATTCCATCTCCTCCGCCCATTACCAACAGTATTTTTTTATTTTGCGGCAGTCCCAGTTCATCTTTAATCTTTGGAATTTTTTCATCAGCTATTTTCACAGAAAATTTCTCATCAAGCACAAACGGGAAAACATGTACCCGGCTCTCAGGTCTTATCTGCTGCACATGCCTGCTGAGCCGTTCACTAAATAAAATATAATTCTGTCCGCTTCGTAAAAACCATAAAGGATGTGCTGTGTAAGGATCAGTAACTGCTGTGTAAATTTTTGTGCGCAATTTATATTTTTTAACTGCATCATAAACAGGTTTAATAAGAAAGAAGTGCAGCACAATTATTTTCTCTGGATTATCTTTCACAAGCACTTCATGTATATATTTCTTACAAAATAATGAAACAATAAATGCAGTTATGTATGCCGCCGGCGGAAATTTATTTACAGCATATAGCGTTTCATAAAACCATGCTGCTTTGTACTGAAGTTTCCTGTAACCATCTTCAATTATATATCTGAAAAACCGGGGAGTCTTCTCAAAGCCGTCAATCAAAACGGGTTCTGCTTTTTCAGAATATTTTTTTAAAATATAATTTTTTAATGAACGCGCAGGCGCAAGGTGTCCCCCGCCGGTTTTCAAATAAAAGAAATAATATTTCTGTTTCTTGTTCATAACTTACCGGAGCACCGGAGATTCATCAGGTGTAAGCCTGCCGGTTTTTAAAACTTCAATTATTCTGGATGTGCCGAGTTTTCTTGCTTTTAAAAATCCTGCCCATGCCATTTCTGCAAGCACTCCCCTGTTAATTAAATCAAACAGCCATTGATCTGTATAATCCGGATTTTCCTGCATCAATCCTGCGTGTATTTCCATCAGCCATTTTTTATTAAAGCTTTCCTGAGAACCGATTGAAGGCGTCATTATTACCGGAATTCCCAGCGCTGTATAAAATGATAGTTCACTTGGTTTCGTCCATAAAATATCAGTGTTACGAAGCGCCTCATTAAAATTACTAAAATATTCATGAAGGTTTGCAGAGTAGATTAAATTTATGTTTGCACATTCACCGCAGATTTCCTGAACTGCGTTAACAAAATAATCATGTACATTTTTTTTGCTGCCTGCGGCAATATTTATTTTAACTTTTCCGTTCTTCAATTTGTTTTTTAAACTTGATATAATTTTAATACCAATTTCTTTTTGTGCACCTGCACCGCCAATGCAGTATGTAATTGTAATTTTACGGTCAGCTTTTTCATTCACATTTTCTTCACCAAGAAAATGATTGATGCTCTGTTCATGCCGCAGATGAAATTTATTTTCCGGATCAAGAATTTTTAATCTTGTTCTTAAATCATTTTTTAAAATATTTAAAGAAGCTCCGCCTGTTAATTCATCAGGCAGCGGAAAACCGGTAAGATAAATTTTATCATCCGGCACTCCGTACATTTTTAATCTCCGCACCGCGCTGATGCATGGTGCAAAATATTTTATTCTGCTTTTTGCAGGCTCTTTAGGAACCCAAACCCTGTTCATATCTGTATCACAAATGATGCAGTAGATATCTTCTATGCCTGCTTCATCAGCCGCAATTGCAGGTGCATAAAATGATGTAACCAAAGGCAGATTTTTTTCTTTAACCTTCTCAATCATTCCGGAACACAAACCTTTTTTAATGCTGGATTCAAGAAGATTAACCTGGAAAGTTACCCCGGTTAAATTTCTTTCAGGGTATGTTGATGGAATGTGAAGAAATTTATCAAGCAGCGTAAATAATGAACTGCCTATAAGCGGAATACTTTTTGCACGCGATAAAAATTCATAAGCACCAAGCACTCTGCGCCATAATTTTCTCTCATATTGGGCAGATGTTTCATTCGATCCGGCGGTAATAATGCCTCCCTCTGCAATCTTACGTAGTGGAAATACTGCCCGCTGATGTCCGTAACCCATATCAGCAGTTACAATCCACGCTTTTAATTCTTTATGCTGCTGAGAATAATTCAAAGGCGCCTGGTGTTAAATGATTAATTACTTGGTTAAATAATATCTGCAAAGATAAAATTTTTATTGCAATGTGCAGGATTCTATTTTTATGATGCGGAGTTTCGATAGATTAACTAAAATTTTCTTAAACAAAAAAAATTATTTATTAGTGAATCATATCATTTGAGTTTTAAATATCAATCTATAACTTGATGCTGAAATTAAATCACCGTATCTGCAGACACGATGTTCATGAGTAAGAAAAGCTAACCAGGATGATTATTACGCAGATGCGGTGATTCTTTTTTAAAGATGTGATTAAAAGTGATCCAGTAATTTTACTGCGGTCTTTTTATCCTTCGGTATTACAATTACAAACTCGGTTCCGGCCGTTTCACCCAGTTCTATTTTGCCGTTAAGCTGATCAACAAGACTTGTAACAAGCTGTAAACCTAATGTAGCCGCTTCCCTGAAATTAAAATTTTCCGGCAGCCCGCTTCCATTATCTTTTATTAATAATGTATATGATCTTTTACTTTCCTTCATTTCAATTTTTATTTCCGCTCTCTTACCTGTCTGCTGATAATTCCTGAAAGCATACTTAAGTGAATTAGAAGTAAGTTCATTTATAATTAACCCGAGCGGCACTGCAGTTTCTACGTTCATATATATATCAGAAATTTCTATTAATGGAATGATGGGAGTACCACCAACAGCATATGATGTAAACAAACTGTTTGTCAGATCATTTACATATTCACCAAAATTGATTTCGAGAAAATTTCTTGAACGGTAAAGCTTTTCATGAATTAATGCCATTGATTTTATTCTTCTCTGGCTCTCATTAAAAAGTTCAAGTGATTCGGGATCCTTAACAGTTTTTGATTGCAGGCTGAGCAGACTTGAAATAACCTGCAGATTATTTTTAACACGGTGATGTACTTCTCTTAAAAGCACTTCTTTCTGTTTAATTGAAAGTTCAAGATCAGTCTCAAATTTCTTTCTCTCAATTGATGTTGCAATTATGTTGGCAATTGCTGTTAGGAATTGAATATCATCATTACCGAATTTTCTTAAATCAGTTGAATGAGCGCTGAGCACGCCGTAAGGATTACCTTTGCCGTGAATAATTACGCTGATTCCCGATGCAATATTTTTATCATACAGCAGAACATGTTTTGTAAATCTTTTTTCTTTTTGCATATCCTCAACAACAACAGGTTCACCGGTAAGAAAGGTATATCCGGCCTGAGAATTATTTCCTGCACGGAATTTAATATTGCCCACCAGGCCTTTTTGCCAGCCGGCGCCTGCTTTCAATAAAAACATTTCTTCTGCAGGGATGTATTCAAGCACAGAGATATAATTGCATACAAGAAAATTATGTACAAGGTCAATAACCTCTTTCATTAGTTCGGAAGGCATTGTTCCTTCAAGTGCTTTTTTGCCGAGCTCTGCAATTGCTTTCTGCTGTTCAATTTTAAAGTTGATAACCTCCTCAGCATTTTTTGCTGCTGTAATATCAATCAATACTCCGCGCCTGCCAATAATCTGGTTTGATTCATCAAGGATAGCAGAAGAAAATAATTCCGTCCATATCATCGTTCCGTCTTTTGCATAAAACCTGTACTGCTCTGCAGTGGTTTTTCTTGATGCAATAATCCGTTCAGCATTCTTCACGGCTTTTTGCCTGTCCTCCGGATGCATAGCTTCAAACCATAAAGTAGATTTTCCCAGCCAGTCCTTAACCGGGTATCCAAACATCGTTTCAGCATAAACACTCACAAACCTGATATCCTGGCTTTCTGTGCCGGGCAATCCCCGCATCTCCCAAACGATACCCGGAATGTTATCAACTAAATTTTTAAAAGCTATCTTATCTTTTTCAATCTGCATCAGCAGTTGATCTTTTTCTTCGGCAAGATTTTTTTGATAAATGAAATTTCCTATCTGCCTCCCAAACATATTGAACATCATTTCGGTTTCACTATCCGGAGCAGTATCAGATAATGAAAAAAAGACCATCACTCCATAAAAATTTGAATCATGATAAACCGGAAATGCTGCCGCACTTTTTAAATTTGTTATCTGCAGAAATTGTTTATTAATAAATAAATCGGATGATGAAAGATTTGCGTTCCATATCAGCTTATTTTTCTTCCATACAATGCCGGGCAATCCTTCACCTTTCTTAAATGAATGTCTGCCTCTTATCTCTATATATTTTTCTTCGGTTATAATTTTTGATGACCAGTGTGAAGTGAGAAGAAGTTTCTCATTCTGTTCATCATACTTCCAGTATTCTCCAACATCGCATCCCAAACCTGTGCATATTGAATCTATAATTTTTGGAATTGCTTCTTCAATTGTTGATGATTCCGCCGCAATCTTTACAACAGCGTATTGAGTGCTTAATCTCTGTTCAAATTTCTTTTCCTCGGTTATATCATCAATCAGCATCAGTACGGCATTGCCCTCACCAAAAGTAAGATTCTTTACAGAAATTTTAGCGTATAAAGTTGAATGATCTTTTTTAACGTACTGCCGTGCAGATATAAGAAAGGAATGAGTATCGGTAATGAAGTTTGATTTTACCCGCTCAATATCTTCAAGCTTCATCCTTAAGAATTCTTCTTTAGAGAAGCCATATAATTTAAGCGCTTCATCATTAACCGCAATAAACTTAAGTGAAGCAGCATCATAAACAACTGCAGGCTGCGGTATCTCACTGAAGATTTCTTCAAATGTTTGTGCTTTCAGTTCCAATTTTGCTCCCTCAGAAAAGCTGCTTTATTAATGGTGTTATTCAGGTACCGGTTCGGATTGTTGAATATTATGGTACTTAATTATTTCTTGTTGAATTTTTTTGAACTGAAAAATCTTATTAAAAATTATCTAAGAGCACGATGATATTTTATGTTTCAGTTTAGCTTAATTTATTTTGAATGTAAAGCTAATTCTATTGATGAAAGAAGGTCATCTTCGCCGTAAGGCTTAACAATGTATCCATTCAAACCTGCGTTATAAGCGTTCAACAACGTTTAATCATCGTTTAATGCGGTGAGATAAATACTCGGTATCGGGAATTTCCTGTTAATTTTTTCAGCAGCCTGAATCCCGTTCAATCTTCCTTCTAACATTACATCCATAAGTATCAGATCGGGCTGCTTAATATAAGCCAGATTCACCGCTTCCTCACCTGTACGCGCAACACCGGCAACACTATAGCCGTTTTCAACAAGTAAGCTGCGGATATTCAGAGAAATGATGCCCTCATCCTCGGCAACGAGTATATCAGCTTTTGGTTTTTGATTTTCTTTGTTCAAATGAGACATGGTTTAATAAAACAACTCTCATAAAGATATGTTCTAAAGCATCGAAGGTCTGTGACACCGTTTGCATGAATTAATAATTTTTTGAATCAGCGGATTGTATTTTGAATTTGCAGATTTGCAAACCTATTAGCCGGCAGGCAGGTTGCCGAATTCCCGGATTCCTAAAGCCCGTTAGGGCTGACATATTTATAGAATAAATTTCCCCCAATCATTCAAACCCTGTAGGGGTGATATATGGAATTTCCAAATTGGAATATTGGCTGCTGCCTCACTCTTTACGATCACTACATCAAGCAAAAACAAACACCTTGTTGAATGACGGGATGCACAAATAGGAGAATTGCAAAGTTCTCCAAAGTTCGTTAGGTCTGTCATATTTCTAGCATAAATTTACCTTCAATTATTCAAACTCTATTGGTGTGATGTATGGATTTTTAAATTGGTATATTGGCTGCTGCGGCACTCTTTACGCCTATGACATCATGAAG
>Ga0079224_100011925_pt1 | contig 12004 bp, 10 predicted proteins | sample Stecom2015_FD_80414 | JGI IMG/M metagenome (GOLD analysis project Ga0079224, IMG submission 80414) | Agricultural soil microbial communities from Utah to study Nitrogen management - Steer compost 2015 | ecosystem: Environmental > Terrestrial > Soil > Agricultural land | place: USA: Utah... | reverse complement strand
GTCAGGGCGACCCGGGCGAGTCCCGGTTCTACCTGTCGATGGAGGACGACCTCATGCGGCTGTTCAACTCCGGGCTCGCGCTGCGGGTCATGGACAGCGCCTCCTACCCCGACGACATGCCGCTCGAGGCGAAGATGGTCTCCCGCGGCATCGCCTCGGCGCAGGCGCAGGTCGAGGGCCGCAACTTCGAGATCCGCAAGAACGTCCTCAAGTACGACGACGTCCTCAACCGGCAGCGCACCGTCGTCTACGAGGAGCGTCGCCGCGTCCTCGCGGGGGAGGACCTCCAGGAGCAGGTCCAGGGCTTCCTCGACGACGCCGTCGGCTCGCTCGTCGCCGAGTTCACCCAGGCGCCGGACGCCGCCACGTGGGACCTCGACGCCCTGTGGACCGAGCTCAAGCGGATCTACCCCGTCTCCATCACCGTCGAGGACGTCGTCGAGGAGGCGGGGGGCCAGAACCGCCTCACCGCCGAGATGCTTCTCGAGGAGATCCGCTCCGACATCCACCTCGCCTACGAGCGCCGCGAGGAGGAGCTGACCTCCGACATCATGCGTCAGCTCGAGCGGCGCGTCGTGCTCTCCGTGCTCGACCGCAAGTGGCGCGAGCACCTCTACGAGATGGACTACCTCAAGGAGGGCATCGGGCTGCGCGCCATGGGGCAGCGCGACCCGCTCGTCGAGTACCAGCGTGAGGGCTACCAGCTCTTCCAGGCCATGAACGAGGCCATCAAGGAGGAGTCGGTGAGCTACCTGTTCCACCTCGAGGTGAAGATCCAGCAGCCGGGCGAGGCCCCCGGGCAGGGCGGGGTGACCGCCGACGCCGCCGCGCAGACCGCGGCCGGCGCCCGCCTCGGCGCCACGGCGGGGAACGGTGCGGCCGGCGACGGCGCGGCGGCTGCGGCCGGTGCCGCGCCGGCGGGCGCGGACGCCTCCGCCGCGGCTGGCTCGCCGACGCCGGAGACGGCGGGCGCCCAGCCCAGCGGTCGACGTGTGGGGGCCAGGTCGGTGACGGCCAACCGCTCCACGGGTGCGCCGCTCGCCGCCGCCGCCCGGGACACCGCCCCGCGTGCGGGCGACGGTGCCCCGGCGTCCGCGTTCGGCGGTGGCCCGCAGATCGTCGGTCTCGAGGAGCCCCAGCGCCCCACGGCCCTGACCTACTCGGCGCCGTCCGCCGACGGCGACGCCCGCACGTCCGTGCGTACCGAGGGCGGCAAGGGCAAGGCCGCCGGCAGCGGTGAGGCGGCCGCCCAGGCCGCCGCGGCCGGGGGCAGCAACCGCGAGGCCCGCCGCAAGGCCGCCAAGGCCGCCAAGAAGCGCCGCTGACACCAGCCGCCGAGCGCCGGGCGCGGGGAGACCCGTGCCCGGCGCTCTCGCGTACCGGCGGCACCCGCGGCCGCCCCGGCGCGTGAGCGAGCCCACACCCGGGGTGGAATAGATCGTCGGGACGCACGGTTGGACCCTCATGTACATGCAAATGCATCGATCTCGAGGGGCTGGCAGTCATATGCAGTTCGGAATCTTCACGGTCAGCGACGTCACGACCGACCCGACCACCGGGCGCACGCCCGACGACACCGAGCGGGTCCGGGCGATCCTCACGATCGCCCAGCACGCCGACCAGGCGGGTCTGGACGTCTTCGCCACCGGTGAGCACCACAACCCGCCGTTCGTGGCGTCCTCCCCGACGACGATGCTCGGCTACCTGGCGGGGACGACGAAGAACATCATCCTGTCCACCGCCACGACGCTCATCACGACGAACGACCCGGTGAAGATCGCCGAGGACTACGCGATGCTCCAGGTCATCAGCAACGGCCGGATGGACCTCATGATGGGCCGCGGCAACACCGGCCCCGTCTACCCGTGGTTCGGCAAGGACATCCGCCAGGGCATCAACCTCGCCGTCGAGAACTACGCGCTGCTCCGCCGCCTCTGGGAGGAGGAGGTCGTCGACTGGCAGGGCAAGTTCCGCACCCCGCTCCAGGGCTTCACCGCCACCCCGCGCCCGCTGGACGGCGTCCCGCCCTTCGTGTGGCACGGCTCCATCCGCAGCCCGGAGATCGCCGAGCAGGCCGCCTACTACGGCGACGGCTTCCTCCACAACAACATCTTCTGGCCGATCGAGCACACCAAGCGGATGGTCCAGTACTACCGCCAGCGCTACGAGCACTACGGCCACGGGCAGGCCTCGCAGGCCATCGTCGGCCTCGGCGGCCAGTTCTTCGCCCGGAAGAACTCCCAGGACGCGTGGAACGAGTTCCGCCCCTACTTCGACAACGCCCCGGTCTACGGCCACGGCCCGTCGATGGAGGACTTCACCCGCGAGACCCCGCTGACCGTGGGCTCCCCGCAGCAGATCATCGACCGGTACGCCACGATGCGCGAGGAGGTGGGCGACTACCAGCGCCAGATGTTCCTCATCGACCACGCCGGTCTGCCGCTCAAGACCGTCCTCGAGCAGATCGACATCCTCGCCGAGGAGATCGTCCCGGCGCTCCGCAAGGAGTTCGAGGCCAAGCGCCCCGCGCACGTCCCCTCCGACCCGCCGAGCCACGCCGAGCGCGTCGCCAAGGCCCGCGCCGAGGGCAAGGTCCACGACCAGCACGTCGCCGGTGAGGACCGCTGGACCGGCCGCACCGCCGAGGACGACGCCGCGCAGACCGCCACCCGTGGCGCCGCGTTCGGCCTCTGACCCCCGAGCCCGCCCCACCGAAGGAGCACTCCATGAGCACCCGAAAGATCGCCGTCGTCTCCGCCGGCCTCAGCCAGCCGTCCTCGACCCGGCTGCTCGCCGACCGCCTCGCGCAGGCCGCCACCGCCGAGCTCGGTGAGCGCGGCATCACCGCCGAGGTCGCCACCTACGAGCTGCGCGACCTCGCCCACGAGATCACCAACGCCATGCTCACCGGGTTCCCCACCGGCGACCTCCGGGAGGCGCTCGAGGCGGTGACCGGCGCCGACGGTCTCATCGCCGTCACTCCGATCTTCACCACTAGCTACTCCGGGCTGTTCAAGTCCTTCGTCGACGTCATCGACAAGGACGCGCTGCGCGACGTGCCCGTCCTCATCGGGGCGACCGGCGGCACGCCCCGCCACTCGCTCGCCACCGAGCACGCCCTCCGGCCGCTGTTCACCTACCTCCACGCCGACCCGGTGACGACGGCGGTCTTCGCGGCCACCGACGACTGGGCCGGGGAGGGGGACGAGGTCAACCCGCTGCCCGAGCGCATCCGCCGGGCCGGCCGTGAGCTCGCCGAGAAGATCGCGGCGCGTCCGGCGCGGTCGGCCACGGCCGACGCGTTCGACGGCGCCCCCGACTTCGCCGAGCTCCTCGGCCGCGTCTGACCGATCTGCCCGGCCGCCGCCCGGGTCGCACCTGCGCAGGTGTGACCCGGGCGGCCGCGTCTCCGCCCAGTCAGCCGATCTCCAGGGCGGTGGCCCGCCACCGGCCCCGGTGACACTCGACCCGCACGGCGGCGGCCCGGATCCGCACGCCGTCGTGGACGACGACGGCGACCTCGTGGACACCGGGCCGCACCTGGGTGCAACGCACCCGCCGCACCCGCGCGCACAGGGCCGGCTCGGGCCGACCGAGCACCCGTACGGCCAGCCCGGCACGGCGGGCGAGGGAGTCGTACAGGTCGGCGCTGAGCCAGCGGGAGAGCTGGGCGGTGGGGCGGCTCCCGGTGAGCACCTCGACCGCCGCCCGCACGAGCGTCGCAGCCCACGGTCCCACCGGGGGCAGCCGGTCGAGGTCCGGGACGCCCGCCGGTTCGGCGGCCGCCTCGGCCGGTGTCTCCGCGCTGAAGCGCACCCGGTCCCAGGGGCGGACGCCCTGAAGCCCGGGCGGGGTCGCCGTCGGCCGCCGTGGGGCCGGAGCCGGTCGGGGGGCGAGGGTGGTCGGTGCGGTCATGACGCGTCCTTCGGTTCGGGGGCCCGGAGAACCTGGCCCGGGTGGATGAGGTCGGGGTCCGCACCGACGACGGCGCGGTTCGTCGTGTACCAGCGGGGCCACTCCGCGGCGATGTCCGCGTCCCGGGCTCCGGGTCCGAGGTGGGTCGCGGCCACCGTCCACAGCGAGTCGCCCGGCCGGACCTCGTAGGAGTCGGCGGTCCGGACGCCGGCCACGGGTGCCGGCGTCCCGCCCGCGCTCTCGGATGCCGACGGGCGGGGCTCGGGGGCCGTCGTCGGGACGGTGTCGGCCGTGGACGTCCCGGTGCCGCCGGCCGAGCCGCCGGTCCCCGGGGCGTCCCGGGCCGCGGCGTCGGCTCCCGGCGTCGTCCCCGCCCTCGCCGGTGCCGTCGCACCGCCGCCGGCCGGGGTGCGCGCCGGGGGTGTCGGGGCCGGGGTGGAGGAGGGGTGAATCGGCTCGGAGGCGCCGTCGTCCGCGGGGGGAGCGGACGACGGCGCGTCCCAGCCGCCCGGCGCACCCACCGCGGTGAGGCCGGGACGCAGGTCGTGGGGCACGCCGTCGTCCGGGACGCCCGCACTCGCCGGCAGGGCGCCGAGGGCGAGGCCGGCACCCGCGCCGACGACAGCGGCCCGGCGCAGGACCGGTGCGCCGAACCGTCGGGTCGCGGCGCTCAGCGCCCGGGCGAACCGCGGGGCCCGCCGGCTCAGCCGGACGCCCTGCGCCAGGGTGAGTGCGAGCGCCGTCACCGCGTACCAGGCGGCGACGGCGGCGCCGCCCACCGCGGTCGCGAGGGCGACGACGTCGTCCACCCGCGCGAGGCCGCTCCCGACGAGGTCCCCCGCCCAGGTCGTGAGCAGCCACGTGGCGGCCAGCGCAGCTGCCGCGGCGAGGGGCGGGCGGAGCACGTCCACGTGCATCTCCTCGGTGTCGGATGGTGGCGGTTGATGCTGTTTGATGTTGCTTGATGCACATGTGTACGCCTCCGCCGCCCTCGTGTCCAGGGGGCGGTCCCGGCGCTGTGGACGCACCGGCACGCCGCACTACCGTGGACGGATGCGCTGGGAGTCCCTCTTCGACGACCTCGAGAGCCAGTTCGAGCACGCGAGCCGGACGGCCGAGGCCGAGGAGGTGCTCGACCTCGCCGAGGCCGAGCTCGCGCAGGTCTCCCTCATGGACCGCCTGCGGGCCCGCCACGGGCAGCCGGTCACCCTGCGGCTGCACGACGGCAGCGACGTCCACGGCACCGTCGTCGACGCCGCCGTCCAGTGGCTGCTCCTCGCCGACGGCGGCCGGCGCGTCCTCGTGCCCGCGACGGCCGTGGCGGCCGCGCGCCCGCTGGGCGGTGCGGCGCCCGAGGCTCCCGTCGTCGAGCGGCGGCTACGCCTCACCCACGTCCTGCGCGCCCTGTCGCGGGAGGAGGCCGCAGTGGTCGTCCGGACGACGGCCGGCGACTACCGGGGACGCCTCGTCCGGGTCGCGGCGGACCACGTCGACCTCGACGACGGGGTGACGATCGCGCTCGGGCACGTCCTCGCGGTGCTCACCGCCTGACGTCAGTCGGCGAGACCCTCGCCGCGCGCCACGGCGGTCCGCGTCTTGGCGTACTGCCGCTGGATGTACTCCTCGAGGACGACGGCCTCGACGCGCCACATGCCCCGCCCACCGACCTGGATCGCCGGCAGCTCGCCGGAACGGACGAGGGACCGCGCCTGCGCGACGGAGATCGACAGCTCCTCCGCGACGTCGGCAAGGGTGAGGAAGCGAGCCATGGCACCAGTCTCTCACCGTGCGCACCGGTGCCGAGGCACCCTGTGGACGGCGTCGGACGACGGAACGCCTGTGGAGAACGCGTCCGCGACGAGCCCCGAGCGGGCACCATAGGCGCAAGCACGGGAGGGGAGTGCGATGACCGACGACGGCGTGCAGCGGCTGCGACGACCGACGTGGCGGGACCCACGCCTCGGCGTCGGCGTGCTGCTCGTCGCCGCGTCGGTCGCGCTCGGCAGCTGGGCGGTGGCCCGCGCCGACCGCACGACCGACGTGCTCGTCGCGGTCGAGGCCCTCGCGCCCGGGGACCGGCTCGCCGACGCGGAGCTCCGGGCCCAGGCGGTGCGCCCCGACGGCCTGGGGGACACCTACCTCGCCGCGGACGCCGAGCTCGCCGCGGACGCGGTGGCCACTCGCGTGGTCGGCCCCGGTGAGCTCGTACCGGCCGCGGCCGTGGGCCGGGCCGCGGACGTCGAGCTGCGTCCCGTCGTCGTCGCGATGGCCGGCACGCCGCCGAGCGATGTCGTCAAGGGGGCGGTCGTCGACCTCTGGGTCACCGAGGCGTCCGGCCCCGGCCAGGTGGCCGACGCGGAGCCCGAACCGCCGCGGCTCCTCGCCGAACGGCTGACCGTCTCCGACCTCCTCGAGGCGGACGCGCTCTTCGCGGCCGCGGGAGGGTCGGCCGTCCAGGTGCTCGTCCCCCGGGCGGACCTGCCCGCCGTGCTCGCGGCGATCGCCGGTGAGGGGGACATCGTCGTCGTGCCGGTGCCCGGCGCGGGGCCGTGACCGCCGGCGTCCTGCTCGCCCTCCCCGGCCCGGAGGAGGCCGAGCTCGTCTCCCTCCTCGACGGCCCGGACACCGGCCTGCGCGTGGTGCGGCGGTGCGCCGACGTCCCCGAGGTCGTCGCCGCGGGCCTCGCCGGCCTCGGCTCGCTCGCCGTCGTCGCCGCGGACCTGCCCGGCCTCGACCGCCCGGTGCTCCGCCAGCTCGCGGGCAGCGGCGTGCGGACCGTCCTCGTGACTCCCGGGGACGACGTGCCGCGCAGCCGGTCGCTCGGCGCCACGGCCGTCGTCCCGGCCGAGGCCGGCGCCGAGGAGTGGGCGCGGGTCGTCGGTGAGCTCGCCCGGACGGAGCCCGCGGAGCAGCCGGGCGAGCCCGCGCCCACGCCCCCGGCACCCGACGGGCCCGAGGGGCGCCTCGCCGTCGTGTGGGGGCCGCGCGGATCGCCCGGTCGGACGACCGTCGCCGTCAACCTCGCGGCGGAGCTCGCTGCCGGCCGGGAGACGCTCCTCGTCGACGCCGACACCGAGGCGCCGAGCGTCAGCCAGGTGCTCGGGGTCCTCGACGAGACGGCCGGGATCGCGGCCGCTGCCCGCCTCGCGGGGGACGGGCGGCTCGACACCGAGCACCTGCGCGCCCTGTCCCGCCGGCTCGGGGAGCACCAGCGGCTGCTCACGGGGCTCACCCGGGCCGACCGCTGGCGTGAGCTGCCGGCGGCCTCGCTCGACGTCGTGTGGGAGCAGGCCCGCCAGCTCGCCGCGTGGACCGTCGTCGACGTCGGTGCGGGTATCGAGGAACCGGTGGCCGGCTTCGGGGGCGCGCCCCGCCGCCACCAGGCGACGCTCTCCGCACTCGCGGCCGCCGACGTCGTCGTCGTCGTGGGCGCGGCCGAGCCGGTGGGGATGCACCGGCTCGTGGTGGCCCTCCAGGAGCTCGCCGAGGCGGAGGTGTGCGACGCGCACGCCGTGCGGGTCGTCGTCGTCAACCGCGTGCGCGGCTCGGCCACGGGCGCGAACCCCGAGCAGGCGGTCGTCGAGTCGCTGGCCCGCTTCGCCGGGGTCACCGACCCGCTCCTCGTCCCGGACGACCGGCCGGCCCACGACCGCGCGGTGCTGCGCGGCGCGACCCTGGCCGAGGTCGCCCCGGGCAGCCGGTCGCGCGCGGCGGTCCAGGAGCTCGCCGCCCGTCTCACCGGGGCGCCGGGCGGCGCTCGGCGCGGTCGCCCCACCCGGCGGGGGCGGCGCGTCCGGCCCGCGCCGTAGCGGCCCGGGCCGGGGGCCTCGGGCCAACCACGCGACCGGCCGTCGGCGCCGTCGACGGGGAGGAATGACGATCCGCGCGGCGCGGGTGCGGTGATCGGGCGCCTGCGTGCGCAACAATGCGCGCATGCGGATCTACCTGCCGGCCACGAGCGCCGACCTCAGCCGCCCGGCCGGGGTCCCGCCACGCTGGGGGCACGCCGTGACCGCCGAGCTGCGCCGCGCGCTGCCGGAGGAGGACGACGAGGGCCTCGAGGCGAGCGCCATGCTCGCGGCCGCCGACGAGAGCATCGCCCACCTCAGGGCCGCGTCCTCCGCGCTCCCGCGGCGCGTCGTCCTCGCCGCCGACGTCCCCGACTCCTCGGTCGTCGTGCCGGAGCGGGCCCGCCCGTGGCGGGAGGGCGACGACCAGCTGCCGAGCGCCGTCGAGCTGCGCGCGACCGTCCCGTGGGACGCCGTCGTGAGCATCCACGTCGACGCGCCGGATGCGGAGCCCGACGTCTCCGCCGCCCTCGAGGACGACGCCGCGATCGACCAGGCCGCGGAGCACGACCTCCTCTGGCACGACATCGTCGAGCGCGAGGTGCTCGCCCGCGAGCTGCGGGGCGCCTGAGCCCGCTCAGGCGCGCACGGTGAGCGTCGAGGCGCCCGACGGCAGGCGACGCACCTCGATCCGTTCGGCGATCCGGTCCTTGAGCTCGCTCACGTGGCTGACGATGCCGACGGCTCGCCCGCCGGCCTGGAGCCGACCGAGCTCCCCGAGCACGCCGTCGAGGGTGTGCGGGTCGAGCGAGCCGAACCCCTCGTCGACGAAGAGGGTGTCGAGGGAGATGCCGCCCGCCTCGCTCGTCACGACGTCCGCGAGGCCGAGCGCGAGGCACAGAGAGACGTAGAACGTCTCCCCGCCGGAGAGCGTGTGCGGGTCGCGGGCGGTCTCGGTGATGTGGTCGTGGACGGTGAGGCCGAGGCCCGCCTTGCGCGAGCGGCCCTCGCGCTCGTCGATCCGGCGCAGCTCGTAGCGGCCGTCGGACATGGTGCCGAGGCGGTCGTTCGCGGCCGCGACGACGTCCTCGAAGCGGCGGAGCAGGACGTACGTGGACAGGGTGGTCGCCCGGGCGTTGCCCTCCCCGGCCGCGGCGAGCTCGCCCATGCGCAGGACCGGGGCGGTCCGGTCGGTGAGCTCCCGGTGCGCCTCGAGGACACCGGTGAGCGCCCCACGGCAACGGCGCAGCCGCTCGACCGCGTCCTGCGCACGGCCGGCCTCCTCGGTGGCGGTGATGAGGGCGGCGTGGCGCTCGGCGTGGACGCCACCGGCGGCGTCGACGGACGGCTCCTCCGCGCCGGTGAGCGAGTGGACGGCCGGGTCGGCGAGCCCGTCGCGCACGCGGGCGGTGGCCGACTCGTGCTCGGCGACGGCCCGCTCGAGCTCGGTCGTCCGCGGTGTGGGACGCCGCGCCTCGGACGCCGCGGTGGCGCTGGGGAAGCCGGTCTCCTCCAGTGCGCGGGCGAGGGAGGTGACCGCCTCGCTGTGGCGACGGTCCGCCTCGTGCTGGGCCTCGCGGGCCTGGACGATCCGGCGCGCCGCCCCGAGCCGGGCGTCGAGGCGGTGGACCCGCTCGGTGACGCTCGGGGCGTCCGCCGCGGCCCTCCGGCAGCGGGTGCGGTCCGCGTCGAGGGCGGCCCGGGTGCCGCGGAGGTGCTCGGCGGCGGCGGCGAGGGCGGTCTCCTCGTCGGTGACGCGGTCACGCAGGCGGTCGGTCTCCTCGTCGAACGCGGCGAGCTCGGTCCGCCGCAGCTCGGCGAGCCGGACCGCCTCGTGGGCGTCGGCGAGCTCCCGCTCCGCGGCGGTGAGCGCCTCCTCGGCCGCGGCGAGCGGCTGCCCCCCGGCCGCCTCCTCGGCGGACCGCAGCCGTGCCTGAGCGTGGGCGCACGCCTCGCGGGCGTCGGCCAGGGCCTCCTCGGCCTGCTGCCGTCGGGTGGTCGCGGCCTCGACGTCCTCCTCGGCGGCGTGCTCCGGCGACCGTGGTGCGGGCGCGGGGTGCTCGGTGGCCCCGCACACGGCGCACGGCGTGCCCGGTGCGAGCCCGGCGGCGAGACTGCCCGCCATCCCGGCGATCCAGCGCCGACGGACCGCGTGCTCCTCGTCCAGAGCCCGGGTGGCGGTCGTGGCGGCCGACGTGACGGCGCTCTCCGCGGCGGCCACCTCGGCGCGCCGGGTCTCGACGTCGCGGGCGGCGTCGACGACGGCCCGGCGGGCGGCCACGGCGGCCTCGGCCGCCGGCACGCTCATCGCCGCGCGCTGGATGTGGTCGAGGGCGGTGGCGAGCCGGGTGCGCTGCTCGGGACGGGCGGCCAGGGACGTGCGCTGCTCGTCGAGCGCGCGACGCCGCCGGGCGACCGCCTGCTCCTCCTCCGCGACGGCCGCCTCCCGCGCGGCGAGGCCTCCCTCGAGTGCGACGAGCTCGACGAGGCCGCCCCGTTCGCCCGTGAGCTGCTCGACCACCCCGTGCAGGTCCGCCAGCGCGAGCTCGGAGAGGTCCGCGTCCGCGCCGGACGACACCTCGTGGCACACGTCCTCCACGGCGGTGCGGGCCTGCTCGGCGGCAGCCTCGGCCGCGGTGTGCGCGCGGACGGCCTCGGCGGCCACGGCGGCGCGCCGGGCCGCCGCGAGCTCCTCCCGGAGGGTGACGACCTCCGCCTCGCGCTCGGCGAGCGCGGCCTGCTCACGGAGCAGCCGCTCTCGCAGCCGGACCCGGCGCTCGAGCTCGCGTTCGGCGTCGAACGCCTCCCGGGCGGCCCGCTCCGCGGCCCGCGCCGCCTCCCGGCGGGCGGCGGCGTCGGCGTGCGCGGCCTCACCGGCGGCGAGGACCCGGGCGGTCACCTCGCGGAGCACGGCCGCGTCGAGGTCCTCGGCGGCGCGCGTGAGCTCGGCCGCGGCCGGGTCCTCCTCGGTGAGGAGCCCGGTGAAGCTCGCGACCGCGGTGACGACGTCCGTGCGGGCGGCGTCGATCTCCCGCCGGGCCGCGCGGGCCATCTCGGCCAGCTGGTCCTGGACGCGCTGGTAGATCTCGGTGCCGAAGACGTCCTGGAGGACCGCGGCCCGCTCGTCCGGCTTCGCGCGCAGGAACGTCGAGAACCGGCCCTGCGGCAGGACGACCGTCTGGCTGAACTGGACCCGGTCGAGGCGGACGATCCGGCGGACCTCGGTGCCGACCTCCTGGGTGGTGGCGGCGAGCGGCTGCCCGCCGTCGTCGTCCAGCGACGCGAGCCGCCACAGCTTGGCGGTCGCGTTCTGCCGGGTGGTGCCCTCGCCGCGGCGCTTGGGTCGCGCGTACGCCGGGGTGCGGCGGACCTTGAAGATCCCCTCGCCGGTGGAGAAGAGGACCTCGACGACCGGCTCGGCGCCGGGGGCGTGGGCCGAGGGGAGGCGGTCGTCCCGGGCCGGTGAGCCGAGGGTCCCGTAGAGCCCGAAGGTGATCGCGTCGATGAGCGTCGACTTGCCCGCCCCGGTGGGGCCCTCGAGGAGGAACAGGCCACCGGCGGAGAGGTGGTCGAGGTCGACCTCGTGGCGGTCGGGGAAGGGCCCGACCGCCTCGACCGTGAGGCGATGGATCCGCATCAGGCGCTCCTCTCCGCGGCGAGCACGGCCTCGTAGGCACGGCGCAGCACCGCGCTCTCCGCCTCCGTGGGGGCGGCGCCCGTGACGTCCTGGACGAACTCGGCGGCAACCTCGAGGGGGTCGTGAGCGGTGGTGACCGCGCGCGCTGGTCCGCCCGTGAGCGGCGCCGCGGGCCGGTGCTGGACGACGAGGGCGTGCGGGAAGCGGGCCTTGACCCGCGCGTAGAGGTCCCGTGGACGCGCCGTGTCGGTGACGGCGACCCGGACCCAGTCCTCCGCCTGGCGGTCGAACGCGGGCGACAGCAGCTCGTCGAGCGTGCCGGTGGCCTCCGAGAGACGGCGGGGGCAGGGCGTCGGCACGAGCTCGACGTGGGTCACGCCCTGCGGGCCGAGCTCGACGAGCACGCTCGACTTCGTGTGGCTCATCTCGGAGAAGGAGTAGGCGAGCGGGGAACCGGAGTACCGGGCGACGGGTCCAGGGCGGCCGGGACCGGGCTCCGGGCCCACCCGCTGCGGGCCGTGGAGGTGCCCCAGGGCGAGGTAGTCCGGGCCGGGAGAATCGCCGTCCGCGGGGCCGGTGAGCACGGTGAGCGGGACGGCGTCGACCCCGCCGACCCGGATGTCCCGCTCGGACTCCGAGGGCGCACCGCCGACGACGAAGGCGT
>Ga0079224_100011924_pt1 | contig 12004 bp, 11 predicted proteins | sample Stecom2015_FD_80414 | JGI IMG/M metagenome (GOLD analysis project Ga0079224, IMG submission 80414) | Agricultural soil microbial communities from Utah to study Nitrogen management - Steer compost 2015 | ecosystem: Environmental > Terrestrial > Soil > Agricultural land | place: USA: Utah... | reverse complement strand
TTTCGCCCGGCGACCTGGAAGAGAGAAAACTTTGGGATGAATATATGAAATGCTATGAGGAAATATTTAATAAAACCTCACATGAGCATGCCCCGTGGTTTAATATTCCGGCCAATGACAAACCTACTGCCCGATTGTTAGTAGCTAAAATTTTATTGGAAACCATGAAAACCTATACCGATATTGTAGAACCCGAACTATCCGATAATTTAAAAGAACAAATTCCCCTCTACAAATCTCAATTATTAAACGATTAATCCTTTATGAGAATTTTTATTTATTTCTTACCATTGATTTTTTCAACTGTTGTTTACGCTCAAACTACTACCTACGAACGCGATTCGGTGATGCTACGCAAAATTCACGATCAAGCCTTGGTGAATGGTAAAAGTTATAGTTGGTTAGAACATCTCACCACCCAAATTGGAAATCGTCTTTCCGGCTCAGCAGGAGCAGAAAAAGCCGTGGTGTATACCAAAGAGGAATTAGAAAAATTGGGATTGGACAAGGTATTTTTACAGGAAGTGATGGTGCCCAAATGGATACGCGGCATTAAAGAATATGCCTACATTGAAACCGAATCAGGAAATACCATAGTGACTAATATTTTAGCCTTAGGTGGTTCGACGTCTACTCCCGTAGGCGGATTAAAAGCCGGAATTGTGGAGGTGCAAGATTTTGAAGATTTAGAAAAATTAGGTCGAGAAAAAATAGAAGGCAAAATAGTTTTCTATAATAAACCTATGGAACCCAGACATATTCAAACTTTTACCGCCTATGGAGGTTGCTCGCATATCCGTTATTCGGGAGCCAAAGAAGCGGCGAAATATGGTGCCGTGGGAGTTATTGTTCGTTCACTTACTCATAGTTTGGATGATTATCCGCATACCGGTGTTATGTCTTATGGCGATTTGCCCATGGATAAATATATTCCGGCAGCGGCGATTAGTACCAAAGGAGCTGAAATGTTGAGCAGCATGCTCAAATTGCAACCCAAATTAAAGTTTTATTTTAACCAAACCAGTTATATGATGCCCGATGTGCTTTCGCACAATGTGGTGGGCGAGATTAAGGGTTCGCAATATCCCGATCAGTACATAGTGGTGGGCGGACACTTGGATTCATGGGATGTGGGACAGGGAGCGCATGACGATGGAGCAGGTTGTGTGCAGGCCATGGAAGTGTTGCGAATTTTTAAAGATTTAAATTATCAACCCAAGCATACCATACGTGTAGTTCTTTTTATGAATGAAGAAAATGGCACAAAAGGGGGGTTGAAGTATAAGGAGGAGGTCGATCGAAAAAAAGAAAATCATATTTTTGCTTTAGAGAGTGATGCCGGAGGATTTAGTCCCCGAGGATTTTCATTCACTAGCTCGAAAGAGGATTTTGAGCGTATTGAGCAGTGGAAATCACTCTTTAAACCCTATTTAATTCACTATTTTGAACCCGGTTGGAGTGGGGTAGATATCGGTCCTTTAAAAAAAGATGGCATAGTTTTAGCTGGTCTACATCCTGACTCTCAAAGATATTTTGATTATCACCACGCCGAAAGTGATACTTTTGATAAAGTAAACAAACGGGAATTGGAATTGGGTGCTGCGGCTATGGCAAGTATGATTTATATGATTGACCAATGGGGAACTATACAGCACCCGGTAGAGTAAATAATAATTTGAATAATTTAAACTCTCAACATATGAAAAGAATTATTTTTTTATTTGCATTTTTTGTGGTTACCTGTGCCATTCATGCACAAAGAGTAAATGACAAGGTAGAAATTGAATACAGCGGATCTTGGTATCCGGGTAAAATTCTTAAAGTAGAAGGCGATCGTTATTTTGTTACCTATGAGGGATGGAGTGATTCCTGGGATGAATGGGTACCCCTCAGCAGGTTAAGAAATTTTCAACATGCTGTAAAAACCGGAGCCTATCAGGTAGGTGACCGTGTAGAAGTGGAATATGGTATGATACCCGAACCTGCTACCGTGATAGAAGTGGGCGAAAATAAATACCACATCAAGTACGACAACTCCCTTTTCGGAACCCGGTGGGTGAGCGAATCCCAAATAAAAAAACTGTAACAATTGTAGATTTCTTAGTATATTTAACCCGTACGAGCGTACGGGTTATTTTTTTTTCCTTAGAAAAAGTAAATGGTTGGTGTCTTAAAAGTAAATTCGGTTAGGAAGTTTACTTATATGCAATTGTTGATGTTGCAAATAAGCATAGCTTTGGCCGTTTATTTCTTTCCTTTTTCTTCCAAAATTTTATTTGTGGCAATAGCCGGATTACTACTTTTTTGGATAATAATCAACAGTAATAAAAATGATGAAGCTTTAATTGCAGCTGCATATATAGTGGGCGCAGAAGTTTTTTTTAGGATGTCAAAAGGATTAATTTTCTACGAGTCCGGGAAATACTTAGTCATCTTGTTTTTACTATTTGGGCTTTTGTACAAAGGCACTTCCAGGCAATCCATTCCCTATTGGATTTATTTGTTTTTACTAATTCCGGGGATACTTTTTTCCGCAATAAATTTAAGTCACGAAGTCGATGTTCGGAAAGCTGTGTCGTTTAATTTGAGTGGTCCCATAACGGTGGGAATAGTAGGTGTTTATTGTTTTTTTCGAAAAATAACCACAGAAAAATTACACCAAATCATGTTAGCCGCCTTGTTGCCCCTGGTAACACTAGTTTTCTATTTGCTGATTTATACACCAAGTCTTCAAGATTCCCTCATGGGAACTTCCTCCAACTTTGCAGCTTCCGGAGGGTTTGGACCTAACCAGGTGGCCACTGTCGTGGGACTGGGGATTATAATTTTGTTTATTCGCCTATTTACTGTGAAAAGCCGTTTGGTCAATATAATAGATGCCGTGTTGGTTATTTTTTTCTGTTATCGGGGATTGGCCACATTTTCAAGAGGAGGTATGATTACCGCAGTTATCTGCATTATTGGCTTTTTGGCGGTATATTTTTATTATTCAGATGTTTATACTAAAGCCAAACTATTTCCAAAATTGTTCCTAGTGGGGGCACTTATAGCTTTTACCTGGGTATATACTTCGTTGGTAACCGGGGGATTAATAGATAAAAGGTATAAAAATCAAGATGCTGCCGGAAGACTTAAAGAGGATATAACTACCGGGAGGGCTGAGGTGATGACCACCGAAATTGAAGCTTTTTTGGAAAATCCCATTACCGGAGTAGGTGTAGGAAAAGTCAAAGAATATAGAGAAGAACAAACAGGTATTTCAATCGCAACGCATAATGAAATCAGCCGTATATTATCCGAACACGGTTTGTTTGGACTTTTTGCTTTTTTGATTATCCTGCTGAGTCCTTTAATTTATTGGATTCGCTATCGGCCGGGAATTTATTTTTTTAGTTTTTACTTTTTTTGGCTACTCACTATTATTCACTCTTCCATGCGTCTTGCGGCACCCGCATTTATTTACGGCCTTTGTCTTTTATATGTAATCAATGAAAAAAATACTCTACATAGGAAACCGGTTAAATTCCGATAAAGCCACAGTTACCTCAGTAGAAACTCTCGGCAATCTACTTCGGGAAGAGGGATATACCGTTGTGGCAGTATCCTCCAAGAACAATAAGTTTCTCAGGTTGCTGGATATGATGACAACAGTTATCAAATCCGGAAAAAAAATGGATGTGGTGCTGATTGATACCTACAGTACGCTAAATTTTTATTACGCAGTAGTTATTGGTTGGTTGTGCAGGAGAATGGAGATTCCTTATATTCCCATACTTCATGGCGGAAATTTACCTCAAAGAATTGCAAAAAGTAAACGACTCAGCAACGCACTTTTCAATAATGCAAAAATCAATGTTGCTCCTTCCGGGTATATGTTTCATCATTTTAAAAAAGCAGGATATGATAATGTGGTTTTGATACCCAATACTTTGTCGATGGATAAGTATCCTTTTTATGTAAGAAAACCTTTGGAAGCACAATTGTTATGGGTTCGTTCTTTTGCTAAAATATACAATCCCATGATGGCTTTAAAGGTGATTGAAAAATTGGTTGAAATCTATCCAGATGCCACTTTGTGTATGGTGGGACCTGATAAAGACGGTACTATGCATATGTGTAAAAATTATACAGAAGAAAAAAATCTTCCGGTAAGGTTTACAGGAAAACTTTCTAAAGAACAATGGATAGAGCTTTCCCGGGGTTATAGTATTTTTATTAATACGACCAATTTTGACAATACTCCCGTAAGTGTCATGGAAGCAATGGCCTTAGGACTTGCGGTGGTGACTACCGGAGTAGGAGGAATTCCTTATTTACTCGATGAAAACGAAGCTGTTATAGTAGAGGCCAATGAGGTTGAAGAGATGGTGGAAGGCATTTGCAGATTGTTGAAAAACCCGTCTTATGCCGAACAAAAAGTTATCAATTCGAGAAAAAAAGCAGAGTCTTTTGACTGGAAGTATGTGAAGTTACGCTGGAATGAATTACTTTTATAACACAAACTCAGTTTTATCATATGGCTGCTCTCACTCGTATTCACTTCGAAATATCCGAACGCAAGTTATTGTTGCGGGTTTGTGATCTTGCGATAGTCTTCTTGACCTTATATATAGTAAGCCATGTATTTGATTTCAATTACTTTAAATTTCGTTTTGATAATTGGGAATGGGTCATAGTGCTAAGTGTTTATCTATTGATTTTCGGTACCATTTTTGAAATATACGACCTGAGACAGGCCAGTAGATTTGACATAGTTTTTAAAAATATTTTGCTTACAGCTTCTGCCACGGTTATCGTCTACCTGTTAACCCCGTTTTTGACACCTACCCTGCCTTATAATCGTCTTCAGATCGTCTATTTTTTTATTGCTATAGTAGTAGCATTAACGCTCTGGAGAATTGCCTACATTACTTTTATTTCTTCTCCACGATTTTATAAAAGAATATTACTCATAGGAAATGTCTCCGATGCAATTTCACTTTCCAAAGCTTTTGAAAAATCGGATCCCAATTTTAAGATAGTTGGTTTTATAGAGATTGCAAGAAACAACGATGATTATGAAGAATTAGGTGAAATAGAAACTTTTCAACCTCACGATATAAGAGGTATAGTACTTGACCATAATATTTCTGAAATTGTAGTTTCGGATAATCACAACAAAAACTTTTCGATGAAGCTCTATTCACAATTGTTGCAGTTGGTAGAGAACGGGTATGTGGTGAGAGATTTTACGCAAGTGTACGAGGATATTACTTTTAAGGTGCCGGTAGATTATATAGATAAAGATTTTTATAAATACCTTCCGTTTAGCAGAAATCACCAAAACCGTCTGTACCGGGTGATGCATCATATTATGGATTACTCTCTGGCGTTACTCGGTCTAGCTTTGACCATAGGCATGATACCTTTGGTATTCATTGGAAATTTGTTTGGCAATCGAGGTCCGTTATTTTATACCCAACAACGTGTAGGTAAAAATGGGGAGATTTTTAATATTATTAAATTTCGAACCATGGTAGTTAATGCCGAGACAAACGGTGCTGTTTGGGCAGACGTGAATGATAAAAGGATTACAACGTTTGGAAATTTTTTACGCAAAACGAGAATAGACGAATTGCCACAGGTTATTAATGTTTTGAAGTTTGAAATGAGTATAATTGGACCCAGACCCGAAAGACCTGAATTTGTAAAACAACTCGCCGAACAAATACCATTTTACGAAGTACGTCACATTATCCGTCCCGGATTAACCGGTTGGGCGCAGGTAAAAGGACGCTATGCTTCCTCAGAGGAGGATACCCTCGAAAAACTACAATACGATTTGTATTACATCAAAAAAAGGAGTTTGTACCTCGATGTAAATATCTTGTTGAAAACTTTAAGTACGGTCATTTTCTTTAGAGGACATTGAAAATCAACATTTTATTTTTTTAAATCCATTTTTTACAATACTTTCAATTGTTAATTCTTTCTTAGCAATACAAAACAATTGGTTTTTTTATTAAATTAGTGGCTGTAAACAAAAACTTTCTTGCCTATAACACACAGCTACTTCTTTTGACATTTTGTTTAACCTTAAACCGTTGTCTTATGGCTAGAGCTATGTTTGACTACACGAAAGCAGTATTATCAAAAGTTAGTTTTGACGTAAACCTTTTTTGCAAAGAACTCCAAAAAGCTTTACAACGATTGTTACCCTATGAAGTTGAGGAGCTAAAGTTGTGGGTGGATTCACTCATTCGGCAAAATCCCGAGTTGAGTAAGTGTTTAGTTTATTTAAAGTAGAAAGTATCGTATTTTAATTGTTAATTATAAGGAAAGGAAATTTTCCGAGCCAAAAGTCTATTCTAAGTATTAGTTTTTGGACATTTCGGAAGGTTTCTTTTTCTTTTTTGTCTGCTTACATTTTTAATGACGGTTTTGTAACGGACTGATTATCTTGACATCTTGGAAAACTATTGCTCCTTTTACAACTCCTGCTATTACATCGTATAAAGCACTTACAATGTGCTCTTTCAATAAGTTTTTGTGCTGTATTAAGCTAATTTCCCGGGCAGGCGAAGGCTCTTTAAAATAGCGTAGTTGTTTCTTTTCATTCTCGTTCATTTCTAAAGTATGCAAATAGGGTAATAAGGTCATACCCAAGCCTTCATTGGCAAGTTTGATAAGGGTTTCAAAACTACCGCTGCGAATTTTAAAACCTTCACTTCCGAGAGAAGAATTTTTGTTTTTGCACAAATTCATCACCCCATCTCTAAAACAATGTCCGTCTTCCAACAACAAAATATCTTGCAAATCGAGGTCTGTAACTTCTATTTCTTTCTTCAAAAAGAGACGGTGTTGCACCGGAATATAACCAACAAACGGTTCGTAATAAAGTACCCTTTCTTTGAGATGTTTATTCTCAAGAGGGGTGGCAGCAATGGCCGCATCCAATTGTCCCGATTCTAGTTTTTGGATGATTTCCTGTGTATTAATTTCTTCTATGGCCAATTGTATCCTGGGATATTTTTTCCCAAAATTCTTTAAAAACATAGGAAGCAGGGCAGGGGCTACAGTCGGGATAATTCCCAGTTTGAATTCCCCGCCGATAAAACCTTTTTGTTGCTCTACAATATCCTGCATACGCCCGGCTTCGGCAACTATTTTTTTTGCTTGAGTAATAATTTTTTGACCTATATCAGTGAGTTTTAAAGGTTTGGATTTTCGGTCAAAAATTACGATATCCAATTCTTCTTCCAGTTTTTGGATTTGCATACTCAGGGTAGGCTGGGTGACAAACGACTTTTCGGCTGCCTTGGTGAAGTTTTTATATTCGGCTACCGCCAAAACATAGTTAAGCTGGGTGATGGTCATAGCATTTATTATTTTTATACAAAAATAGTAAAGCTATAAATTTTGACAATAATTAAAAAACTATTGTCTGGTATCGCTCTCAATCATGCCGTCCCTGAGGCGAATAATTCTCTTTGCACGTTGGGCAATGTCTTCTTCGTGAGTTACTAAAATAACCGTATTCCCTGCTTGGTGGATATTATCAATCAAATTCATGATTTCGATAGAAGTTTTGGTGTCCAAATTTCCCGTGGGCTCATCCGCCAAAATAATCGATGGATTGTTGACCAACGCCCGGGCTACCGCTACCCGTTGCCGTTGTCCACCCGACAACTCGTTGGGTTTGTGATCCATACGGTCGGAAAGACCTACATCAGTAAGCACTTGTTTGGCACGTTTGGTACGCTCTTCTTTGTTAATTCCGGCATAAATCATCGGTAAGGCCACATTTTCCAGTGCTGTGGTTCTTGGTAACAGATTGAATGTCTGAAAAATAAAACCAATTTCTTTATTGCGAATCTCGGCCAATTGATCGTCGCTCATATCACTTACTTTGGAACCGTTTAACTCGTATTCCCCTGAAGTAGGCGAATCCAGACAACCCAATATATTCATCAAGGTAGATTTTCCCGAACCCGAAGGTCCCATAAGTGCTACGTATTCGCCTTTTATTATGTCTAAATCAATGCCTTTTAAAACGTGCAGGATTTCCTGTCCCATTTTAAAATCCCGCTTGATATTTCTGATTTTTATAACTGTATCCATAATTGCTTACTGATGTAAGTTAGTCGGTTTTTTTAAACAAAAGTTACACTCGAATAATAAAACTTTCGGGAGTTTGTTCTTTTCTGAAAAATAGTAATCCGTAGTGAAAAATATCTATCGAAATCGTGACTTGTGGATGCTTCTTCAATTGCTGCCATACGCTCGTCATTTCTTTGTTTAAATAAATATCATCGAGTATTATTACTGTATCGTTATGAATTTGCGGTAAAATCATTTCGAAATACGACCAAGTTTTTTCAAAATTATGTCCGCCGTCCATGAAAACAGCATCCCATTTTTTATTGAAGTTTGGAAGTATATCTTCAAATTTCCCTACTTGAACAGTGATGTTAGTCTTCCCAAAATGCTTCAAAGTCTCCGAAGCAACCGCAGCCGTTTCGGGACAACCTTCGAGGGTAGTCAGTTGGTTTTCGGGCGACATAGCTAAAGCGAGGCTACCCATTCCCAGAGAGGTTCCCAGTTCGAGTATTTCTTTGCATTTCAGGTGGTTCATTATTTTGTATACTAATTTTTGTTTCAACAAAGGAGTTCCGGCATAACGAGCTATGTCAGAAACCTTTCGCAGATTGGAGCGAAATACTTTAGATCCCGCTCCAAAATCAGTCACGCGAATTTGTGTTTTATTTTTTCGAAGAAAATTGTTGTAATCGGTAAACTGTCGGATGGTTTCATCGGAAATTTTTGCATTGAATCCTTGTGTAACCAATTGATATACAAAAGGGGAGTGGATTCCGTGTTTATTGGTAGAACGCCACAAGAATTTTGGATATGAAAACAAAAGATAAAACATGGTTAAAAGTACGAAGTACCAAATACAAAGTTCGGTGTTCTTTTGGACTTTTTGAACTTTTGACATTTTGACTTTATGACTGTGGTTAAAAAAAACCACTAAGACACTAAGTGTAAAGTACCAAATACAAAGTACGATGTTTTTTTTGACATTTGGATTTTTTTGACCTTTGTGGTTAAACAGATAAACCACTAAACGCACAAAGAAACACTAAGTTCGAAGTATTTTTTGCGTTCTTCGGAATTTATCTTTGCACCTTTGCGAGAAAAACTTAGCGTCTTTGCATGTAAACAAAGTACGAAGTATTTGTTCTAACAATTTACCTCTGGATATAACCAAAACTCCTTTCAGGTGGATACTTCGCCACGTCTTTTGGTGATTCGAATAAGTAAAACGCCTATGAGCACAAACAAGGCGATGCGATAGATAATATCGCCATATTGTACGTAAAAGGTGATTTTTTCATTGGTGTTTATCATTCCTTTTAAGGCACCTTCGGTATTGTAAGCCAAAGTTGAGGTAACTTCACCACGTTGGTTAATAAAGGCAGAAATACCGGTGTTGGCACTGCGAGCAATATCCCGACGGGTTTCAATGGCACGCAATCGGGCTAAACTCAAGTGTTGCTTGTGCCCTTGAGTGTTGTCCCACCAGCCGTCGTTTGTAATTATGGCTAAGAAATTAGCCCCGTTGCGTACATAACCTGTAACGTATTCGCCATAGACCGATTCATAACAAATTATCGGAGCGGCGACCCATTTCTTATTTTCCGAATAATATACACTACGTTCTTCCTGGGTGGTTTTCATCGCAACCGTACCGCCCAAATCCAGCATTATGTCACCAAGCAAAGGTTTGATAAGCCACACATACGGTGTGCTTTCTACCCCGACAACCAACTTGGATTTGTGGTACAACAGGGGTTGAGTTACCGTCTTATTTAAAAACATAGCCGAATTGTAAGTGTTGTAATACAAACCGTTTGAAGCCACATTGGTTTGATACGTGACCTCGCTTTTATCACCAAAAACTTTGTACAGTGAAATTCCGGCTAAAAAATTGACATTGGGATATTTTTCAATAAATCTATTAATCAATTGGGTAGTGCTGCTGTGATTCAATTCGTTGATGCGTTCGTCGGAGGCAAAAACCGTTTCGGGTGAAATTACAAAAGCTGTATTCGAACTCATTTTACTTTCGGCCAATCCAAAAATATGTGCTGCAACTTCCTCGTTGCTACGGTTGTATTTTTCGGAATAGGGATCGGTATTGGGCTGAGTAACAATAACTTCGACTTGATTATTGGAATTAATAGTATAAGTATGAAAAAGTATATACGAAAAGATAATCGGTAGTATCACAGATACAGTTGCAAATATGGCATTTCGGATAGCTTTCTTTTTTTGTTTATCAAAATAAAATAACAACGCATAGAAAAGCAGAAAATTTACCACCCAAACCCAAAGCGTACCACCAAAAGTTCCGGTGTATTCATACCACTGAATCCATCGAATATATTCTGAAAAACCGTTGCCTAAATTGAGCCACGGCCACGAAAAATCCCAGTTGAGATGCATTTTCTCAAAGCTAATCCACAAAGTGGTTAAAAATACTGCCGAAATAAAGGCGTTTGCTTTTTTGGAGAAATGATAAAATAGAACAAAAACCAAAGCCATTAAAAGAGAATTCACCAGAATGGCAAAAGCGGCGCCAAATTCGGTTGAAAACCACAACCAGTAGGTTTTTATGAGATTCCAGATAAAAAAAGTGATATAACTCCAACCGAAAATTTTCCAACCCTTTTTTTTGGAATTGGAGTGAGAGATACGGTGATTAAGTAGCAACAAAGGTACAAAGCCCACAAAGAGCAAAAGTGGAAATCCCCAGGTGTTCCAGCCCAATGACAACAACAATCCCGAAACGGCTGCAAGTAAAAAGTTTTTCATGGAGTTAAAAAATGGGGATAAATATAAGGAAGCTTTTTTTAAGAAAGGTTTTCTTTATAAAAATCAATTATTCAAACGAATATTATTGATTTACGAGAAAATATGTGTAGGGGAAATAGTATATTTGCACCCGTTTTAGAAGAAATATGTCTCAGGAGGTAAAGCCCTATAAAGATTCGCAGTTGCACAAAAAAGAGCAAGTACAGCAGATGTTTGATAACATTTCTGCGGAGTACGACAGCTTAAATCGGGTTATATCTTTGGGTAGAGACACCCGATGGCGAAAAAGAGTCATCAAAAAAGTAATTGCAACAAATCCCCAAAATGGTTTAGACATAGCCACCGGGACAGGTGATTTGGCTTTGAGTTTGGCCGAAAATGGCGTTCCCGAAGTCACCGGACTCGACCTGTCGGAGGGCATGTTGGCCATAGCTCGAAAAAAAGCCGAGGAAAAAGGACTCGACAAAAAAATTACTTTCGTAGCAGGCGATTCAGAAAATTTGTCTTTTGCGGACAATACTTTTGATGCCATTACGGTATCTTTTGGTATTCGTAATTTTGAAAATCTTGAAAAGGGACTTTCCGAAATTTACAGAACCTTAAAACCCGGAGGTATTTTTGTGATTTTAGAAACCGCCGTCCCCGAAAAATTTCCGATTCGCCAAGGTTATTTTCTTTATACAAAATATATATTACCACTTATCGGAAAGCTTTTTTCTAAAGACAAAGTGGCCTATACTTATCTTTCAAAAAGTGCATCCGTTTTTCCCTCGGGCGAAAAACTCAACAATATTTTAAAGAAAATCGGGTTTATAGACGTAAAAAATTCCCATCAAATGTTGGGAGTCGCTATCATATATAGCTGTTCTAAATAATTGTATGAAAAAGTTAGTTGTCTTACTACTGGTTTTATCCGGCATTTCACAGGTGCAGGCCCAGTTTTTTAGTAATCTCTTTAACAAGGAGTCTTTGGTCAATTTAGAAAATTTTGATAAACAAACTTTTAGATGGGGATACCCCGTGGGATTTAATATTTATGATTTTAAGCTTGAATACCTGAGCGACAACGGCAGTACGGAAGTGTTAGTGAAGAAAAATGTAGGATTCAACGTACGATGGATTGTCGCTGCACTTATCAACGATTTCA
>Ga0079224_100011923_pt1 | contig 12005 bp, 11 predicted proteins | sample Stecom2015_FD_80414 | JGI IMG/M metagenome (GOLD analysis project Ga0079224, IMG submission 80414) | Agricultural soil microbial communities from Utah to study Nitrogen management - Steer compost 2015 | ecosystem: Environmental > Terrestrial > Soil > Agricultural land | place: USA: Utah... | reverse complement strand
CTTCGCCACCATTCACTTCATCGCCATCAACCGCGGCCTGCGGATCGTGCCCGAAGCGGAAATGCCGAGCTGGTCCGTGGCGCTCAATCCGCGCCGGCTCGGACCGATCGTCATCGCCTTCGCGGCCCTGCTGTCCGGCATCCTGACCGGAAAGTCGGTCCAGACCTCGGCCTTTTTCGGCGTGATGGGCCTGTTCGGGTCCTTCCTGCTTCTCAATGTCCGTTCGGTCCGGGATCTGCGGTCCTGCGTGAAGCTGATCGTCGACAGCCTCGAGGATGCCGGCAAGACCCTGGTGATGATCGGCGTGCTGCTTGCGGGAGCCCAGATCCTGGTCAGCATGGTCAATCTGACCGGCCTCGGCGTGGCTCTGTCCACGCTGATTGTGACGCTGGCCGACAACTCGCTCTGGCTGATCGCGCTGATCACGGCCGTGGTCTGCATGATCCTCGGGATGGGCATTCCCACCACGGCGGCCTACGTTCTTGTTGCCGCGGTTCTGGCTCCAGCTCTGGTCAAGGTCGGCATCTCCCCGATCGTGGCCCATATGTTCGTGTTCTATTACGCCACGATCTCGGTGATCACGCCGCCGGTCTGCGTGGCGGTCTTCGTTGCCGCCGGCATTGCCCAGACCGGCTGGCTGGGCGTCGCCCGCGAGGCATGCAAGCTCGGTGCCGTGACATATGTCATTCCCTTCATGTTTCTCGCCTATCCGGGCATGCTGGCCGAAGGCACAGGGCTGGATTTTGCCGAGGCCTGCCTTTCCGGCATTGTCTTCACCATGGCCTTTGCGGCCTTCTTCGGCGGCGCGAGATTCTTCGATGCGCGGATACTCAACGCCATTGTCCTGCTCGCGATAGCCGTGCTTTCGGCGCTGCCGACCTGGTATGGCCTGGGCGTTGCTACCTGCGGCTTCGTCGTTCTGCTGGTCTGGCGGCGCCATCGCCTCCGCCCGCCCGCCGAGGTGTCCGCGCCGGTCGAAGCGTCCGCGACATGACATCGCCGAAGACCATTGCGGTCGTGGGCTGCGGCACCGTCGGCGCCAGCTGGGCGGCCCTGTTTCTGGCCCATGGCCTTGATGTCCGGGCGACGGATCCGAATCCCGAGACGGAAGCCTATCTGCGGAGCTTCGCTCAAAAGGCGATGGCCCAGCTGCGTGACCTGGGCTGCGCCGGAGAGGGGCAGCTGCATTTCACCACCGACCTGGCGGAAGTGCTGCAGGGCGCCGACTTCGTGCAGGAGAATGCCCCGGAGAATGAAGACCTGAAACGCCGGCTGCTGGCCGAGATCGACGGCAGGCTGCCGCCCGAAGTGATTGTCGCCGGCAGTACCTCGTCACTGCTGCGCAGCCGCCTGGTACAGGATTGCCGGCACAAGGGCAGGCATATCACCGCGCATCCGTTCAATCCGCCGCATCTCATCCCGCTGGTCGAAATCGTCGGCGAGGATACTGCAGTCGTCGAGCGGGCGGTCGCGTTCTACCGGAGCATCGGCCGCAGGCCCGTTGTGCTGAACCGGGAAATGCCGGGCCATATCGCCAACCGCCTCTCGTCGGCGCTCTGGCGCGAGGCGGTATATCTGGTCGAACAGGGCGTGGCCAGCGTGGCCGATATCGATGCCGCCATCACCCATGGCCCGGGGCTGCGCTGGGCAGCGGTGGGGCCGCATATGGCCTATCACCTTGGCGGCGGCGAAGGCGGCATCCGGCATTATCTGGAGCATCTGGGACCGAGCCAGGTGCGCCGCTGGGCATCGCTGGGATCGCCGAGTTTCGATGACGCGACCAGGGCCGCGCTGATCGAGGGCGTGCTTGAGGAAGCGGGTGGTCGCTCGATCGCCGAACTGGAAGCCGAACGGGATGCGCTTCTGCAGGCGATCGTCAGAATCCGCAGGGAACCCGGATAGCAGCCGCTCAGCGCAGGCCGAATTCCCGCCGCGTATCCGCCTCCAGCTTCGCATTCTCCGTCTCGATGCGGGTCTCGAGTTCGGTCATGAAGGCGTCGCGGTCCAGTCCCGGCGGAATGGGCGGCAGGAACCGCAGGACGATGCGGCCCGGCGGGCGCTTCCAGCCATGCTTGGGCCAGAAGAAACCGGAATTCACCGCTGCCGGCACGCAGGGAATCTTCAGGTTCTGATACAGCGCGGCGACTCCCGGCTGGTAGGGCGCGGTCTCGCCCGGCCGGGTGCGGGTGCCCTGCGGGAAGATCACGATATGCCGGCCGCGCTTCACCGCCTCGCGCGCCTGGCCGAGCATCTGCTTCAGCGCCCGCGCGCCGCCATCGCGGTCGACGGCGATCATCTCCTGCGCCTTGGTCAGCGCGCCGTAGATCGGGACCCGGTGCAGCTCCTGCTTCATCACGATGGCGGGCATGTCGAACAGCGCCAGCACCACCGCGGTGTCCCACAGCGACTGGTGCTTGGCGGCGATCAGCGCCGGACCGTCGGGGATATGCTCGCGACCCTCGATGACGCAGTCGATGCCGGCGACGGTTTTCAACAGCCGGTCGATGCCGCGCGACCAGAGCTTGCCGATGGCGACGATGGGGCGCTGTTTGCCCAGCGCCAGCGGCAGCAGACTGCAGAGGGCGAGCAGGGTGCTCCAGCCGTAGAAGGCCGCCTGGAAGAGCAGCGAACGGACGGCGAGGATCACGAGGCGGTTCCGCTCGCGACAGAGGCCGGCATGGGTCCGCCGGCGACCAGGCTTTCCAGCCGGGCGCGCAGCAGGGCGGCGAGGTATTTGGTGTATTCGCCGAGCAGGAAGACGGTGGCAGTCTGGCGGCGCCACCAGTCCTCGACGCGCAGCGTGTCGGAGCGCACGGCATGGGGCACGATGGTGACGCCCGGCAGGCGGCGGCCGAACTCGGCCAGGCTGCGCGGCATATGGTAGTTCGAGGTCACCAGGCGGATCGTGCGCACGCCATGGCTCTCCGCCCATTCCGCGGCTTCCACGGCATTGCCCTCGGTGTTGGCCGCCTCGAAATCGAGATCGACGCAGCATTCGAACAGCAGCTGCAGATCGATGCCCTCCCAGTTGCCCGACGCCTGCGCCGCGTCGGGCATCGCGGGCAGCACGGCCTGCAGCAGTGAGGCCTTGCTGGCGCTGGGGCTGACGCCGGAGATCAGCAGGCGTTCGGCCTTGTTGTCGTTCAGCAGCCGCAGGGCGGTGGCGAGTCGCGCCGTGCCGCCGGTCAGCACGACGATGGCATCGGTGCGCTCCTCTGAGGGCTGCGGCAGGGTCTCGACGCGCTCGATATAGACGAAGGCGCCGCCCAGCCAGACCAGCAGCAGGGCCACGAGGATGCTGAACCAGCGTTTCAGCCGGGTGGAGAACGGCGTAGCTGTCCTGTTCCTGCGCGCCATGCGTCAATCCGTTACTGCATCCTGGCTGGCGGCCGTCAGGCGGTCCACCGCGTCGTTCAGGGTCTCCGTCACTGTGACCGGCAGCAGCTCCGGGGGCAATCCCTTCGCCAGTTCCGCGCGCCCCTTGCCGGTGCGCACCAGGATGCGGCGGCAACCGGCGGTTTTGGCCGCCTGCATGTCGGTGATGCTGTCGCCGATGAAGACCGTGTCCTCGGGCGCGGTGCGGAAGCGCGCCATCGCCTCGCGCAGCATGCCGGGACCGGGCTTGCGCCGGTCGGTGGCGGCCCAGGGCGGATCGGGCGCGAAAAAGATCGCGTCCAGTTTCGCGCCGGATGAATCCTGGGCCGCAAGCCGGCTGCGCAGATGGTCGTGGATGAGGTGCAGCCGCGCCTCGTCGATCATGCCGCGGCCGATGCAGGACTGGTTGGTGCAGACCGCAACCGGCCAGCCGCGCGCGTTGAGCGCCGCGATGGCGCGGCCCACGCCCGGCAGCAGATGCAGCTCGTCCGGCGTCTTCACGAAACCGTCGGGACCTTCCTCGTTCAGCACGCCGTCGCGGTCGAGCAGGATCAGCATGGCGTTCGCCCTACAGCATCGCGCGCAGCTCGCCGAGCACGGCGAGCCTTGCCGTCGTCATGGCCAGCAGGATCGCGGCACCCGGCAGCACGGCGAGCGCGAGCCAGTGCCACCAGACCAGCGCCAGCCCGGGCAGCATGCCGGTGCCGACGCGGCCGGCCAGCAGCTGGATCGCGATCAGGACGAGAATCGCGACGAGGCTGCCGGCCACTCCGCCGCGCCAGGCCTGGCGGCCGACATGGCGCTGGAACTGCCGCGCGATATAGCCGTCCTCCGCGCCCATCAGGTGCAGCAGCTCGATGGTGTCGCGCCGCGCGGCGAGGCCGGCGCGGGTGGCGAAGATCACCATGGCGGCCGAGGCCAGCCCGACCAGCAGCACGATGCCGAAGCCGAGGCTCTGCAGCATGCGGCCGAGCTGGATCAGGCGGTCGAGCCAGGGTTTCGGATCGTCGATGCGGGCGCCGGGCACCGCCGCCTGCAGCCGCGCCTGAAGGGCCTCGACGGACAGTGGTGCCTGCTCGTCGAGCGTCACGTCGATCAGGCCGGGCAGGGGGAGGTCCGCCTGCATCGCCTCGCGACCCAGCCACGGCTCCAGCAGGGCTTCCACGGCGGGCCGCTCCAGCGGCACCGCGCTGGCCACGCCCGGCACGCTGCGCAGGACCTCCAGTGCCTTCGCGATGCGCGGCGCCATCGCCTCACCGGGCCGGTCGGCGATCTGCACCGTCAGCCTGGACGAGACGCCGCGCCGCCAGTCGTCGATGCTGCCGTCCAGCGCCAGCGCGCCGGCCAGCGCCAGCGCGGCGAGGAAGACCATCACCGCCAGCGCCCAGGGCAGGAAGCGGCTGCCGGAATCGGCATCCAGCTGCAGGTCGGAGGGGCGCAGGGGCAGCGCCTGCTTGCGGCGGAAGATCACGCGGCATTCCTCTCGATGCCGAGCTGGCCCTGGCGCAGCCGCATCACCGGAAATCTGAACCGCTGCAGCAGATGCGTGTCGTGGGTCGCCAGCACGATGGCGGTGCCGAGCTTGTTCAGCTCGACGAAGAGGTACATCAGCCGCTGCGCCATCTCGGGGTCGACGTTGCCGGTCGGCTCGTCGGCCAGCAGCAGGGCAGGGCGCGCGATCACGGCACGGGCGATCGCCACGCGCTGCTTCTCGCCGCCCGACAGGGTGGCCGGCCGCGCCTCCAGCTTGTCGCCCAGCCCGACCCAGCTCAGCAGTTCCACCACATGCTCGCGGGTGCGCTTCTCGTCGGCGCCGGCGATGCGCAGCGGCAGGGCGACATTGTCCAGCGCGGTGAGGTGGTCGAGCAGGCGGAAGTCCTGGAACACAACGCCGATGCGCCGCCGCAGCATCGGCAGGGCGGCCCGGCTGGTGGTGGAAACGTCCTGGCCGAACATGGAAATCAGGCCGCGGCTCGGCCGCTGCGCAAGGTAGAGCAGCTTCAGCAGCGAGGTCTTGCCCGCGCCGCTCGGCCCCGCCAGAAAGTGGAACGAGCCGGGGCTGAGCTCGAAACTGACGTCGCGCAGCACCTCCGGCCCCGGACCGTAGCGCATGCCGACATTCTGGAATCGCACCACGTCCCGATCTCCAACGCCTTATCCGCCAATATCTTGCGGGGGCCTAGCCTTGCTTCGGCGGCCCTGTCCGTCCTATAAGGGAAAGCATCCGGAAACGCAAAAGGGGGTCGCTCAGGCGGGTTCTCAGGGATGATCCTCAGCTGCCCCAACTGCGCCACCCGTTTCTTCGTCGAGGATACCGTCTTCGGTTCCGCGCGCCGCAAGGTGCGCTGCTCGCGCTGCCGCCATGTCTGGCAGCAGGATCCCCTGCCCGAGGACTGGGAGCCCCCGCCGCCGCCCGGCAGCCCCGAATCGGCCCCGCAGCCCGAGCCGCCGCCCCCGCCACCGCCGACCCCGGAGCCGCCCCGGCCCGAGCCGCCCAGGGCTCCGCCGCCGCCTCCGCCCCCGCCGCCACCCCAAGCGTCGATGGTGGACGAGATGCCGCCTCCGCCGCGCATCTCCGGCTTCGACGAGGATGACGACGACCTGCTGCTGGAGGACGACCGTCCGCCGCTGCGTCCGCCGCTGGACGAGCCGCCGTCGACCGTGGACGACGACGATCCCGACGCCGTGCTGGCCCGCCGCCGCGAGCGCCTTGCCCAGGCCGGGGTGCAGCGGCCGCCGAGCCAGCCCAAGCCCAGGCGCTCGCTGGCCTGGGTCGGCTGGCTGCTGCTGATCGCGCTGCTCGGCGCGGTGATCGGCGGCGGCTACGAGAAGCGGGCCGAACTGATCAGCTTCTATCCGCCGCTGGCGAAGCTCTACGAGCAGCTCGGCATCCCGGTCGAGGCCGCGGAATGGCTCGGGCTGGAGCTGCACAATCTGCGGTCTGCCACCGTGCTGGATGACGGCGAGACCAAGATCGCGATCACCGGCGAGGTGGTGAATGTCGGCGGCGCCGAGCGCGACGTGCCGGCCCTGCGGGTAGCGATGCGCGGCGCCGACGGCCAGGAGCTGGCCGCCCATACGGTGGCGCTGGAGCAGTCCCGCATCGGCGCCGACGAGACGCTGAGCTTCGACCTCAAGCTGCCTGCCCCGCGCGAGGAAGTCACCGACCTGGAAGTCGCCTTCGCGGCGTCGCAGCCCTAGGAGGCTTCGGCGGCCGGCTGATCGTCGCGCCGGCGCAGCAGGCTGCGCAGCATGCCGTAAAAGGTCAGGCCCCAGGCCGCCAGCGCCGCGTAGAGAAACACCGGCGGGATCCATGACAGGAAATCGAGCGTCATGGCCTGCGCCATTTCCGCGGAGCAGACCGCATACATGCCGAGCGGGAAGACCGCACCCCAGTAGAGCGGATCGTAGCGCAGCGGGAAGCGTCGCCACAGATGCCGCCACAGCGCCAGCACGACCAGCATGGGAATCCACCAGCTGGCCGTCGCCCAGTAGAAGACGGTGAAGCCCTTCAGGAAGGGCAGCAGGGAGGCGAGGAAAGGGGCTTCGGGCGCATTGGCGATCAGGCGCGCGCCGGCCAGGGTCGAGATCGCCATGGCGCCCATGTTGATCCAGTAGGGCGGCGCCAGATCGCCAGGCGAGAAGCGGAAGAAGACGTAGCGGTAGAAGATCAGCGTCATCGTCCAGATGTAGAGCATGCCGCCCCACAGCCACATCGAGAGCGCGAGGAAGTTGAGCTCGAGCCGCCAGGGCTGCGGTGCCTGCGCCGCCAGCAGCGCGCCGAGCACGGCAACCGACTGCGTCGCCACCACCGCCAGCAGCCAGCCGCCATGGATGCCCTCGGCCAGCGACGGCTTGTCATGCCTGACCGCCAGGGCGGCGAAGATCGCATAGGTCAGCGCGAACCAGAGCAGGGCGCCGAGCAGCCACAGCGCCAGCGCCGGCCCCGGATGGCCGGCCAGCAGCATCTGGCTGCCCAGCACGCAGGTGGCAGCGACGGTGGTGAAGAAGCCGGGGCCACGGTGATGATCGGCCAGATCGGCCGCCATGCGGCGCGGATGCCACGCCAGCCGCAGCAGGCTGAGCAGCCAGAGCAGCGCGTAAGCGACGACATTGAGGTCGAACAGAACAGCGGCGACGAGCGGCCGGCCCTGCAGTTCGGCCGCGATGGCGACGATACCGGTCGCCATGACCAGGGCGAAATAGGAGGGGGAAAGTCCGGCCAGTGCGGCGCGCAACCCGGTCCGGGGCGCCTGGTCCCGGTCAGCTCGAGAAATGAGATGCGGCATCCGGTCTCCTGGGAAAATGCAGGTATGGCCCGGTCGGCAAAGGATCGCAACAGGCGCTTCGCACGCCCGTACTGCGATTATTTGGATTAATTAAGATCAACCGATCATTTGCCCTGCGGCCTTTCGATGCTAGCTTCGGACCTGACCGGTTCAGGAGGCAGGAATGGCGCGGATTCTGGTGGCTGAAGACGAGGTGCCGATGCGCGCCTTCATCCGCCGCGTCCTGGCGATGCGGGGCCACGAGGTCGTGGCCGTCGCCGACGGCGCCGAGGCCGTGCAGAAGCTGAGCCGCGAATCCTTCGATCTGCTGATTACCGATATCGGCATGCCCAACATGGACGGCGTCGAGCTGGCCCTGAAGGCGGCGCGCGACTGGCCGGATCTGCGCCTGCTGCTGATGTCAGGCCTGCCGCTGGAGCGCCAGCAGGCCCATGGCATCGGCGAGCTGGCCCAGGCGGTGCTGCAGAAGCCGTTCACCATGGTGGCCCTGAACGACGCCGTGGAAGCAGCGCTCGGCGCCGCGAGGGTCGAGGCCTAGTCGTTGGTGGCGAGCTGGTTGGCGATCTCGATCAGGTTGCCGTCCGGATCGCGGATATAGACCGACAGGATCGGCCCGGTCGCGCCGGTGCGCCGCACCGGACCCTCGATGACCTCGGCGCCGCCGGCCTGCAGCCGCGCCTGCACCGCGGCAATCGGCTCTCGGGTGAGGAAGCACAGATCGGCCGAGCCCGGCACCGGCCGCAGCGCCTTGGGCTCGAACTCACGGCCCGCCTCATGCAGGTTGATCTTCTGGTTGCCGAAGGCCAGCGCCACCCGGACCGAGCCGTCGGCGGTGGTGAAACGCGCCTCCTTCATGCCGAGCAGCTTCTCGTAGAAGGCGACGGTGGCCGCGATGTCGCGCACCGTCAGCACCAGATGGTCCAGCGAATCGATCATGGACAAATCGTAGCACAGGATGCTGACGGGGCGCCCGCAACCTGCTTAAGTCTCCCCCGGAGTGAAACGAAGGACTCAGGACGCATGGCAAAGCACAGGATCGCAACCATCCCCGGCGACGGCATCGGCAAGGAAGTGGTGCCGGAGGGCCTGCGGGTGATGGATGAGGCGGCGCGCCGCTTCAGCATCGACTTCCAGTTCGACCATTTCGACTGGAGCTGCGACTACTACCTCAAGCATGGCCGCATGATGCCGGAGGACTGGAAGGAGAAGATCGGCGGCCATGACGCGATCTTCTTCGGCGCGGTCGGCTGGCCCGAGAAGGTGCCGGACCACATCTCGCTCTGGGGTTCGCTGATCCAGTGGCGCCGCGAATTCGACCAGTATGTCAACCTGCGCCCGGTGCGCCTGATGCCGGGCATTCCGTCGCCGCTGGCCAACCGCAAGGTCGGCGACATCGACTTCTATGTCGTGCGCGAGAATACCGAGGGCGAGTATTCGTCCATCGGCGGCCGTATGTTCGGCGGCACCGAGCGCGAATTCGTCATCCAGGAAACCGTGCTCAGCCGCACCGGCACCGACCGCATCCTGAAATTCGCCTTCGATCTGGCGCGCAGCCGGCCGAAGAAGCATCTCACCTCGGCGACCAAGTCGAACGGCATCTCGATCACCATGCCCTACTGGGACGAGCGGGTCGCCGAGATGCAGAAGACCTATCCCGACGTGCGCGTCGACAAGTACCACATCGACATCCTGACGGCGCATTTCGTGCAGCATCCCGACTGGTTCGACGTCGTGGTGGGCTCCAACCTGTTCGGCGACATCCTGTCCGATCTCGGCCCGGCCTGCACCGGCACCATCGGCATCGCGCCCTCGGCCAATCTCAACCCGGAGCGCAAATTCCCCTCGCTGTTCGAGCCGGTGCACGGCTCGGCGCCGGATATCGCCGGCAAGGGCATCGCCAATCCGGTCGGCCAGATCTGGTGCGGCGCCATGATGCTCGAGCATCTCGGCCACAAGGACGCCGCCGATGCGGTGATGAAGGCGATCGAGGAGGTGCTGGAAGCCGGCCCGCGCACGCCCGACATGGGCGGCCAGGCCAGCACCCGCGACGTCGGCAAGGCCATCGCCGAGGCGGTGGCGAAGGGGTAGGGCTTCGAGTCCGCGACAAGCCCCGTTCACAAATCGTCACCCTAGCGCAAAGCGCGAGGGTCCAACGCCTATCCGTGCGCGGATAGACGGGGTGGACCCTCGGCTGCGCCGAGGGTGACGGCTTCTTTTGATATCAGAACCGCCGCAGCAGGCGTTCGAGATAGTCGAGCTCGAGCTGGTCGCGTTCGCGGTTGCCGGCGCGGCGCTGCAGTTCCTCGAGGATGCGGCGGGCGCGTTCGACGGGGCCCATGTCGGGTACGGCGTCGCCGCGGGCATTCTCGTCATAGCCACCGAGATTGCGGCCGAAGGGATCGCGGTCGGGATTGCGCTGGTTCTGCCGCGCATCGGCGGATGGCGCCTGTCCGTCGGGATTGCCGCGCTGCGCTTGGCGCAGTTCGTTGAGGCCCTGCCGCAGCTGGTCCAGCGCGTCGTTCTGTCCCTGCATGGCCTCGCCCGGCTCGCCGCGGCGCAGCGCCTCGCGGGCATCGCGCATGGCGCGGTCGGCGCGGCCGAGCTGCTCGGGCAGGTCCATGCCGCGTTCGGCCAGGCGGCCCATCATCTCGCCCAGGCGCCGGCGCAGTTCCTCCTGCTGGCGCGCATCGGCCTCGTTCTCGCCGCCCGGCTGTCCGGGCTGGCCCGGCTGGCCGCGGCCGAACTGCTGGCTGCGGCGGAAGGAGCGATCGAGAAGCTGCTGCTGCTGGCGCAGCATCTCGCCGAATTCCTGCATCATCTGGCCCTGTCCGCCCTGGCCGCGCTGGCCTCTCTGGCCGCGCTGCCCCGGCTGGCGGCCTTCCGGCATGCGGGCGAGCCGGCCGTTCTTCATCGCCTCCAGCATGCGCTGCATCTGCTGCAGCATCTCGCGGGCCTGGTCGCGCTCGCCCATGCGCGCCATGTCCTGCGCCTGGTCCATCATGTCCTGCAGGTCTTCCTCGGTCAGCGCCTCGGCGTCCTCGTCAAGCTCCTCCAGTTCCTCGCCGCGCGCCAGTCGTTCCATCGCCTCGCGCATCATCTCTTCCATGAGGCGGTTCATCGCCTCGCGCATCTCGTTCATGAGGCGCTGGATTTCCTCGTCATCGGCATTGCGGTCGAGCGCTTCCTGCAGCCGCTCCATCAGCGCCTGGAACTCTTCCTCGGCCGGGCTGCGGCGGCCGGATTCCACATGCAGGGCGGTCTGCCACAGCAGGCTCTGCACCGAGGCCAGCGATTCCGCCGAGCGGTTGAGCGAAAGCCTGGCTGCGGCCATGCGCATGCCGAGATGCACGGTGGCATCCTCGCGGTAGAGTTCCGGCGCCAGCGTCAGCGCGCGCAGGGCGGCGGCCACGCGCTGCCACTGCGCCGGCCGCAGCGCCAGTTCGCGGCGCTGCTCGACGATCGCCTTCGCGACCGGATGGTTGAAGCGCCGCGTCGGCAGCGTCACCTTGACCGTCTCGCTGCGCCCGCTCTGCTCGCGCGCGTCGGTGCCGATCAGGGCCAGATCGACTTCCAGTCCCGCCCAGGGATGTTCGGTGAGATCGAACTTCTGGCGGTCGGCGACGGCGCCGGAAGCGGCGGGCGGCACTGGCCAGTCCACCAGCACCGGCTCCTCGGCCTCGGCGTGGCGCAGTTCGATCCGCACCGTCTGAAGGCCGTAATCGTCATAGGCCTCGAAGCCGATCTCGAGCTCGTTGCGCTTGTTGCCCTTCGGCGTCTCGGCGAGATCGATCACCGGCGGCTGGTCCGGCACCATGTCCAGGCGCCACTCGGCGAAGGGCTTGTCGCGCCGCAGCAGCGTCAGCATCGGTGTCGCGCCCTGCGTCAGATCGAGTGCGAGGTCGAGCTCGCCATTGCGCTCGTCGATCGGCTTGAGCGCCTGCGTGCGGTTGCCGAATTTCAGCGAGAAGCCCGAGGGCGGCGCGGCGAGGCGGAGTTTCAGCAGGCTGCCATCGGGGATCGACAGCGTGTCGGCTGCCGCCTGCTCGGCCTGATGCATCGGCTTGCCGTCGCGGCTCAGGAAGATCGGCGCCCGGCCGGTATAGGGCGGCGGCGTGATCCAGGCTTCCAGCACGATGGTGGTGCCATGCGGCAGCGCGGTGCCGGGATTGATCGTGTCGGCCAGCCGCTGGGCGCGATCCTCGCCCGGCGTCGCCCAGGCGATCACCAGCAGCAGGCCGAGCCCCGCACGCAGGCCCCAGATGTCGCGGCGCCACCAGCCGGCTTCCGGCGTGCCGACGCGCACCGCAGACAGTTTCTCCAGCGCGCGGCGACGGTGCAGCG
>Ga0079224_100011922_pt1 | contig 12005 bp, 7 predicted proteins | sample Stecom2015_FD_80414 | JGI IMG/M metagenome (GOLD analysis project Ga0079224, IMG submission 80414) | Agricultural soil microbial communities from Utah to study Nitrogen management - Steer compost 2015 | ecosystem: Environmental > Terrestrial > Soil > Agricultural land | place: USA: Utah... | reverse complement strand
GGCGCGTCCTTGGCGTACCACCACACGCTGTAGCCCAGCGCCTCCAGGTCTTCTACCAGTATCCGCACCCAGTCCCTGTCCTTGTCGGAACTTGAGGTGAAAATCTGGTAATCTTCCAGCATTTTTTCCGGCGGCGCGGCTTCAGGATGCGCTGGCGAACTACCAGAATGCGCCGTTGAATGCGCCGTCCGGCGGGGCAGAGGCCGATTATTGTATGACCGGATAACCACCAGCGCGGCTATCGATACCCCTAATGCCAGCGCCGCGAGGATGCCGGTCAGATACGCCAGCGTGTTGGTGGTGCTGGATACAGCCAGCACCTGCGCGGCGGCGGGAAAGCTGCTGGCCTCTACGGTGTTGATGGCTGCGATGGTGGCATCGACGCGCATGGCAATTTCAGCCTCTAGTCGATCATCGCCTGCGTCTGAGGGCGCGATAGCCACCTGGGTAAAGACGCCTGCGGCCTGCTGCGTTGCGCGTGCGATCAACGCCGTTGCGGTCATCTGGGCTGCTTCGATCTGGTCGGCGGGGGTGGCGATGACTTCAGGATTGGCTGTGGGTTCGATAGCCAGCACTGTCCCAGTAGGGGCAAGCGTCATGGTGGCCGCTGCATTGTTCGCAGTCGGCGCCCGGCCCGGTTGGATCACCAGCAGCACCAGCGCAGCAGCGATCAGGCCAAGCAGACCCAGCAGGCCGATCAGCAGCAGCGGACGCCCTATGCCAGCGCGCCTGCTGGCTGGCGGGACTGCGGGTATCCCGGCAGGCGGGGTGGGAGCAGCAGCAGCGGCGGATATCCTTATCTTGCGCATGGGCACGGATGCGGCGCTGGCGTCGATTGCGCGAATCAGTTCTGTGATGAATACGTTCCAATCGCCGGTCGCATCGACAAGCTGGCGGTTAATCAGCGAGGACGGGATGGGGGTGGACTCCACCAGCACCGGGATGATGGGTTTGCGGGCCGCTTCCGCCAGTTCAATTTCCCGGTGAACGGTACGGTTAGAGACCGTCGCCGGGCTGAGCAGGGTGATAAAGACTTCCGCCTCGCGGATCGCCTGCGCGATTTGCCTGGCCCACATGTCACCCGTAGCGAGGTCATCCGTATCCACCCAGGTGATGTAACCCCGCGTTTCCAGTTCGTTCACCAGCCGCTGCGCGAACTCTGCATTTTGCCTGCTGTAGCTAATGTACAGGTAGCCCATCGCTGTTGCCTCCGATCAGGGCAGCAGTTTCAGATAATCACTGTGCGCCGGGCGAAAGATCGCAAAATCACGCCGGTCAAAGGTGCAGACCTGGGTAATGCTCAGCCGATCCGCCAGCGCATACAGGGAACTGGTGTCGATCAACACCCTGCTATCATTTATCTGCTGCATCAGATTATTCAGCCAGGCGGCATTTCAAATTGTCAGCGCCCATCTCCGCATGGTGAACATCTCTACTATACCAGAAAAGCGCTTCAGCTATCCGCCATGCGCTTGAGTTCGTACAGCTTGGTCAGGGCTTCCAGCGGGCTGAGTTCATCGACGGCTAGCTGCCGGATAGCGGTGAGGGCGGGGTGCGGCTCGTCATCGAACAGGCTCAACTGCGACGGACCATCGTGTTTGCCCGGTTTGCGATGGTTAGCTGCTGGCAGTTTGAAGTCACTGCCGCTGGCTTCGAGCTGGGCCAGCAGTTCGCGGGCGCGTTCGACCACCGGGCGCGGCATCCCGGCAAGCTGCGCCACATGCACGCCGTAGCTGCGATCTGCGCCGCCCGGCAGAACCTTGTGCAGAAACACAATCGTGTCGCCTTCCTCGGCCACGGCCACGTTGAAGTTGCGTGTGCGCGGCAGGATCAGCGGGAGTTCGGTCAATTCGTGGTAATGCGTGGCAAACAGGGTGCGGCAGTTAAGGCGCGGGTGGTTGTGGATGTATTCGATCACCGCGCGCGCAATCGCCAATCCGTCGTAGGTTGATGTGCCGCGCCCAACCTCATCCAGAATAATCAGACTGCGCCCGGTACTGCCGGACAGAATCCGCGATGTTTCGACCATCTCGACCATGAAGGTGCTCTGCCCGGCGTGAATCTCGTCCTGCGCGCCGATGCGGGCGAAGATGCGATCCACCAGCCCGATGGTCGCCTCGTCCGCCGGGACGAAGCTGCCGATCTGCGCCATGAGCGTAATCAGGGCTACCTGCCGGATATAGGTCGATTTGCCGGACATATTCGGCCCGGTGATGATGTGGATGCGCGATTCAGAATCGAAGTGGGTGTCATTAGGGACGTAGCGGGTTCCGCTGTCGATCAGCTTTTCGACCACCGGATGCCGCCCATCACGGATCACCAGCACATCATCTTTGGTGAGCGCGGGGCGGGTATAACCTTCTCGCACGGCCACCTCGGCCAGCGACAGAAAGGCGTCGAGATGCGCCACCGCCCGCGCCGTCTGGATCAACCGGCTGGCCGACTGGCTGAGATCGTGGCATAACTGCTCGAACAACTGGCGCTCCACTTCGAGTATCTGCTCTTCGGCGTTGAGCACCAGCGTTTCATATTCCTTGAGTTCGGGGGTGATAAACCGTTCGGCGTTGACCAGTGTCTGCTTGCGGATGTAGTCGTCAGGCACGTGATCGGCCTGCGCTCGCGAAACCTCGATGTAATAGCCAAAGACCTTGTTATAGCTGACTTTCAGCTTGGGGATGCCGGTGCGCTGGCGTTCGATTTCTTCCAGATTGGCGATCCAGTCGCGGGCTTCGCGGGTGCGGTCGAGAATGTCGTCCAGTTCCTGCGCATAGCCGGGCCGGATAACGCCGATGGTGTTCAGGGTTGCCGGTGGTTCGTCGGTGATCGCCCGGCCAATATGGTCGTAAACTTCCTGACAGGGGTCGAGCCGTTCAACCAGCGCCCTGAGCGCCGGCAGCGGGCCGATAAGCTGCCTGATGTGCGGCACTGTGCCCAGACTCTGGCGCAGGGCCAGCAGGTCGCGCGGCCCGGCCCGGCCAATCAACAGGCGGTTGGTCAGGCGTTCAATATCGGAGATGCTGCGCAGGGCGGTGTGGAGTTCTTCGCGCACAGAGGCGTCCCTGGTCAGTGCTTCCACCGCGTCCAGCCGGGCGTTGAGGCGATCCAGTTCCAGCAGCGGCTGATTAATCCACGTGCGCAGCAGACGTGCACCCATCGCCGTAACGGTGCGATCCAGCACGTCGAGCAGGCTGCCGCGTGTGGTGCGCCCGCGAATCGTCTCTGTCAGTTCCAGATTACGCCGGGTGAACTGATCGAGCACCATAAAACTGGCTGTGCTGTAGGCGCGAATGCTGGTAAGCTGGGCCAGGCTGTTGCGCTGTGTCTCGCGCAGGTAAAACAGAATCGCCCCGGCGGCGCAGATGCTGTGCGGCAGGTCGCCCAGTCCGAATCCGTCCAGCGTCCGCACTCGAAAATGATCGAGCAGCGCCTGTTCGGCAGTTCCGAACTCAAAGCGCCAGTCCGCCACCGGGCTGAGGTGGATGTTTTCCGGCAGGGTGACGCCGCGAGCGATCCAGCTTTCGGGCATGATAATCTCGCGCGGGTTGAGTCGCGCCAGTTCCTCCAGCACCAGAACCCCGGTGTTCTGGCCTTCAAGCTGTGTAGCGGCAAATTCCCCGGTCGTGATGTCCACATAGGCGATCCCGGCCTTGTGCCACGTCCCGCTGTTCACGTCACCGACTGGCACGAGCGCCAGCAGATAACTTGGTTTTTTCTCCGGCAGCAGTTCCGGCTCGATCACCGTGCCCGGTGTAATCACGCGGGTGACAGCCCGATCCACCGGCCCGCGCCCGGTGACATCGCCGATCTGGTCGCACACCGCCACGTGATAACCGCGCTCGATCAGCCGCGAGATGTAATTTTCCAGCGCATGATGCGGCACACCGGCCATCGGGATGCGCGAATTGTTGTCGCCGGGGCTGGTCGGACGGCTGGTCAGGGTGATGTCCAGTTCGCGCGCGGCGATTTCGGCGTCCTCGTCGAATGTCTCGTAAAAATCGCCCATCCGGTAGAACAGAATACAGTCGGGATATTCCGCTTTGATGTCCAGATACTGCTGGCGCGAGGGTGTGACTTTCGCCATGTGCGGTTCCTGCGTTACAATTCGGGAGCAAATTCCGGTTGATTTGTTCGATTATTTTAGCACGTCTGCTGAACGCAACAAGGCGGTAGAACTCATGATTATTGGCGTTGATCTGGGCGGGACGCGCATCCGCGCTGCGCGCCTGGATGATGACCTGAATATTCTCCTGCGCGACGAAACGCTGACTTTGGCTGACGAAGGGCCGGATCGCGTCATTGGGCGCATAATCGACCTGATTCGCGCCGTGTGGCCGCCACAGGCAGAAGTCACCGGTATTGGCGTGTCCTCGCCTGGCCCGCTTGATCCGGTGACCGGCGTGGTGCTGGCCCCGCCCAATTTGACCGGCTGGCATCATGTGCCGCTGGCGCAGCGCCTGCGCGAAGTGTTCAACGTCCCTACCTATATCGGCAACGATGCCAATGTCGCTGTGCTGGCTGAGGTATCGCGGGGGGCGGCGCAGGGCTGCAAGCACGCCATTTATGTCACCCTCAGCACGGGCATCGGCGGCGGCGTGCTCATTGATGGACGTCTGCTGCTCGGTCATCGCGGTTTCGCAGCTCATGTCGGCCACATGCTGATGGTAATTGATGGTCAGGAACTGCGTCTTGAACAGGTGGCGGCTGGCCCCGCGATTGCCCGTCAGGCTCGTGAGCGCATCGAGCGTGGGGACTCGTCGGTCATCCGCGATCTGGTGCAGGGTGATCTGACTCGCATCGACAGCCGTATCGTCGGGCAGGCAGCGCAGCAGGGCGACCCGCTGGCCCTCGAAATTGTCCAGCGCGCCGGGCGTATAATTGGCCTGGGCCTGACCAGCCTGCTGCATCTGTTCAACCCGGAAATCATCGTCATCGGCGGCGGGGTAAGCAAGATTGGCGATCTGCTGCTCGACCCGATGCGTGCTGCCATCCGCGAGAGCGTGATCTATGAAGGCTACATCGACCAACTGCGTATCGAAATGGCCGCGCTTGGCGAAGATGTCAGTATTATCGGCGCGGCGGCACTGGTTCATACGCAGGGTGGTATGATTCCGCTGTTGGCATAGCTCTGTTTGGTTTCTGCCTGGAACTGGGTCGGTTGTTCTGCTGATGCGTTAGAATAGCGACAGAATTTTTGCCCCTCTGTTCCATCCTTTTTTAGATCATGCTACAATTCGAGCATTATGCTACTTCTCCCTGACTACCGAGTTCGCCAGCGCGATCTGCTCCTTGAGATTATCCGCGCTATGACCGCCCAGCTTGACCTGGGCGAGGTGCTTAAGCTCGTCCTGAAGGCGTCCGTGGCGATGCTGGCCGGGCATGGGGTAGGCTTTGTGGCGCTGCGCAACCCGGCGACAGAAGAATACAACATTCGCGCCATCCTCAACATCGACCCGTACAAAGTGCCTGAACTGGAAAAACAGCTTGCGGAACTGGTGGTCGGTGTCAGTGAGGGGCTGGATTTCAGCGACCTCGAAGACAATTTGCAGCAGATGGCAGAACTCATCGACCCCAACCTGCGCCAGCTTTTCCCCATGCCGCTGGTTATGGCCGGGGAACCGGTGGGCCTGCTGATTGTCTTTCGTGATTACGTCGGCGTGACCACACCCAACGACCTGCAAATTCTCAAAAGCTTCGCCGATCAGGCCGCAATTGCTGTGCATAATGCGCAGCTTTACGAGCGTGTCTACCGCGAACGCCAGCGCCTCGACGCCTTTGTCCGTCACAGCGCCGACGGGGTGATGATTCTGGATGTGAATCGCAAAATCCTGATGTTCAACCCGGCGCTGGAACGTATGACCGCGTGGCGTGTGGAAGATGCGCTGGGCCGCTACGAGGAAGAGGTCATCGTCTGGAGCACAGTCGAACCGAGCAATTTGCAGGACGCCATGCTGGCCGGCTGGCCAGATAGCACGCGCGAGCGGGAGAGGATGGAAACGCTCTACGTCGAGGGTGATATAGTCCGGCTCGATGGGCTGACGCTGAGCATTGCGATCACCTACGCGCCGCTGTACAGTTCGGATGGCCGGCTGGTGAACATCATCGCCAATATCCGCGACATCACCCATTTTCGGCGCTCTCAGGAAATGCAGAATGTCTTTATCTCCGGGATTTCGCACGAACTCAAAACCCCGGTGGCGCTCATCAAAGGGTATGCCGGGACCCTGCGGCGGGAAGATGCCACCTGGGACCCGCAGGTCATCCGCGATGGTCTGGCAGTCATCGAGGACGAAGCTGATCGCCTGACCGAGTTGATCGAGAATCTGCTGGCCGCCAGCAAACTCCAGGCGGAACGGATGCGCCTCGATCTGGGGGATGTGCGCCTGGATGAACTGGCGGCACGGGCGGTTGAACGCTTCCGGGTGCAGAGCGAAAAACACACGTTCAAACTGAGTTTTACGCCTGATTTCCCCGTCATTCAGGGTGATGAGCCGCGTCTGCGCCGCGTGTTCGATAATCTGTTGAGCAACGCCGTAAAATACTCGCCGGATGGCGGCATTATCGAAGTAGGTGGCTATGCCAGCTACGACAGTGTGACGGTTTACGTGCGCGATCAGGGCGTGGGTATCAGTCTGGCAGAGCAGGAGCATATTTTTGACCGTTTCTACCGGGTTGATGACGCCCTCAGCCGCAAGACCCAGGGCACGGGCCTCGGCCTGTACCTGACGAAAGCGATTATCGAAGCCCATAACGGAACTATCCGCGTCGAAAGCAAGCCCGGCGAGGGTTCGACCTTTATTTTCACCCTTCCGCTATCCTGATTTTGGAGTCTGATGTCTATGGCAAGCAGAATGTCTATCCAATGCCCGAACTGCGGTCAGCCTAACCCGGCTGTGGTCGAGAATCTGATCGATGTATCCCGGCAGCCAGAGCTAAAGAACGCTTTGCTCAGCGGGCGTCTGAACACTGTCCGCTGCGCCAACTGTGGTACGGCCAGCACCGTGGCTGCGCCGCTGCTGTATCACGACGCCGGCAAGGAACTGCTGATATCGTTTGTCCCTGTAGAACTGGGCCTGTCCAGAGAGCAGCAGGATCGCGTGATTGGTGACCTGCTCAAGCGGTTGACCGCCAGCATTCCCAAAGAGTCGTTCAAGGGCTATATGTTCCAGCCGAAACAGGCGCTGACCATGCAGGGACTGGTCGATCAGATACTCGAAAAAGACGGCATCACCAAAGAAATGATGGAGGAGCAGCGCCGGACCGTCAATCTGATCGAAAAAATGATGCAGGCCGGACCCGAGAAACTCGATGATCTCATCCGCCAGCACGACAGCGAAATCGACGGGCAGTTTTTCCAGGCGGCGCTGGCGCTGGTACAGCGTGCTGCCGAAGAGGGGCAGGAACAGGTGGTTAACGCCCTGCTCGTGATTCAGGAGCGTGCCGCCGAGCTTTCCAGCTACGGGCAGCAGATCACGGCGCTGGCTGAAAAACAGCAGGCGGTCGTCCGGGAAGTCGCTGCCGACATCGAAGGGCTTGGCGACGAACCGACACACCGCGATCTGGTTGCTCTGGCGGTAAGCTATGCGGGTAACGATGAGCGTTTGCAGGCGCTGGTGGGGCTGGTGCGCCCCGCGCTCGATTACGCGTTCTTTCAGGAACTGACGGCGCACATCGGCAAGGCCCCGGCAGCCGAGCGTGCCGATCTGGAAAAGCTGCGCGACAGGCTGGTCGAATTCACCCAGGCTGTTGACCAGCAGGCGCAGATGGCGGTTCAGAATGCGGCCAGCCTGCTGCAAGAGATTATCAACAGCCCGGACCCGGACGCCGCCCTGCAGGAGAATCTCGATATGATCGATGATACTTTCATGGCAGTGCTGGCAGCCAATATTCAGGAAGCGGAACGCCGCGCAGATGTGCGGGCCAGCGGACGGCTGAAGCAAATCTATGAGAAGGTGGTGCGCCTGTTGCAGCAGAATATGCAGCCGGAACTGCGCTACCTCAATGATCTGCTGGCGACAGAAACGGACGAGGACGCACTGGAAATGATTCCCGACGGTGTGGAGCAGTTCGGCCCGGCCCTGCTCGATATGATGGATTCGGTAGGCCGGCTGCTGGGGCGGCAGGGTCAGATGGAACTGGTCGAAAAGATGTCGTTCCTGCGCGAAGCCGCCGCCCGACAGATCGACTCGCAGCCATCATCCTAGCGGCTTGTTCTGCCGTTGCAGGGTCACGTCACAGGGGCGCATGGTGGTGCGCCCTTTTGATTCCCGCTGCTGCTTGACCGATGATTGCTCTACGCCGCTTGATTCGCGCTTGGAAATTCAGGGCTTTTCGGGTAGGCTTATCCGCTGTTTTAAGGCTGGAAATTTGCGAGGATTCTGCAAATGCATAAACGGTTACCGTTTTTGGGTTCGTGTCTGATGGGTGTGCTGCTGCTGGCGGCGCTGGCGCTGACGATTGTGCCAGCACCGGCACTGGCGCAGCAGCCAACGCCTACCCCCACTGATCCGGTCTGGCGGGCGTTTGCGACTGCGCGTGATGCGATTGAGCAGGAACGGTCGGTTGATCTGCGAATTGTTCAATCCTACCAGTTCGTGCAGTCCGAATGGCAGCAGGGAATTGATGATGGCTGTCGCACGCTGGACGAAGGTGAATTCAGCCGCCGGGTCTGGTTCGGCTGGACATTTACCATCACCGGCCTGCGTGGGGATACGTACCAGGCACGTGTCAGCTTTGATCTCAATGATGTGGCAGTGTGCGATCAGGTGATTTCCAGCGCCCCGGCGCAGCCTGGACCTGAAACCGATCCGGACTTACCGGCTCCGGTCGCCGGCAGCGCAGCGATTGGCGGATTCGAGCTGGGCGGCCATGTGCTGGAACTGAACAGCAACACCGTCAGCCTCATGCGCCGCGCTGGTATGACCTGGGTGAAAAAGCAGTTGGAATACAAACTGGGCGATAGCCCCAGCAAGGCGGCAGGTCTGATTAACGAGGCCAAAGCCAACGGCTTCAAAATTTTGCTGGGCATCAAGGGCGATAAGTCCCAGATGGGCGATTTCAACGCCTACATTGGCAGTTTTGCTGATTTCCTCGGCGGTGTGGCGGCGCTTGGCGCTGACGCGATTGAAGTCTGGAACGAGCCAAATATTGATCGTGAATGGCCGGCCGGTTCGATCAACGGTGGCAGCTACACGCAGATGCTGGCTCGTGCCTTTAATGCCATCAAGTCAAGCAACCCTAACACGCTGGTCATCAGCGGCGCGCCGGCCCCGACGGGCTTCTTTGGCGCGGCGGGCTGTGGCAGCGGCGGCTGCAACGACGATGTGTTCATGCAGCAGATGGCTCAGGCAGGCGCGGCCCAGTATATGGACTGCGTTGGCCTGCATTACAATGAGGGCATCATCCCGCCCACACAGACCAGCGGCGATCCGCGCGGCGAATACCCGACCTACTACTTCGGTTCGATGCTGGCGCGTGGTTATAACCCGTTTGGCGGCAAGCCGGTGTGCTTCACGGAACTCGGCTATCTTTCTGGCGAGGGCTTCAGAACCCCGATCCCGGCGGCCTTTGGCTGGGCCAGCAATACCAGCGTGCAGGAACATGCGACCTGGCTGGCGCAGGCAGCCACCGCAGCAGCCCAGAGCGGGCGCGTGCGTCTGATGATCGTGTGGAATGTGGACTTCCCGTTCTACACCGCTACTGACCCGATGGGCGGTTACGCCATGTTCCGGCCTGATGGAACCTGCCCGGCCTGTGACACCCTGGGCGCGGTCATGCGGTAGCGCATCTACCGGGACTGTATCTGACAGGGGGCTGCGGCCCCTTGTCTGCTTTCTGCCATGTGCAAGAGCGGGCCGTCGGCCCATCCATGCTGCTTCTTATCCTCAATCGCCTGGCGCAGCCAGCGGTATTTCTTCGAGGCCGTATTCCCGCAGGCGCTGGCGATATTGGCGCAGTACCGGATGGCCGTAATCGTTGAAGTGACCTTTAACCCGGCTTTCGTCAAGCTGGACGGCGGCGTGTGGGGAATTCTGCGCCTCGGCAGCGAAACGCACCAGTTTGCGCCGGTATTCCCACCGTTCCAGCCTGTCGCCCACTTTCCCCCCAAGCAGCTTTTCCAGCAGCAATTTGACCAGACGCCAGACGCGGCTGTCCGGGCGGTCATGCGTCAGATAAAACGGCTCGTCCGCATTCGGCAGATGGTCGCTGGCCCAGCGATTGATCTGGCGAAACTGCCAGTAATGCGCATGGCCGTACAGCGGGATCATCTGGGCGATTTCGTGGGCGATGAACAGGTCCTTCTGCTCCTGCTCCATTGCGTTCTCGGCTAATACATAATTCGGGCAGATGACGACGCCCCGAAGTTTGACCAGCCTGACCAGCAGGATAGCGAAGGCACGCGCCAGCCAGACGCGATTAGGCGCGGTCACCAGCAGATAATCCAGATCGTCGGTTGCGTCGGCGGCGTTGCGCATCGCCAGCGCGCCGGTCAGCGCAACCATGCGCACGAACGGCAGCCGGCCCAGCCAGCGGCCATACCGCAGCGCCAGCGGCCACAGCCGTTTTGATGCTGCGTCACGCTGCTCGCGTTCGTCGATCAGGTCAGCGCGGCCCGCCCGAATCACGTACCCGCGCTGGCGGATCAGCATCCTCTGAAGCGGGACGGAGTGCTGAAGTGTGTATTCGATATGAGCATAGGTCACTGGCTCGTCGTGGATGAGGAAATGGTGGATTTCCTCGGTAGTCAGCGGGAAACGAAAGACATCGGCGTACAATACGGTGCGCAGAATGGCGGTTTCCAGTGGCGTCATGACATCCAGTGCTTCGTGAACGTTTCGTATGGTATTACGCTAAATCGCTGCCGACTGGATTTATTCCCACGCCCATACCCAGGTATCGCTAAACTGACATGACGTAGTGGTAGCCTCAAAATTAACCACCGCGTTGCCGACTGCGCCGCTGGCGGCATCGCTCTCCAGTGTGCCGGCAAGCCGCCCGTTGACGTAGTAGATCACCTGCGTTTCGCCGGCGATCACTAGCAGACGATGCGGGCCACTGCCCGGCTCCGGCATTTCACCGAAAATGCCCAGTTCAAACTGATCGCCGCGCCGCTGCGACAGACCATATCCTCCGGTGCGTTCCAGATAAGCCAGCAGATAATCCTCATTGCCAGCCGAACGCAGCAGCAGGCCGCAGCCGGCCGGCAGGGTAGGGGATGCGATTTCCCACGTGACCGTCGTACCCAGCGCAAAGGTACGATAAGTCTGGTTACCACCCAGCGGCAGTTCGTTGACGCCGGGACGATTGTACGTCAGGAAACTTTCCGGCACAATCAGCCCCATCTGCCCCGCAGCCGGTACAAGGCGGCGGCGTTGCAGTTCCTGCACCATCACCGACGAATTGCCCGTCATTATCTGGTCGGGCAGCGCCGTTTCCAGCGGGGTGGTGATGACCAGATTTTCGAACTGGACGGTGACTTCGCTGTCGAACGCGCCCGGTGTTTCGACAATCAGCCCAACCTGTCCGGCTTCGGTAATCGTCTGGTCAGTCAGCCGGCCGATCAACTGGCCGTTGTAAAAAAAGTCGAATCCGGCCCCATTTGCCAGCAAGCCGAGGCTGAACTGAGTTTGCCCGGCGATGATTGCCGGGTGATTGCTCCAATCGCGGATCACCCGTTCGCCGTCGTCGGTCCGCACCAGAAAACGCCACTGTCCCTGATCGTTAAGACTGTAGCGATAATAATTCTGGGCGTCCTGCTGCCGGGCGATCAGGCCGAGCTGCCAGCCAGTGCGGGCGCTGAGTTCAGGAATCTGGATGTGGATATAATGATCGCCCCATGCCTCGCCCCCGGTATAGGCTGCGATCCCGCGCTGCTGCCCGCCGGAAACGATCAGTGCCATGCGGTTGTTGCCGAAGATGGTTTCCAGCGAGTCCCCCTCGGTTTCCCAGCGCGTTTCGTCGTCAAATGTTTCCTGACGGGTCAGATTGGCGAACCCGGGCAGCAGAGT
>Ga0079224_100011921_pt1 | contig 12005 bp, 11 predicted proteins | sample Stecom2015_FD_80414 | JGI IMG/M metagenome (GOLD analysis project Ga0079224, IMG submission 80414) | Agricultural soil microbial communities from Utah to study Nitrogen management - Steer compost 2015 | ecosystem: Environmental > Terrestrial > Soil > Agricultural land | place: USA: Utah... | reverse complement strand
TTAATTATTATAATATAAATCTATTCAAGGGAATAAATACTCCCCAACTCCTGATAATTTATCTTAGGAATAACATCAGCAGGAAGTCTACTTTCAGCAGATAAATTATATATTTCAAAAACACCTCTCTTAATAACTCTATCCGCTATCAGCTTAAAACTCGGCAAAATATTTCTTGCATAGTGCTCATTCAAACTGCTCTGCAAAGCATTCTCACCCTGCTCATAGAAACGGCCTTGCTCTTGATTTAGATCCACACCGATAAGATAAGCTTTGCTAAAGCCCATATAGTGCGCAAACTGAAGAGCAACATAAGGAATAGTTCGAGCTACAAAATACCCTTTCTCAAGATTAAAACTAAATCCTATAGAGCATTTTTTTGCGCTAAAAAAAGAAAAATTTGATACAAAATCTGAATCATTTCTTATATTCCAAGCAAATTTCTTATCTGAAAGTTCCTTGGTAGAGCCCATACGGTTTACTTTTTTCATTAAGTAAATATTTTTACCATTTAGAAGATTTGCATCCGAGCGTAAGATCACATCTATAACATCTTGACTAAAAGCAACAGCCTCAGATTGCTCAACAGCAAGTTTTATTGCATCCATCCTACTGTTAGGAAAGCCTGGGTCATCACACAAATACAAAACAGGTTTTATTTTTTTCTCTGCCAGTTTATATATCGATCCATTCATTCCTATATACAAAGCATCTTTATACTTATCGAATGGAAAGTCATTTGCAGAGGGCCCTGAGGCAACCACAAAAACACTTTTATCTAAGTACTTAAATTTAAAGTCAGAAATATTACTATTCATACTTCTCTCGATCAACAAGTATAGCAAACGCAACAGGCATCCAGAACCAGTGCCAAAGCATATTAGGCGTATGTATCAATTCGTTTAGTTCAACTGTCATAACAACAGCACTGGAACACAACACTGACAACCAATACACCGCAATTGAGCCATATTTGTAATGTTCTCTATTTTTATAAAGAATATATATCGAAAAAATTAAAACCCCCACAAAGAATAAAACACCTACCAAGCCGAGTTTATAAAGCACTTCAAGGTATACATTATGTGAGTTATTAACATATGTCGTTCCTGCAACGAGTATCGGCTCTATATTAGCCCCTGCGCCATGACCAAAAAGCCAGCTTCCAGGCATTCTAGATATCACTGTCAGCCATATTTCATCACGATGTGTCAGGCCTCGCTGCCCTACTTCATAATTCAAATAAACCGTAACGAAAAAAGATAATACACAGAACAGAAATGAAAAGAGTACAAACCAGCGTACGTTCTTTTTATTATCATAAAGAAAAAGCGTCATTATTACTAAAGGTATCAAACACGCAAGCCAACCTGCTCTTGAGAAGGTAAGAATGATATATAATGACAAAGTCCCCAGGGTCATAACCCAGAAAACCAGCTTATATTTATTTGTTTCAGTAAAAAACAAGTATAAAGCAGCAGTAAAGCCCATTGCATAATGCATTGCAGCAATAATAGTATTACCAAAATCAGCGACACCCTCAACACCAGATACAGAAATCCCTCCCATTCGGTAACCTGTTGGTAGAGCGTCAATTCGATACATATTTATTAAAGAAAACAGAGCAAAGCCAAAGCTAGAGATAGCCAAAGCGCGCAAAAAGAGCTCCCATGTACATTTTTCAAAAAAACTAAACCCAATAATAAAAACAAAAGAAAATACCAAAAGGCTTCTTCTTGCCATCTTCATATCTTCTAATATTAAAAATGAATTAATTGAAGCGTATGATAAAAAAAGAAAAACTATTAAAAATAATTTATTGCTTTTTATCTTTGAAAAAAAACTTCCATTAAAAAAAACTGGTGAATAACTAACCCCCCCCACAATTGCCAGAAAAATAACCAAAGCTCTTATATTTGCATTTAAACTTGTATCATCAAAAAACCAGAAAAAATTACCAAAATAATAAAAAAACAATATAACTGGAAGTAAAAAGATACTCATACGGGGGAAAAGCAATGAGCCATTCATAATATTTTACTCATATCTACCAATTTTATTAAACACAATGTAAAGTGGCAAAAAAGGCCGCCATATATACCTTCCAAAAACTTTAAATCTAATCAACGGACTAATCACTTGATTTTCACCTGAAAACCCAGGTCTCCAAGTGAAAGACTTGTCTCGTCGAGTAAAGGTAAATGTTTTCACCCCACACAAAGAGGCTATGTGTCCGCCACCTGAATCATTACTAATAACAACGGATGACTCATAGACTGCTTTTAAAAGCAGTTCCACTGATGGAAAGCTTACAACAGGAAAGGATTTAATTTTATCTCTTAGCTCCTTTTCTTCCACTGGCATACAAACAAAGCTCACATCCCAACCTTTACGTTTTAATTGATGAGCAATAACTTTGAATCCATTTAACCAATAGTTTTTTTTCTTTTGTGGGGTTGTAGGAAATATTAAAATTTTATTATTGTTTTTTATTTTATCTGTCAGTACAGGCGCAGGTTGCACCGCTGGCTTTATTCCATAAACATCGAAAACATATCGATCAACCCATTGAACCATAGTGATTCCTGCATCACTATTCAAACAAAATGGACGAGTTGCACCATTATAAATCATTCCTTTAACTTCAACGGATCTACCATCTATATTTGCTTTCTTAGATATCTTTTTAGCAGTAACAAAAGCAATATTCTTATAGTCCAAAGCTGTCGAATCAAAATACTTCTCATAGCAAGCAATAACTAGATCATACTCACTACAATTCTTTCTGTAATCCACCTTACATGATTCTTTTTCTATGTTAAGCCAAGGAAAGCAAGTCTTAGCTGTATATAATAGATCACTTACTAGAGTTACTCTCGCTCCTGCATTAGAAAATAACCATGCTAACCTTAAATAAACTGTCAAGTCTCCTAAAGCAGCCAAAGGCAGTACTAATATATTTAAATCTTTAATTAAGTTTTCTTGCTTACTATCCATGTACTTCCCATAACTCCCTTATATCGTCAAATTTCTCACGCGCAGCTGTATCAGAAAATGCTTGGAATTTTTGTGTGCTGTGTAATTTATTTTTCTCATCAGTTACTGTTTTACTTTTAGCAAAACGTATTAACAGATCGCTAAAGTGAGAGGTATCACCTAATCCAAATAAGTATTCAGGATCACTCACCACCTCTTTCGCCCCACCACAATTGGTCGCAATCACCGGCACACCAGCAGCCATCGCTTCAAGCAATACCATACCAAAAGGCTCGTGATCCGAAGTCAGTGCAAACAAATCAAACGCCTTAAAGTACCGGCGACCATTGGGGACTTGGCCTAAAAAGCGCACGCTATCTGCAACGCCAAGGTCAACAGCCAGCTGCTTCAGCTGCTGTTCTAAACGACCGCTGCCCATAATGGCTAATAAACTGCCTGCTGGTAGTTCTGGCAACGCCTTGGCAAAGCCTTTAATTAGAGTGATTTGGTCTTTATCGGGATGTAAGCGCCCAACATTACCGACAATCCAAGCATCCACAGGCAAATCAAGAAACTGACGGGCGTCTTCTCGGCTCACTTGTTCTCCTTGTACTGCTTCGACATCAATGCGGTTGTACAAGGTTTGAATATGCTCTGATTTAAACTTAGGTAAGCAAGCGCGCATATCATCGCGCACAGCATTGGACACACCAAGCAAGCGTAAACGGTCGTGAAAGAGATTGGCTAACCATTGCCTGGAGCGACGTTTATAATCGCTGAAAGCATGGTGCACACCAATCACTGGCAGTTTAGAGCCAAATAAAGCGATATAAATCGGTTTAAAACGGTGAGCGATGCATAAGGTAAAGTTACGACTGGCAACGATCTTTTTAAAATCTTTAATTGCCGCAAGCTTAAGACCACGGACTTGTTTACTGCTGTAATTTAAGAAAATCACTTCATCAGAAGCACTACCTTGCGCCACTTCATCATTAGGTTCACCAGTCAAATACACTGTGCAAACTTTATAATCGGTATCTTTAAACAAAGCTGCGTATTGACGAGAACAATCCATAAAAGGCCCGTCATAGCCATGGCTGAACTGCAGAACCCATTGTTCTGCAGTAGGATTCGCAGTCTTAGTTGCTGTCATCAGCCAAACCTTCTTTGACCACCAAAATATCTTCCATAATCAGATACTGCAGATCCGAGCCATAAAACATATCCAAAGCATCTTTGGGCGAACACACCATCGCTTCGCCGCGGCGGTTAAGAGACGTATTCAGCGAGACGCCATTACCGGTGAGTTTTTCCAGCTCCAGCATCAAGTCGTACCAACGCGGATTGTATTGACGCTCTAATACTTGTGCGCGCGAAGTGCCATCTTCATGCACAACTTCCGGCACACGTTCTTTCCACTCATCACTGACTTCAAAAGTGAAGGTCATAAAAGGTGATGGGTGGTCCACTTTAAGCATTTTTTCTGCAACGGTATCGAGCATCGATGGGCAGAATGGACGCCAGCGTTCGCGGAATTTAATTTGTGCGTTAATTCGATCAGCTACATTTGGAATACTTGGGCAGCCAATAATCGAGCGACCACCTAAAGCACGTGGGCCAAACTCCATGCGGCCCTGGAACCAGGCTACGGGGTTACCATCGACCATAATCTTAGCGATATGCTCAGGTACGTTATCGATTTTCTGCCACTGCGGCTTGCCTGCGTGCTTGGCACAAGCGGCAATCACTTCTTCGTTGCTGTACTCAGGGCCGAGATAGACGTGTTCCATCTTCTCTACCGGTACGCCACGCTGTTGTGAAATGTAAGCAGCTGCACCCACTGCAGTACCAGCATCACCGGCTGCAGGTTGAACAAACAGCTCTTTCACTTCATCGCGAGCAATGATCTTTTGGTTGAGCTTCACGTTAAGCGCACTACCACCGGCGAAAGCAATGCGACCGGTTTCTTTGATAATGTCACCGAGATAATAATCCATCATCTCCAGTGATAGTTTTTCAAAGAGGGCTTGTACGCTAGCGGCATAATGAATGTAAGGATCGTCAGCAATATCACCTTCACGTTTCGGGCCCAGCCATTCAATCAGCTTAGGTGAGAAGTAAAAGCCCTTACCCTTCTCTTTGTAGCGACGCAAGCCAACAACGTTAGCGTAGTCAGTGTTAATCACTAACTCACCGTTTTCAAACTTCGCCAGACGCGATAAATCATAGATATCAGGATCGCCATAAGGCGCCATGCCCATCACTTTGAATTCGCCATCGAGCATTTCAAAGCCTAAAAACTCTGTCATAGCGCCATACAAGCCACCGAGCGAATCGGGATCATAAAATTCTTTAATTTTATGAATTTTGCCGTTCTCACCGTAGCCAAAGAAGGTTGTTGCGTACTCACCCTTGCCATCAATACCCATAATGGCTGTTTTTTCTTGAATACCAGAACACAAGTAAGCGCTGGCAGCATGGGCTAAGTGGTGTTCAACTGGTTCAATTTTAATTTTCTTTAAATCAAAGCCCAGTTGCTCTAAGCACCATTGGATCTTCTTGTAGTAACGATTGTAACGACGGTTGCCCATGAAGATCGCATCTAAAGCACGATCGGGCGCATACCAGTAACGTTTAGCGTAGTGCCAGCGTGCTTTTTCAAGAATACTGATCGGAGCAAAAGGAATCGCCACTACATCGACATCAGCCGGCGTGATACCTGCCTGCTCTAAACAAAACTTAGCGGACTCATAGGGCATACGATTTTTTGCATGCTTGTCGCGTACTAAACGCTCTTCCTCAACGGCGGCAATTAATTTGCCATCAATATACAGTGCTGCCGATGGATCATGGCTGAGAGCGCCAGATAAGCCGAGAACAGTAAGTGCCATGGAAATTTTCGCCTCTTAGTCTTCAGAGCAGTTGCTGGGCAACTGCGGTAAACGCTGATCAAGTAATTTGTACAACGGGCTCTGTTGCGGCCAGTTGCGTAATAAACGGGTGCGGTCTTTCTGATACGCTCGGGTGAAACTGCGCATACTGTGATGCTGCTGCATGGCATCTAAATCAATTAAATAACAGCGCTGTTGGTACCATAAAATATTGTGACCTTTTAAATCACCATGACTGATTTTTTCACGAATAAGCGCATTCAATAATTCAGTTAACGCGCTCACTTCTGCTTCAGGCACAGCGTCGTTATCTTGGTAGGTCGCCAAGCGGTCGATTATATCCTGCTCGCCGCAATATTCACTAATTAACCAAGCTCTACCACGCAAACCGCACCATCTGTTTTCAATGATAGCCAAGGGCTGTGGTGTAGCAATCCTAAGCGCACTCAAACGGTGACCTTCACGCCAGCTGTGCCAAGCACGACTTGGTCGCCAAAAACGCTTAAGCCAATGCATTAGATTTTTAATATTGTAACGTTTGACGACCAATGTTCGGTGCCCGCACTCAATACGTGCAACCGTTGCCGCACCGCCAGTTTTATAAATATGTCCTGAGGCAATCGCCGCATCGAGATTGCTGAGCACAGGCTCAAGTTCATCTTCTGCCGCGCGCCATACAGCGCGTAAGCCGAATAAATTAATTTTAGCGCTGAACAAACTGCACTCACGACCCGCTTTCTTCAAGTAATCTTTAACACGCCATTTACGGATACTAAGTATTTGTTTTTGCAGGTTTTCTAAGCGCAGTGCGTGCTCACCATTGGCCAGCAAATAATGAATCAATAGTTCTTCAAGGTGAGCGTCAAAGGCGCTAGGTAGCTGAGCAAAAAAAACAGCTAAATTAGCAATCGCTTTTTCTTGCGAGAGCGGTTGTCCTGCTTGCTCGCTTTGCACGCCACCACCATCCACCACATAGACCTGTTCGCCCTGTTGCAGGAGGTTGTCTAAATGCAAATCACTTTGCCAAAGACCTCGCAGATGCATTAGCGCCACGGCACTGAGCGCAGCACCGAGTACTGCTGTTTGCCGATCGCTCAGCGGCTTATCAGATTGGCATTCCTGCCAAGCAGCGGCAAGACTCTGCGCATTATCGATAAATTCGAACAACAGATAAGCACTGCCATCGCTTTGCTGCTGAAAATCTAAGAGTTCAGCGCTAGTGATCTCCTGCTCAGTCAGTAATTGTGCACCGGCCAGTTCGCACTGATATTGACGCGAAGCTTTATTACCAATTAACAGCTTAGCCAAGACCGTACGTCCTCGCCATTGTGCTTTACCGACATAGCGCTGCTCCGGCAAAACTCGTAACCACTGTTCAATCACTAAGGTCTGACCATTTTCAAGCTCTAAGCTCAATGGTAACAGCGGAGCGCGACCAGTTAACTCATGCAATTTCATTAGCGCGCCGCCTTATTTTTACGGCGTGATTCTAAGCGTTCCAACCAGCGCGGAATATCTGCAGGCTGGTCTAAGTAACTCTGCAAAAACAACTGTATTTGTGCGCGGCCCCACACATGTCTAGAGCGACGAAACAGCGGTTCTAAATCTTTAATCCGATCTCGCTGATCCAGTAATAAGGGACGCGTTTTCTCCAGATCGATCAGTTGCGCAGTAAAACCTGCCGTCTGTTTTTGTAGAAAAATATGTTTAGGATAAAAGCACCCATGCATTTGCCCAGCACTATGCAAGGTTCTTGCAAGTTTGGCGCAGGCTTGAATAATGCCTTGCTGCTGCTCACTTGAAAGCTCTAGCCATTGTTGTTGCCAATCGTCCAAATCCTGCCAGCCAGTTAACGCGTAGGTCAGCAAAATAGCATGCTGCTCACCCGCAACTTTGCGCTGTGCAAAATACGCCGCACGCAACGCAGGAATACCCAGCTGCTGATAACGCTGGATATTGCGCATTTCGCGGGCGAACGTTGGCTCACCCAAAGGGCGCTGCAAACTGCGCGTCAGGTGATTAATTTGGCGCTTTAAATAAAAGCTCTGCTCACCCAGCGTCAACTTCGCCACACTGCTCCAGCCGCCGCGCTCAATATTGGGTTCGTCTACCGCTTTAAGCTCCAAATTCCACAAGGCATCAAAGCTATCAAGTTGATGCTGCTGCAGTAAGCCAGCAATTGCTGGGTCAATAAAATACTTCATTCACGTCCCTCAAAGAATCGCAGAATTTTCACGATCTTCTGTTTATCTTCGGCTTTCAGTCGAGAGCGCTGGCAATATTGTAAGTAAAAACGCAAACGTTGCGTGTTGCTCAGATGATATTTAGCAACTTTATCTAAACAAGCTAAGTCTTTAATGATGCGATAACGCAGCATCGGCCCCCACCAAAAAGTACCGGCAGGGCAGTCAATCAAATACACTTTCACTTGGTCATCAACCAGTAAATTACGCCACTTCAAATCGTTGTGGGTAAATCCGTGCTGATGCATGACCCGTGCTGCATCAGCAACCTGAGCGCTGACCTGTTTAACCCATGCTGGATTGCTCAGTAGTGGACTTTTATTGTGCGCTAAATCAGCTAAATCACGGCTATGGGGTATTTCTCGAGTAATCATCGCACCGCGCACGAAAGCGCCAGCTTTACGCTCTAAACCTTGCGCAACCACTTCAGCCGTCGCAATGCCCCACTTAGCAAAACGCTTAAGATTCTGCCATTCTGCTTTAATACGAGGTCGCGCCGCATAACGCCGTAAACCTTTACCGGCATTGCGATAACGTTTCACATAATAATCCACGCCTTGGCGATTGACGCGAATCAGCTCAGACAGCGGATCATGGGTGATACGCTCACCCTCTAAGGCGAATACACTCTCTAGACTGCCAAAGTCTGCCTGCAGCATCTGATAGTCTGCTGCCAATTGCCAACTCGACATTACAAGGCATCTCCATAGCGCACTTTACGCGCGTAAAGCTTGGCAGCTTTGTCCTCAAGCCAAGCCAATAGCTCAGCTTCATCATGCAAAATCTCCACTAATGGCTGCTGGAAGTACTCACGCAAAAAACGCAATTTATCACGCTGAGTTAAACCAATATCCAACGCCGAAAAATACAACGCGGCTAAATCTTTATTGCGCCAGCGCTTTGGCGTTTGTTCGCGTGTTTGCGCACGGTGTAAATCAATCACCGACAAACGAAATGACTCTGCATCAATTGGCTTGTCGGTATGCAAGAGGAAATGACAGATATAACAATCACGATGATTCACCCCAGCGCGATGCATGCCACCCACCATTTGCGCAACACGGGCAATCAAAGCTCGCTTTAAAGCAGGCTCAGGCGGCTGAGTAGGCCAGTTGATTGAGTAATCTTCCAGACTGATGGTTGGTGCCAGCTCTTGCGTAATAATAAAGGAGTGTTGCTGCGCCGGATTACTGCCGCGCATACCAAAGCCGACCGCTGTCATGGTGGCAATGTTATTTTTCTGTAAGCGCTCAATGGCGATCAATTCTTGCTCAGCACCCAACACTGGGGCTTTTGCGGTCAACCAATTTTTAAATATTTCTGCCCAACCAACACCACGATGAATCTTAACGAAATAACCACGACCATCGACCTCCGTACGCAGCGTACGGCGCGCTTCTAGTTCGCGATAAACCTCGCCTTGCAATTGCTCGACAGCGACAAACGCATCTTGCCCAGCCCACAGGCTGGCAAAAGGTTCGTCTAACTTAAGTTTCATGCTAACTCCGCTAAAATAATATCGGCTGCGTGCTGAGGCATCGAATACAAGTCGGCCGTTTGCGCATAATTAAGTGCATTTTCCGACCAGCGCGCGCGCAAGGCAGAATCCGCTAAAATATGAGTCAAAGCCTGATCCAGTTTTTTCTGCTCAAATGGACTTGCTAATACCTGCCCGCAATCAGCCTCTTCAATATAGTGTGCATAACCGCAAATATCCGTGACCAGCACCGGCAAACCTGCAACTAAAGCCTCTAATAACACCGTGCCGGTATTTTCATTATAAGCAGGGTGCATCAATAGATCAGCGCCAAGTAAAAAGCGCGGAATATCACTGCGACCCTTAAATATTTTGATGTGTTTAGAGATGCCTAAAGCAGCGGCTTGAAGCAAGAAAGGTTTTGGATCGTCTTGCCCTATCACGATTAACTGTGTGCGCTCTCGCTGTGCGGTCGGTAAGCTAGCTAATGCTTTCAAGCTACGATCTAAACCTTTGGTTTTAAAACCTGAACCCACCTGCAGTAATAAATGCTGGTCATCTCGTAAATTAAACTCGGCACGAAACTCGGCTCGAATGTCAGCAGCATTACTGGGCGCCCGACGATCTTTAGCAATCCCCGGCGGCAGTAAATGAAAGCGCGCAGCCGGTGTTTGATAGTGCTTAACAAACAAGGGCTGCTGCACTTCAGAAATCATTAAAATCTGCGTTGGCGAATCCGGCGCAAACACCGCACGCTCATAGCCTGCAAAATGCCGGTAGCGATTGCTGTAGCGATATAAGGGATTGCGCAAGGTTTGCGCTTTGTCTTCGTAACAGCCATCGGCTGCATAGTAGACATCAAGGCCAGGCATTTTATTAAAGCCAATCACACGATCAACCGGCTGCTGTTGCATATCCGCTTGCAGCCAATGATAAAATTTCTGATTACGACTGTGATTCGCCCACGCTTTAACCGGCCCAATGCGCACATCAAAGCCCTCGGGAATTTCACCTTCCCAAATCAGCGTATACACACGTATCTGATGGCCGCGCTGTTGGCACTCTAAGGCAATACGCATAAAGTCGCGCTGCAAGCCGCCAAAGGGAAAGTATTTGTAAAGGATAAAGGCCAGTTGCATCAGCCAGCATCCTTATCGTGCACGACCTGTTGCGTATCACTCTGCTGAGCTTGTGCGGTGGGCGTCAGCAGCGGTCGCAGCGCGGCAAGCACTTGTTCTGCGCCAAGCTGATCAAAACAAGGCAAATTGCGATCACCTAAGCCTGCGTTTGGACCTGATGCACAGAGGTGCACTTGGCCTTGGCCATAGGCTCCCACGCGTCCTGGTAACGTTGGACCATATAAAGATACACAGGGCACATCTAATGCCGCCGCCAAATGACCCAAGCCTGTATCCACAGCCACACAGGCCTGCGCACCTGCAATCTGTCCTGCCACACCGGTGATATTCAGTCGTGGTAACACGGTCACCTGCGGCAAGCTTTCAGCAATAAAGTGGGCACGTTGCTCTTCTTCAGCGCTACCCCATGGAATCCGTACCGCTATACCTTGCTCCGATAACTGCTCAGCCAACGCTCGCCATGCAGTTTGCGGCCAATGCTTGCTCGGCCAAGTGGTGCCATGTAAAAACAACACATAAGGTGCATGTTGCTCAGCGATAGCAAGACGCTCACGGTGCAAGCTGTATTCACCGATTTGTTTAGGCAACGCGTAGCGCAGTGCTTGCGCAAACAACTGGCGCACACGTTCCACAGCATGCTGCTCACGAGGTACAAATATCGGTCGATCATAGAAGTAGCTAGCAATCGGTTCGCGCGCACTTTGGCGATTAAAACCAACCACCGGCACTTTAAAACCTCGCGTCAGCCAAGCGCTTTTTAATAGACCTTGTGCATCAATCACCAGATCATACTTTTGCTGATGGATGCGTTTTTTAAAATCATGCCATTCGCCACTGCGCCAGGTTTGCAGCGGATGTTTACGCCAACGTCGAATCGCAACAGGGATTACCTGATCAACAGCTGGATGCCAGCATGGAATTTCCGCAAAGCCTTCCTCAACCACCCAATCAAAGCGAATGCTAGGTATCGCTCGTAGCGCATCGGTCAAGGCTGGCAAGGTATGCACGACATCGCCCAACGACGAAGTCTTAATCAACAGTACACGCACTAGATTATCGGCTCTTGCAATGAGAGAGGGGTGCCCACCAAGTCAGTTAGTGCATCAATCACCAACTGTGGTTTGAGCAAACGCAAACAATCATAATGACCAAAACGGCAGGTACGATCAAAACATGGGCTGCACTCAATACCCGTACGTACCATTGCCACTTTTTCAGCCAGTGGCGGGGTAAATTCTGGCGAGGTGGAACCATATACGGCGACCAATGGCAGATCGAG
>Ga0079224_100011920_pt1 | contig 12006 bp, 12 predicted proteins | sample Stecom2015_FD_80414 | JGI IMG/M metagenome (GOLD analysis project Ga0079224, IMG submission 80414) | Agricultural soil microbial communities from Utah to study Nitrogen management - Steer compost 2015 | ecosystem: Environmental > Terrestrial > Soil > Agricultural land | place: USA: Utah... | reverse complement strand
TCCCTTCCATCCTCGGCCACGAAGGTGCCGGCATCGTCCGCGAAGTCGGCGCGGGAGTCGCGAGCGTCTCGCCCGGCGACCATGTAATCCCGCTCTACACCCCCGAATGCCGCCAGTGTAAATCGTGCCTCTCGGGCAAGACCAACCTGTGCACGGCGATTCGCGCCACGCAAGGCAATGGGCTGATGCCGGACGGAACCAGCCGCTTCTCCTACAAGGGCGAGACGATCTTCCACTACATGGGCTGTTCGACGTTCTCGAACTTCACCGTGCTGCCCGAGATCGCGGTGGCCAAGATCCGCGAGGACGCGCCATTCCAGACGAGCTGCTACATCGGCTGCGGGGTAACCACTGGCGTCGGCGCCGTGGTGAACACGGCGAAAGTGCAGGTCGGCGACAACGTGGTCGTGTTCGGCCTCGGCGGTATCGGCCTCAACGTGATCCAGGGCGCAAAGCTTGCCGGTGCCAACATGATCGTCGGAATCGACATCAACCCGGACCGCGAAGAATGGGGCCGCAAGTTCGGCATGACACACTTCCTGGGCACCAAGGGGATGAGCCGCGACGAAGTCGTCGCCAAGGTCGTCGAGCTGACCGATGGCGGCGCCGACTACACCTTCGACTGCACGGGCAATACCGAAGTCATGCGCACCGCGCTCGAAGCGTGTCACCGCGGCTGGGGAACCTCGATTATCATCGGCGTGGCCGAAGCCGGCAAGGAAATCGCCACCCGGCCCTTCCAGCTCGTGACGGGCCGCAACTGGCGTGGCACCGCGTTCGGCGGGGCCAAGGGGCGGACCGACGTGCCCAAGATCGTGGACTGGTACATGGACGGCAAGATCGCCATCGACCCGATGATCACTCACGTGCTGAGCCTCGAGGAGATCAACAAAGGCTTCGATCTCATGCATGCCGGCGAGAGCATTCGGAGCGTGGTGGTATACTGACCAGCACGCCGCACATTTTTCACAAGGGCGAAACATTCGGCTATTTGAAAATTCGCTCTTGTGGGTCTACAGGCTGATCACAGGAGAGAGACTCATGTTCACCCACGCATTCCTCGGTTCGAACGACATCGAGAAGAGCCGCAAGTTCTACGACGCCACGATGGGCGTGCTTGGCTACCAGAACGTGGTGCCGCCCGAGGCCGGTCAGCTGGTCTATGCCGGTCCGGCCGGGACTTTCATCGTCGGCAAGCCGTACAATGGGGAGCCGGCCACTTACGCTAACGGCGGCACGCTCGGCTTCGCCGCACCCGACGACGAGGCGGTCGCCAAGTGGCACGAGGCCGGCCTCGCGGCCGGTGGCACCTGCGATGGCCCTCCGGGACCGCGCGAACGCGCGCCCAACCAGTCGGTCGGCGCTTACCTGCGCGATCCGGACGGCAACAAGGTCTGCGCCTTCCACATGCGCCACTGAGCGCGGAGGTTCAGCCCGGCCCAAATGGAAACCCTGTCCACCAACCGCTCGTTCGGCGGAACGCAAGGCGTCTACAAACACCAGTCCAGTGCTACCGGCACCGACATGACCTTCGCGGTCTATGTGCCGGAGCACGCGGCGGGCGCTAAGCTGCCCGTGCTTTGGTACTTGTCGGGACTCACCTGCACTCACGCCAATGTGATGGAAAAGGGCGAGTACCGTCGCGCGTGCGCGGAGCAGGGCGTGATATTTGTCGCGCCGGACACTTCGCCCCGCGGCGACGACGTGCCGAACGATGAGGGCTACGACTTCGGCAAGGGCGCCGGCTTCTATGTCGACGCGACCGAGGAGCCCTGGTCCACGCACTTCCGCATGCGATCCTATGTCGAGCGGGAACTTCCCGACCTGATCGCAGCGGAGTTCCCTGTCGACATGGCGCGGCAAGGCATTACCGGCCATTCCATGGGCGGTCACGGCGCGCTGACGATCTCGTTGCGCAATCCCGGCCGGTTCAAATCGACCAGCGCGTTCTCGCCGATCGTCAGCCCTCTCAATTGCCCGTGGGGCGAGAAGGCACTCGGTGGATATCTTGGGAAGGATCGCGTCGGCTGGCGCAAGTACGATGCCGTCGCGCTGATCGAGGACGGCGCCCGCTTGCCCGATCTGCTGGTCGACCAGGGCACCGCCGACAACTTCCTCGGCGAGCAGCTCAAGACTCATTTGCTGGACGAGGCGTGCCGCAAGGTGGATATGCCCGCCACGATCCGGATGCAGGAGGGCTACGACCACTCCTATTTCTTCATTTCGACCTTCATGGCCGACCACATCGCCTGGCACGCGGAAAGGCTTGTTTCGTGAGTACCAAGGAACAGAGGATCACTCAGATCCTCGCCGACCACGCAGGGCGCGAAGGCCCTATGCTCCCCATCCTCCATGACGTGCAGCACGAGTTCGGCTGCGTGGACGCCGAGAGCGAGAAGCTGATCGCGCAAGGTCTCAACCTGAGCCGCGCCGATGTACACGGCGTGGTCAGCTTTTATCACGATTTCCACGAGACGGCTGACCCCCGCCCCGAAATCCAGATCTGCCACGCCGAGGCCTGTAAGGCGCGCGGCGTGGAGGGGCTGATCGCCGAAGCCGAGAAAGTCGCCGGCGAGCGCGTCAAGCTAACCACCGTCTATTGCCTCGGCCTGTGCAGCGCCGGGCCGACCGCCCGCGTCGGCGACCGGCTCCATGCCCGGCTCGACGCTAAGACCCTGGCCCAAGTGATCGAGAACGCCCGATGATCGTCCGCATCTCCGACGACGCGCTCGCCCGCGCACTGGGCGCGGACGAACTGGCCCAAGCCTTCGCCCAGAAGGGCCACGAAGTTCAGCGCACCTCGAGCTGGGGTATGACCTGGCTCGAGCCACTGGTCGAGATAGACGGCAACGGCTTCGGCCCCGCCTCGACAGTTGATGTCGACGCCATCCTCGACGGCTCGTCCGACCTGGGCATCGGCCGCATCGAAGACCACCCGTTCATCGCAAAGCAGCAGCGCCTGACGTTCGTCCGCGCTGGCAAGACTCGCCCGCTCAACCTCGAGGATTACGAGGCGACCGGCGGCTGGGCCGGGCTGCGCCGCGCGCGCCAGATCGGCGCCCCGCAGATCGTCGAGGAAGTCACTGCGTCTGGCCTGCGCGGCCGCGGCGGCGCCGGCTTCCCCGCCGGTATCAAGTGGAAGACCGTCCTCAATACTGCCGGCGAGCAGAAGTACATCGTCTGCAATGCCGACGAAGGCGACTCCGGCACGTTCGCCGACCGCATGGTCATGGAAGGCGATCCTTTCGCGCTGATCGAGGGCATGGCGATCGCCGGCGAAGCCGTCGGGGCGACCAAAGGTTATATCTACGTTCGCAGCGAATACCCCGATTCGATCCGCAAACTGAACGACGCGATCGCCCTGTCGGCTTCGATCGTTGCGCCGTTCGACTGCGAAGTCCGCGTCGGTGCCGGCGCCTATGTGTGCGGCGAGGAAACCTCGCTGCTCAACTCCCTCGAAGGCAAGCGCGGCGAAGTCCGCGCCAAGCCGCCGCTGCCAGCGATCCAGGGCCTGTTCGGCCGCCCGACGGTGGTCAACAACGTGCTCACCCTCGCCGCCGTCCCGCACATTCTCGCCGAGGGCGGCTCGGCGCAATACGGCGCGCTCGGTATCGAGCGCTCTAAGGGCACGATGCCGATCCAGCTCGCCGGCAACATCAAGCACGGCGGTCTTTACGAAACCGCGTTCGGCATCACGCTGCGCGAGCTGATCTACGACATCGGCGGCGGCACCGAGAGCGGTCGCCCGGTTAAGGCGGTCCAGGTCGGCGGCCCGCTCGGCGCCTACATCCACCCCGACGAGTTCGACATCAAGTTCGACTACGAAGCGTATACGGCGGCCGATGCGCTCATCGGACACGGCGGTATCACCGTGTTTGACGACACGGCCGACATGGCGGCCATGGCCCGTTTCGCGATGGAGTTCTGTGCCGTTGAGAGCTGCGGCAAGTGCACACCGTGCCGCATTGGCTCGGTCCGCGGAGTCGAAGTGATCGACCGCATCCGCGCCGGTGGCCGCCCGGCCGACTCGGTCGAGCTTCAGCCGGTCATGCACAACGCCCCCAAGACCGGACGCCTGCCAGAGCAGGAGATCGCGCTGCTTACCGATCTCTGCGAAACGATGAAATTCGGCTCGCTCTGTGCGCTTGGCGGCTTCACCCCCTATCCGGTGATGAGCGCGCTCAAGAACTGGCCGGAAGACTTCATGCCGGGCAACGAAGGCTCGGTGCGGAAGGTGCTCGACCGGAACGAGGCATGAGACTGAGATGATCCTCGGCGTTGTTCTCGCCGGCGGCCAATCGAGCCGCTTTGGCAGCGACAAGGCGCTCGCCGAGCTCGGTGGGCGCACGCTGCTGGCGCGGGCGTTCGATACCTTGTCCGGCTATTGCGAGCTGGTCGTCGTGGCGGGGCGCGAACGCGGCCCCGGCCATCGCTGCATCCCGGACTGGCCGAACCCCGGCATGGGGCCGTTGGGCGGGCTGGCCGCCGGGCTTCGCTTCGCGCGAGACGAAGGCTACAACAGCGTGCTGACCTGCGGAGTCGACTCAGTGGGGCTGCCGGACAACCTGCTGGAACTGCTCTCGCCCCCGCCCGCGTACCTCGAAAGCCAGCCGGTCGTCGGCCACTGGCCGACGGGAACCGTTGACGAACTCGAAACGCTGCTCCTGTCAGAAGGCAAGCATTCGATGCGTGCGTATGCGAGCGCGATAGGCGCAACGGCGGTGAAAACCGACGCCAAACCTGCTAATATTAATACACCGGCCGACTTGGCCGCGATGGAGCAAGACGATGGGATATGAACGCCAGGCAGACTTCGGCACGCCCGAGGTGAAGTCGGACGAAATGGTGACCCTCACCATCGACGGGCGTGACGTGACGGTGCCCGCCGGCACCAGCGTGATGCGCGCAGCCGCCGAGATCGGCGGCGCGATTCCCAAGCTCTGTGCCACCGACAACATGCAGTCGTTCGGTTCGTGCCGGCTGTGCCTGGTCGAGATCGAAGGCGCGCGCGGTACGCCAGCCAGCTGCACCACACCAGTCATGCCCGGCATGAAAGTCCAGACGCAGACTCCGCGGCTCGAGAAGCTGCGCAAGGGCGTGATGGAACTCTATATCTCCGACCACCCGCTCGACTGTCTCACATGCTCGGCCAACAACGATTGCGAGCTGCAGGAACAGGCTTCCAACGTTGGCCTGCGCGACGTGCGCTACGGCTACGAGGGCGAGAACCACCTCGACGCGACCATCGATCATTCCAATCCCTACTTCGATTTCGACCCGTCCAAGTGCATCGTCTGCTCGCGCTGCGTGCGTGCTTGCGACGAAGTCCAAGGCACTTTCGCGCTCACCGTCGACGGTCGCGGGTTCGCCTCGCAGATCAGCGCCGGCCAAACCGACGACAATTTCCTCACGTCCGAATGCGTGAGCTGCGGCGCCTGCGTTCAGGCCTGTCCGACAGATTCGTTGCAGGAAAAGAGCATCAAGGCGATCGGCCTGCCGGAGCGCTCTGTCGTTACGACCTGCGCTTATTGCGGTGTCGGCTGCACTTTCCGCGCCGAAATGCGCGGCGAGCAGCTCGTGCGGATGATCCCGTGGAAGGATGGCAAGGCCAACCGCGGGCATTCCTGCGTCAAGGGTCGCTTCGCCTACGGCTATGCCAATCACAAGGATCGCATCCTCAACCCGATGATCCGAGACTCGATTGACCAGCCGTGGCGCGAGGTCAGCTGGGACGAGGCGCTCACCTACACCGCCAACAAGCTCAATGAGATTAAGGCGAAGCATGGTCCCCGCGCGCTCGGCGGCATCACGTCGAGCCGTTGCACCAACGAGGAGACCTTCCTCGTGCAGAAGCTCGTGCGTGCCGAGTTCGGGTCGAACAATGTCGATACCTGCGCGCGCGTGTGCCATTCGCCGACCGGCTACGGCCTCAAGACCACCTTCGGCACGAGCGCCGGCACGCAGGACTTCGACTCCGTGATGGACGCCGATGTCATGCTGGTGATCGGCGCCAACCCAACCGATGCTCATCCGGTCTTCGCCAGCCGTATGAAGCGCCGGCTGCGCCAGGGTGCGAAGCTGATTGTGATCGACCCGCGCCGGATCGACCTGGTCCGTAGCCCGCACATCCAGGCGGCGCATCACCTCGCACTCCAGCCCGGTACTAATGTCGCCGTGCTGACCAGCCTCGCGCACGTGATCGTCACCGAGGGGTTGGCGAACGAGCAAATCATCCGCGAACGCTGCAACTGGGACGAATATCAGGACTGGGCACGTTTCGTATCCGACGATAAGCACAGTCCCGAGTTTCTCGAAGCCGTCACCCGCGTCCCGGCGCAGACAGTGCGCGAGGCCGCGCGGCTCTATGCCACCGGCGGCAATGGCGCGATCTACTATGGCCTCGGCGTCACCGAGCATTCGCAGGGTTCCTCCGCGGTCATCGCGATCGCCAACCTGGCGATGTGCACGGGCAACATCGGCCGCCCTGGCGTTGGCGTGAATCCGCTCCGGGGCCAGAACAACGTGCAGGGCAGTTGCGACATGGGCAGCTTCCCGCACGAGTTGCCCGGCTACCGCCATATCCACGACGATGAGACCCGTTCGCTGTTCGAGCAGGACTGGAGCGTCACGCTCGACCGGGAGCCGGGGCTGCGCATCCCGAACATGTTCGATGCCGCCATCGACGGCACGTTCAAGGCGCTTTACGTCCAGGGGGAGGACATCCTCCAGTCGGATCCCAACACCAAACACGTCTCGGCCGGCCTTGGGGCCATGGAGCTGGTCATCGTGCACGACCTGTTCCTGAACGAGACCGCGAATTACGCGCACGTCTTCCTGCCGGGCTCGACCTTTCTCGAGAAGGATGGCACCTTCACCAATGCCGAGCGGCGCATCCAGCCGGTGCGCCAGGTGATGGAGCCGGCGAACGGGTATGCCGACTGGGAAGTGACCCAGCTGCTCGCCAATGCCCTCGGCGCGAACTGGAATTACACGCATCCCAGCGAGATCATCGACGAGATCGCGCGGCTGACCCCAAGCTTCGCCGGGTTGTCGTGGGAGCGGCTGGACGAGATCGGCTCGGTCCAGTGGCCGGTCAATGAGGCACACCCTGAAGGCTCGCCCGTCATGCACGTGGAAGGCTTCGCCAGCGGCAAGGGCAAGTTCGTGGTCACCGAATATATCCCGACCGACGAGAAGGCTGGCCCGCGCTTCCCGCTCCTGCTGACGACCGGACGAATCCTCAGCCAATACAACGTCGGCGCGCAGACGCGCCGCACCGACAACGTCGTTTGGCATGATGAGGACCTGCTCGAAATGCATCCGACCGACGCCGAGAACCGCGGCCTCAAGAGCGGCGATTTCACCAAGCTGGCGAGCCGGACGGGGGAGACGACGCTTCGCGTGCTGGTCACCGATCGAGTGGCGCCGGGCGTGGTCTACACCACGTTCCATCACCCGGAGACGCAAGCCAATGTGGTCACCACCGACTACTCCGACTGGGCGACCAACTGCCCCGAGTACAAGGTGACTGCGGTTCAGGTGACGCCGTCGAACGGCCCGACCGAGTGGCAGGCCGACTATTCCGAGTTGAGCGAGCGTTCGCGGCGCATCGCCGGCAGTGAAATGGAACCCGCCGAATGAGCACGAGCACGATCGCCACGCTGCGCCGGATGGCGAATGACATCGCGCGCAATCTCGAAGCCATGGGGCCTGACCAGGCGGTGCTGGCGACGGCGGACCACATCGACAAGTTCTGGGATCCGCGCATGAAGCAGGCGATCTTCGCCGATGGCGGAACCGACCTTTTACCGATCGCCCGCGGCGCGATCGAGCACCTTGCGGGCGGTGCGCATCCGCAATCGCAGACCCGCGCCACCGAATTCAACTCGGCGCACGAGGTCGGCCATTCCGACGCGGGGTGAAGCTTTCCCTTGCCCCTCCCTGGAGGGCAAGGGGCAATCCCGATGAGTGCCCTCACCGAAATCCGCCGCGACGGCACCCCTCGATCGGTGACCCGCGAATGGGTTCCTGAAGCTCCGGTTGCGCTTGAGTTCAACGGGCTCAGCTACGCCGTGATGATGGCGACCCCTCGCGACCTCGAGGATTTCGCATTGGGCTTCGCCCTTACCGAAGGCCTGGCGAAGACGCCTGACGACCTCAAGGACGTTGCCGTCGCTGAAGTGGAAAACGGCTGGATCGTCCGCGCCGCGCTCGGCGGGCTCGGAATCGAGCAACTGACCGACCGCGTGCGGACCCGCGTCGCCGAAAGCTCCTGCGGACTCTGCGGGATCGAGAATCTCGAAGCGGTCTCCCGGCCTCTCCCCCCGGTTGCCCCGAGCGTATCACTCGACCCGGCCGCGATCTTCGCCGCTCTCGCCACGCTACGCCAGCACCAGCCGCTCGGCCGCGCCACCGGCGCCGCCCATGCCGCCGCTTTCGCCTTGCCCGACGGCGCGATCCTGTACGCGCGAGAGGACGTCGGGCGCCACAACGCGATCGACAAACTCGTCGGCGCGCTCGCGGCCGCGCGACAGAGCGCCGCCGATGGCTTCATCCTCTCGACCGCCCGCTGCTCCTACGAGATCGTCGAGAAGGCCGTCCGCGCCGGCGCCACGTGCCTTGTCACCATCTCGCTGCCGACCAGCCTGGCGGTCCAGCGCGCCTGCGCCGCCGGGCTCAGCCTTTGGTGCCTCGCCCGCGACGACAGCGTGTTGCTGGTAAACGACGCGACGCCCGCGGAATAGCTACCGGGAACGGACAACCGGACAAAGCGCTGACTCGATCGAAGAGGAGAGAGCGCCATGCCACTCCAAGACGAGCTCTTTGCCATCGAAAAAGGCTTCTGGCTGTCGGGCCAGGAACACTTCGCCGCGCATCTCGACGACCGCTGTCTGCTCGCCTTTCCGCAGGCCGGCGAAATGCACGGCATCCATGCTGCCGCGGATGTCGCTGCCACAGCGACCCCCGACAATCGTTGGCGCGGCCTGACGATGACGGACCGCTATGTCCTCAATCCGGTCGATGGCTTTGCCATCATCAGTTACAGGGCCGAAGTGACGCGTGCCGACGGCCAACCTTACGCCGCCATTGTCAGCTCGGCCTATGTCCGCCGAGGCGACGGGTGGAAGCTGACGTTCCATCAACATTCGCCCATTTAGGTGCCGCGTCAGCGGCTTAGCAGGTAGACCGCGTATTCCGCCCGCCAGTTGGCGCCCGCCGGGCCCAGCTCACGCTCGCCCGAAAAAAACCACGTTCGCTCGGTCCGCACCCCTTTCTTGTGCAGCAGCTCAGTAAAATCGGTCACTGTCACATGATGAATATTCTGCGTCTCGTACCAGCTCACGGGCAAGTGCCGAGTCACCGGCATGCGACCGTTCCACAGCAGCGAAGCCCGCATTCGCCAGTGGGCGAAATTGGGGAAGCTGACGAAAGCCTTGCGCCCGATCCGGAGCAACTGGTCGAGCATCAGGTCCGGCCGCTCTGCGGTCTGCAGCGTCTGGCTCAAGATCGTGTAGTCGAACGCATCGTCGGGATAGTCGGCGAGGTCGCGGTCTGCATCCCCCTGCACCGCCGATAGGCCGCGCGCGACGCACCGCTCGACCTCCTCGGGGTCGATCTCCATCCCGCGTGCATCCACCTGCTTCTCGTCGCGCAGCACAGCCATCAACTCGCCGTCGCCGCACCCGACGTCGAGCACGCGGCTTCCCGGCGCGACGTGGCGCGCGATAACCGCCAGATCCGGGCGCAGCGAGCTCATGTATAAATGTCCGGGAAGTGGCGCTCCATCCCGCGCTCAGGGTGCGCAAGTGGTGTCCAACCGAGCTTCTCGTAAAGCGGATGCGCGTCCACCGTCATTAGCAACCAGCGGCGCAGGCCTAGCAATGGCGGATGCTGCTGCAGCCACTCGACCATCGCCCGGGCAAGCCCCTTTCCCCGGTGCTCTTCCAGCACGTAGACATCGGCAAGGTAGGCGAACGTCGCCAGGTCCGTCACAACCCGGGCCAGGCCGACCTGCCGGCCTTCCGAGCGGACCGCGACGCACAGGCTGTTGGCTATTGCCCGCTCGACCGTCTCGAACGGGATTTTCGGAGCCCAATAGCTCCTCGCCAAATAGGCATGTGTCGCGGCCACGTCGATTCGCCCCGGGTCAACTACAAGTTCGTAGCCGTCGGGAAGCGCGGTCATCCGAGGAACCCCCGCACAACGCGGTCGAGTGCCGGCACTTCCAGAAGGAAACTGTCGTGGCCGAAAGGCGCGCTGAGCTCAACGAAGCTGACCGGTGCTGCTGCGGCATTGAGTGCGTGAACGATCGCGCGCGATTCAGCCGTCGGGTAAAGCCAGTCGGTGTCGAAGCTGATCAGACAGAATCGGGCCGTTGCTCCGGAAAAGGCTTCTGCAAGCCGGCCGCCATGCTCTTCGGCCAGGTCGAAGTAATCCATCGCCCGCGTGATATAGAGGTAGGCGTTGGCATCGAACCGGTCGGTGAAGGCGATGCCTTGGTACCGCAGGTAGCTTTCGATCTGGAAATCCGCGTCGAACCCGAAACTTTTCGCTTCACGGTCCTGTAGCCGGCGGCCGAATTTACCGGTCAGGCCGGCTTCGGACAAATAGGTGATGTGCGCGGCCATGCGCGCCACCGCGAGACCTTTCTCAGGCCCTTTCCCGTGCCCGTAATAATCGCCGCCAAGCCAGTTCGGATCAGCCATGATCGCTTGGCGACCGACTTCGTGAAAGGCAATATTCTGCGCTGAATGGCGGGCGGTTGTGGCGATCGCCAGGACACGTTCGGCCCGCTCGGGAAAGTTCTTCGCCAGGCTCAACGCCAGCATGCCACCCATCGAACCCCCGACCACCGCATGCAGCCGATCGACCCCGAGCGCATCGAGCAGTGCCACTTGTGCGCGCACCATGTCGCGGATGGTAATGACCGGGAAGCGCATGCCATAGGGTCGGCCGTCGGCAGCCAGGCTCGCCGGTCCGGTCGAGCCCATGCAGCCGCCTATCACGTTGGCGCAAATCACATGGAAGCGGCGCGTGTCGATCGACTTCCCGGGCCCGATCATGCGATCCCACCAACCCGGCTTGCCGGTGATGGGGTGCGGGCTGGCGACATGCTGGTCGCCTGTCAGGGCGTGGAACACCAGAATCGCATTGGACTTGTCGGCTGCGAGTTCGCCGTAAGTTTCGTACGCCACGGTTACGCCGCCGAGTTGCTGCCCGTTGTCGAGCTGCAACGGCTCCGCCAGCGCGAGGCTGGTCGATGTCGAGGCTAGGGCGGTGGCCATGGTTGCCGCGGACTTGGGACCAAGCCAAATGCCTGTCAACAACCCCCGAATGGTGCTCGCCGCGGTAGCGGCCGCCATCGGCCGGCGATGAAGGCGTCAAGCGCGCGCTGTTCCCGTGCGGGCCGCCGCATGGTGCGTCTCCTTCTCGCGGCAACCTCACGGGACGATGGGCTGTCAATTGCCCCCGCTTGCCGCTATGCGCCCGCCGGTGAACGAGAGGGCTCCCACGACAAGGCCGGCAATGAAGCCGTGGATCGAGGCGATCCATACCTATGTTCCGGGCCGGAGCACGGCGACAGACGGGCGCGAACTGGTCAAGTTGTCGGCCAACGAAAATCCGCTTGGGACGAGCCCCCTGGCGCTGGCCGCGCGATCGACGGCCATCGGTCCCGATCGTTATCCAGATCCCGATTCTACCGAGTTGCGCGCGGCAATAGGCAAGCTTCATGGCATCGATCCAGCGCGGATCGTCTGCGGCACCGGCTCGGACGAGCTCATCAACCTGGCGCCGCAAGCCTTTGCCGGACCCGGCGATCAAGTGATCTACGTCCGCTACGGCTTTGCGGTGTACGACATCGCCGCGCGGCGCTGCGGCGCAACCGTCGTGGTGGCTCCTGACCAGGACTTCGGGACCGATGTCGACGCGCTCCTCGGCTGCGTGACCGGAAGCACCCGAGTCGTATTCCTCGCCAATCCGAACAACCCGACCGGCCGCTTCCTG
>Ga0079224_100011919_pt1 | contig 12006 bp, 9 predicted proteins | sample Stecom2015_FD_80414 | JGI IMG/M metagenome (GOLD analysis project Ga0079224, IMG submission 80414) | Agricultural soil microbial communities from Utah to study Nitrogen management - Steer compost 2015 | ecosystem: Environmental > Terrestrial > Soil > Agricultural land | place: USA: Utah... | reverse complement strand
GCATATCCTCGCGGCGCAGCTTGTCGGCCCGGTAATAGCAAAACGGATTGTTGCCCCTCCGCCCGAGCGCGGTGTGGACGGTGAACGAGCAGCCGGCCCGGCACACGTCGGCGTAGTAACAGCTCGCGCAACGACCCCAGAGCTCCTCGGTGGTTCGATCGCGGGTGAAGCGAAGCTCGGGGGCGTCGCGCCAGATGTCCGCGAGCTTCAGGTCGCGGACGTTGCCGCCCGTGTACGGGGCGGTCGGCAGCGAGGGGCAGCCCTTGATCACGCCGTCGGACTCGATGCCCATCACGTAGCGACCGGCCTGGCACCCGGCAAAGTAGCGATCGCGCTGCTCCGGCCGGGCGCGCAGGTGCTGCTCGTGAGGGCCGTAGTAGCCGAGGTTGTTGCCGAGCGTGACGCGAAAATTGGCGGGCTCGGGGCGGGCGTCGAGCTCGGCCTGGATCGCGGCGAGCGAGTCGATGATGTCGAGCACCATGTACGGCTGGACGATCCACTCGGGACGATCGGCGGCGCGGCCCATCGGCACGGTCAGGTGCGCGCGCCAGATCGAGGCGCCTGCGATCTCGAGCTCGCGGGCGATCGCCGGGAGCTCGGCCATGTTGAGCCGGTTGACCTGGGTGTTGCCGCTGACCAGCATCCCGGCTGCGCGGGCGTGCTCGATCGCCCGCAGCGCCGCGTCGTGGCTGCCGGGGCTGGCCCGCAGCGTATCGTGGACGGCCGCGGTCCCGTCGAGCGAGACCCCGATCGCGGCCAGTCCCGCATCGCGCAGCCGAGCAGCCCGCTCGGCCGTCAGCCCGCGCCCGCCGGTCTGCATGGTCACGCGCACGCCGGCCGCCGCGAGCTGCTCGACCAGCTGGTAGACGTCGCTGCGCAGGTAGGCCTCGCCGCCGATCAGCGTGACCTCGCGGGTGCCGAGCTCGACCAGCGCGTCGGCGACCGCGAGCAGCTCCTTGGTGTCGAGCTCGTCGTCGCGGACCGGGCCGGCCCGCGAGCCACAGTGGGCGCAGGCGTGATCGCAGCGCAGGGTGATCTCCCAGACCACGTAGATCGGGCGCGGCTGGTCGCGCTCGGCGGCTCGGACGGTGCGCGGGCTGGTCATGATCGCGGTCGGTCGATTGTGGACGAGTTGGGCTACGACCGATAGGCCAGGCTCGCGCTATCGTCCCGCCCGATGAGCAGCGAGACCATCGACAGCATGCGGCTCGGCGTCACCCGCGAGGACCTCGACGCGCTCTCGGCCAACGCCCTGCTCGCTCAGCTCAGCCCCCGCGAGCTGGGCATGTTCATCGAGATCCTCGCCCAGCTCGCGGTCACGCCCGGGACCGTGCTGATGCGCGAGGGCGAGGAGGGCGACTACATGTACTTCATCCTCGAGGGCGTGGCCGTGGTCTCGCGCGGCGCTCGAGTGTTGCGGCGCCTGCAGACCTCGGAGCACGCGGGCGAGCTGGCGATGCTCGGGGTTCGGCTGCGCGACGTCACGGTCGTGGCCGAGACCATCATGCGGCTCGCTCGACTCAGCCGCAGTCGCTTTCAGGCGCTGGCCGAGCGCCAGCCCGCGGCCGCGCTGCACCTGCTGCAGGCGCTGGTCGGCTCGCTCGGGGACGATCTCGCCGCGCTGACCGACAGCGTGGCGGCGCTGGTCGGTCGGCGCAGCAACGCTCGGCCCCTGCAGATCCGCATCCGCACGCCGCAGGGCGATCAGCACGTCCCGGCCGGGACCCTGATCGAGAACCTGGTCCCCGAGCTCGCGGACGGCCAGCCGGTGGTCGCGGCGTTGCTCGACTCCAAGCCGGTGATGCTCGACACCGCGGTGGTCTCCGACGCCCACGTCGAGCCGGTCACGCTCGCGGAGATCATCGGCCGCGACGCGTTTCGGCGCAGCGTCGGCCTGCTGCTGCTCGAGGCCGCGCGGTCGGTCGCGCCGCACCTGCCGATCCGGCTCGGCCACGCGGTCGACAGCCTGCGGGTGGTCGAGCTCGGCGCTCACGAGGTCGATCGTGCCGAGCTGTGCCGCAAGCTCGAGCAGCAGATGCAGCGGCTGGTCGAGCAGGACGTCGAGTTCCGCGACGACGTGTGGACGGTCGAAGAGGCCCGGGCCCAGCTGGTCCGGCAGGGCTGGCACGACGCCGCCGCGCTGCTTCGAACCTCGCGCTCGCCGGTCACCACCTTGCAGGCGTGCGGCCAGCTCCACGCGCTGGTGGTCGGTCCGCTGGTGCCCAGCGCTCGCCACCTGCGAGGCTTTCGGCTGGTCCCGCACCCGGACGGTCTGCTGCTCGATCACGGCCCGCTGGTTCGGCCGCGCACCCCCGATCCGATCCACGAGGTCGAGGTCGCCCGCGAGCTGCTCCATCCCCGGTTCGGCGCCGAGATGGTCCGCTCGCATCGCGCCTGGCTCGAGACCATGGGCGTTCACTCGGTCGGCGACTTCAACGAGCTGTGCGTGCGCGGAGAGATCGCCCGGCTGATCCGCGTCGCCGAGGGCTTTCACGAGAAGCGGATCGGCCAGCTCGCCGACCTGATCGCGGCCCGCCGCGGATCGCTGCGGGTGATCGGCATCGCCGGGCCTTCGTCGTCGGGCAAGACCACCTTCATCAAGCGGCTCAGCGTCCAGCTCGAGGTCGCCGGCATTCACCCGATCAACCTCTCGCTCGACGACTACTACATGGATCGCGAGCGCACGCCTCGCGACGAGGCCGGCGACTACGACTTCGAGGCGCTCGAGGCCCTCGAGCTCGAGCTGCTGCGCCAGAACCTGACCGAGCTCGCGGCCGGTCACCCCTGCCAGACGCCCCGCTACGACTTCAAGCTGGGCAAGAGCCTGCCCGACGGCGGCCCGCTGCTGCGTCTGCAGGACAACCAGGTGCTGCTGGTCGAGGGCATCCACGCGCTCAACGACGCGCTGTGGCCGGAGGCGATCCCGCCCGCGGCCCGGATGCGGATCTTCGTGCACCCGGCCACGACCTTGCCGATCGATCGGCTGACCGCGACCTCGAGCGCCGATCTTCGCCTGCTGCGACGGATCGTCCGCGACCGACACGGCCGCGCGACCTCGGCGGCCGGGACCATCGCTCGCTGGCCGAGCGTGCGGCGAGGCGAGCGACGTCACATCTACCCGACCTACGGCAACGCCGACGCCGTGTTCGACACCGCGCTCGGCTACGAGATCGGCGTGCTCAAGGTCTACGCCGAGCGCTACCTGCTCGAGGTCCAGGAGGGCGATCCGGCCTACCCGGTCGCCTACCGCTTGCGCCAGCTCATCGACCCGTTCGTGGCGATCTATCCCGACCACGTGCCGCCGACCAGCATCCTGCGCGAGTTCGTCGGCGGCAGCGGCTTCGAGTACTGACCTCGTGATCGATCTGCCCCCGCCGAGGCACCTGGGGGTGGTCATGCGATTCTCCAAGCTTGCCTTGCTCGGTTTCGTGATCTCGCTCCCGCTGCTCGGCTGCAGCGACCTGATGGACGACGGCGGTGCCGCTCATGCGGGCGTCATGGCCAAGATGCTGCAGATGCCCGAGGTGACCATCGACGACGAATTCGGCACCGACGTGCGGGTGTCCTTCGACCTGGTCCACTACGGAGGACCGGACGCGGAGACCTTCGAGGTCGTGTCGGCCAGCCTTCGGCTGGACGACCAGCACTACGCCGACATCGAGCTGGCGATCCCCGAGGATCACCCGCAGTTCACCGGCCTCGCCGACGGCGAGGAGCTCCACGTGCAGCTGCGCGGCAGCATCCCCGACAACCACGATGACTGGGGCCTGTGCGCGGACCCGCAGAGCGAGGACCAGGACGAGCTGCGAGTCGCGCTCGCGCTGGTGATGCGCGTCACTCCGGCGGCCAATGGCGGAGAGCACGAGCTGTTCGAGTACGAGGCGCTGGCCGTCGAGCTCCATTGCAGCCACACAGGCTGACCGTTGCGTGCAATTTCGCGCGTTTGCGCGCTCCCGGCCGATTCGGATTGAACCGAGCATCGCCGACCGGAGACGATGACCCCAGCAATGATCTCGACTTTCTTTCATGAGCTATCCACCCACGATCGGTTCGCGCTGCGCCTGGCCGCGGCCGTGACCTTGGCCCTCGGCCTCGGCTGCCCCAAGCCCGAGGGTCCTCCCGTCGACGACGGCGAAAATTCGAGCGACACCGGTGACCCCCTCGCTTGCCAGGCTGGCCAGTTCGTGTGTGGAGACGACAGCTGCATCCCCTTGTCCTCGCTGTGCGACGAGACGCCCGACTGCGCCGACGGCAGCGACGAGTTTCCGGCCAACCCGCTCTGCAGTCCGCCAGGATGGGAAGGCGACGGTGACGGTGACGGTGACGGCGACGGTGATGGCGACGGCGACGGCGACTCGGGCTTGTGCACGCCGGCGACATGCGGAGGAGAGGCGCCGTCCGGCTGCTACTGCGATCCCGAGTGTGCGTACTACGGCGACTGCTGCTCGAACGCCTGTGAAGTCTGCGGCGCCTGCGATCCCTTCGAGTGCACCGACACCAGCTTCGTGTGCGCCGACGATAGCTGCATCCCCAACGAGTGGGCGTGCGACTACGAGTACGACTGCCCCGACGCCAGCGACGAATACCCGCAAAATACCAACTGCGAGCCCGGCTGCGCTCCGGGGGCCTTCGAGTGCGCCAACGCGTACTGCGTCCCCGAGGTGTGGCAGTGCGATGGGCGGGACGACTGCGGCGACAACAGCGACGAGCTGCCGACCAACGAGATCTGCAACACCGAAGGCTGCCTCCCCTGGCAGTTCGAGTGCGGCAACGGTAACTGCATCTTCCAGCAGTGGCAGTGCGACGGGCGGGACGACTGCGGAGACAACAGCGACGAGCCGCCGCTCAACGAGGTCTGCCCGCTGCCCGGTGAAGGCTGCACGCCGTCGCTGTGCGAGACCGGCGGCGGCAACCCCTTTGACCGCTGCTACTGCGACCCGCAGTGCGTCGAGTACAACGACTGCTGCAGCAACTACGCCGAGGTCTGTGAGGGGTAGCCCGGCCGCTCACTGGGACCGGGTGGCAAGCGCGAACCGTGCTCACTTCCCGATCGGTCAGCCCGGCCGCCAAATGGGGCTACAGTGTCGCGGTTGAGCCGGGTCAACGCCAGCCTCGAGTCCGAGCGCGCCGCCAAGCTCCCGTCGCAGGGCGCCGAGGTCCTGCCGCTGCCGGGCGTCGAGCTCTCGCCGCAGGCCGGGCCCTCGGCCAAGGTCACGCTCTATCACTTCCCGACCTCGCTCTATTCGCAGCAGGTCCGGCTCGCGCTGGCCGAGAAGGGCGTCGCGTGGGAGAGCAAGATCGTCAACATCGGCCCCGACCACGAGCACTTCGCCCCCTGGTACGCGAAGATCAACCCGCGGCTGGTGGTGCCGACGCTCGAGGTCGACGGCATCATCGTCACCGACGCGACCGCCGTCGTCTCGTACATCGACGATCACTTCGACGGCCCGGCCTTGATGCCCGCCGAGCCCGAGGCCCGCGCCGAGGCGCTCGCGTGGATCGAGCGCGAGACCGAGCTGCCCATGCGCGAGCTCGGCTACGTTCGGACCAAGGGCATCACCCGCTGGCTGCAGCGCTGGAGCCTTCGGCAGCGCCGCAAGCAGCTGGTCAAGCTGCGCAAGCGCAACCCCGAGCTCGACGACGTCTACGCGGCCAAGCTCGCCGATCTGCAGGTGCTCGAGCAGGCCATCAACGATCGCCGAGCGACCGGCGAGCTGGTCGACCGGATCGAGATCCTGCTCGACGAGCTCGAGGCCACGCTCGCCGATCGCGAGTGGCTGGCCGGCGAGCACTACTCGCTCGCCGACCTGGTCTGGACGGCCGTGCTCGCCCGGCTCGATCACATCGGCTTCGCCCGGTCGATCAGCGAGCACCGCCGCCCGCGGGTGCACGACTGGTACAAGCGCCTGCGCGAGCGGCCGAGCTGGGACGCGATGATCCGTCGGCTCACCGCCTGGCAGATCGCCCGCTTCTACGGCCCCGCCGCCCTCAAGGCGTTCTTGATCTTCTGGGTGCTCAAGTGGGCGCTGGTCGGCGGCGGCCTGTGGCTGCTCAAGCACCTGATCTCCGGCTGAGACCCGGCGCGAGCCTCGACCCGCTTGCCCGGGGTATGCTCTGGTCATGCGCCGCGCGTCGATCGGTCTGACGATGGTGGCCGGCCTGCTGGCCCTCGCGTGGAGCCCGGAAGCCCACGCCCGCACCGACGCGCAGGGCCGACCGTTCGCGCGCGGCACCGTGATCCCGCGGATCGGCGTCGGCTTCGGCTACAGCCAGGATCTCCTGTCGATCAGCTGGGGCGTCGGCGCCGGCTACTTCGTCGTCGACGGCCTCGAGATCGGCGCCAGCGTCAGCGGCACCCACCTGATCTGGGGTCGCGACATCAAGGCCACGTATCCGGGTATCGAGGACAAGCTGCCCGGCACCCTGATCGAGATCACCCCGCAGCTTCGCTACGTGTTCTATCGCAACCGGTGGTTCTCGCCCTACGCGTTCGCCGGCGTCGGTCCGACGTTCATGACGAACAACGCGCCGGCCCCGACCATCGGCCACTGGACCGCCGGCCCCGGCTTCTTCATCGGCCTCGGCCCGCGCGTGTTCCTGGACATCGCGATCCGCTTCTCCGGCCGTTTCCCCGGCCAGACCTGCACCGACGCGTTCACCGACGTGTTCGAGACCACCGACGGTTTGGTCGAGCTCGAGGTCGGAGGCTTCTGCGGCTTCGCCTGGGGGCCCAGCGTCGGCATCGGCTTTGGCTTTTAATCGCGCTATGGTGCCGGCCGATGGCCGACGAAGCCCTGCCCCCGACCACCCGCGAGAAGATCGAAGCCCTGGTCGCCAGCGACCGGGTGGTGCTGTTCATGAAGGGCGTCCGCCGGGCGCCGCAGTGCGGCTTCTCGGCCTCGGTGATCGAGCTGCTCGACGAGTGGCTCGACGAGTACGCGACCGTCGACGTGCTCGCCGATCCCGAGCTGCGCGAGGGCATCAAGCTGTTCTCCGACTGGCCGACGATCCCCCAGCTCTACGTCGGCGGCGAGTTCGTCGGCGGCGCCGACATCATCCGCGAGCTCGACCAGACCGGTGAGCTCGCGGCCACCCTCGGCGCCGAGCCGACCGCCTTCGAGCCACCGACCGTCACCATCACCGACGCCGCCGCCGAGCAATTCCGGGCCGCGTTCGCCGGGCCCGACATCGACGAGAGCGACCGCCTGCGGCTGACCATCGACTCGCGCTTTCGCAACGATCTGAGCATCGGCGCCCAGCGACCCGGCGATCTGGCCGTGCAGGCCAACGGCTTGACGCTGCTGATGGATCGCAAGAGCGCCCGACGAGCGGGCGGCCTGACCATCGACTTCGTCGAGACCGCCGAGGGGGTCGGCTTCAAGATCGACAACCCCAACGCGCCGCCCGAGGTCCGGGCGATCTCGGTCCGCGAGCTGGCCCGCCGGCTGAAGGAGGCCGAGGCCGCCGGTACCCCGCTGCAGCTCTACGACGTGCGGACCCCCGGCGAGCGGGCGATCGCGGCGATCCCCGGCGGCGTGCTGCTCGACGCCGAGGTCGCCGAGCAGATCGACACGCTGGCCCGCGACACGCCGCTCTACTTCCACTGTCATCACGGCGGTCGCAGCCAGCGGGCGGCCGAGCACTTTATCGGCCTGGGCTTTCGCGAGGTCTACAACGTGACCGGCGGGATCGATGCCTGGTCGCAAGAGGTCGATCCCTCGGTCGAGCGGTACTGATGGTTGACATGAGCTCCGAAGCCGTCACCGCTCGGCTGCGAGCTGCTTGCCAGCCGGTTGCCCGATCCGACACGCGTGTGCCCATGGATCCCGCCTCGGTGACCGCTCGGCTGCGCTCGGTCTCGGAGCTGCGCGAGCTGTGCCTTCGACTCGGCCAGGGACGACTCGTCGGCCACGAGCCCGAGCCCACCCGTTAGAACCTCTCATCCGCGGCGCCTTCGAACTCGCATCCGCACGCCCGGCCTCGGACACAGCGCCAGGCCGTCGCGCGCCCAGGCCGGCTCGCTCGGCTCGTCGAGCTCGAGCTCGAGCTCGCGCAGGATCGTCCCCAGCACGATCGCGCTCTCGACCTTGGCCAGGCTCGCGCCCACGCAGCGGCGATTGCCGCCGCCGAACGGCATGTACACGAACGGGCTCGGCGGCGGCTGTCCGAGGAAGCGGTCGGGGTCGAAGCGAGCGGGCTCGCGCCACAGATCCTCGCGGTGATGCAGCAGGCAGATCGCCGGCGACACGATCACCCCCGCGGGCAAGAACCAGGGCCCGAGCTCGAGCGGCTCGACCAGCGTGCGAAAGCACTGGCCCGGCGGCGGGCGGATCCGCAGGGTCTCGTCGACGATCGCGTCGAGCAGCGGCGCCCGGCTGAGCCCGGCGTCGTCGTCGATACCGTCGACCTCGGCCCGCGCGCGCGCGAGCAGCTCGGGATCGCGGTGAATGTAATAGAGCGCCCAGGCCAGCATCGCGGTGATGGTCTCGTGACCGCCGATTAGCAGGGTCCGCACCTGATCGCGGATCGCCTGGGCCCCGCCCTGGTCCTCGTCAAAGCTCGCGAGCAGCAGCGCGAGCATGCTGCCGTCTCGCTCGCCGCTCGCCCGACCGCGAGCGATCCGCTCGCCCAACAGCGAGTCGAACGCCCGCGAGGCGATCATGAAGCGACCGAACCGGCTCGCGCCGCCGGCCTCGAGCTGCATCGCCTTGGTGACCAGGAAGCTCGGGCGCACGCGACTCATCATCTCGATGGCCGCGCGCCGCAGCGCCGGCTCGGCCGGATCGTCCGGGCCAAACAGAATCTGCGACATGCTCGCGACCGTCAGCTCGCGCATGCGCTCGAGCGCGACGAACTGACGACCCGGCTGCAATCCGGCGAACACCGCCCGAGTCGCCCCGGCGATCGCCCGGATCCACTCGGGCAGCGCAGCCCGACACAGCGGCCCGAGCAGCAGCCGTCGCTGCTCTTGATGCCGAGCCCCGCGCAGCATCAGCAACGAGCGACGACCGAGCAGCACCTCGAAGCTCGGCGGCACCACGGCGCCGAAGCTTCGGGCGTCGCGCGAGCAGTACAGCGCCTTGACCAGCGCGGGATCGCAGGTCACGACGGTGGTCCCGGACAGATCCCGCAGCGTGAAGGTATCGCCGTAGCGAGCCCGCCAGCGAGTCAGCGCCCCGACCACGTCGTTGACGTAGCGCACGGTGTTGAGCACCCGCGAGCGCGGCCCCGGAGGCAGGGCGACGTCGGCCTCGCGGGTGGTGATCTGTGGAATTGCAGTGATCATCGACATTCAGATCTCCACCTCCCCGACCGCGATCTCGCCGGCCCGAAACACCACGCTCGAAGCCGTGCTCACGCTGCCGATCGAAAAGCCCAACACCAGGTCGCCGGGCGCGATGCTGCGGTCGCGCAGCGCGAGCGCCAGATTGCTCGGCCACAAGCTCGGCCCACAGTTGGCGAACCGCGGGTAGCCGTCGACGGTCCGGGTTTGCTCGATCGCCAGCGCGTCCGCGCAAAATTGCGCGAACCAGGCGGTCGGGGTGTTGCAGACCAGAAAGTCGACGTCGCCAAGCCCGAGCCCAGCCTCGCTCAGCGCCCCGTCGACGCAGCGGCGCAGGTACAGCTCCGAATTGTCACGAATGCTACGGCCCGCGATCTCGCGATTGGCTCGCAGCCGCAGCGTCGCCGCGCCGTCGACCACCGTCGGCTGATAGGCGAACGCTCCGCAGGTCTCGGTGGTCGGGATCGTGTGCGCGCCGAGGATCCCGCTGTGCTCGCTCGGCTCGACCACGAACGCGGCCGCGCCGTCGCCGAGGAACCAGGAGAACGAGTCGCCGAGCTCGACGTCGCGGGTGTACGTGCAACAGACGATCACCAGAATTCGCCGGTATCGACCCGCGCGGACCAGATCGCCGGCCAGCGAAAAGCCGACCAGCGCCGACGAGCAGGCGGTCTCGAAGCTGATCGCCGGCGCCCGCACGCCGAGCTCGCGGACCAGGAACGCCGCGTCACCGACCACCAGGCTGTCGGGCCGCAGCGCGGCGAGCAGGATCAGGTCGACGCTGGCCGGATCGATGTCGCCGGCCGCGAGCGCCGCGCGGGCGGCAGCGAGCTCCAGCTGCTGGCCGGTCATCCCCGGGCTCATGACCCGACGCTCGACGGTCCCGCGGAACGGATCCGCCAGATAACGGGCGATCGCACGATCATAGACGCTCGCCTGGCCGTCCTCGAAATCGGCCCAGAGCCTGGCCAGCGTGGCCTCGCGGGCGTTGGCGACCAGCTCGGGGTAATGGTCCTCCCACCAGGCGTTGCTGCGAACCTGGTTGGGAAATGCGGTTGCGATTGCGGTGATCGTGCCGGAGATCGAATTGCCTGCCATGGTCAACTGCCCTGAGTTTGTTCGAGGATGCTGCGGAGCCGGGCGCCGAACGGCGCCCGCTGATCGGGATCAATGACGACGTCGAGCACGAAGGGTCCCCGCGCTCGCATGGCCCGCTCGAGCGCGGGCAGCAGCTGCGCCTCGCGTTCGACCCGGGCGCCGTTGGCCCCCAACGCGGCCGCGAGCGCGACAAAATCAACCGGCGGAATGGTCACGCCCGGATCCGAATGTCCATAGGACCTCAGCCCCTGATCGACCATTCCGTAGCGCGAGTCGTTGAGCACGACCCAGGTCACCTCGGCGCCGAGCGCCACCGCCGTGCTGATCTCGTTTTGCATGAGGAATGCACCGTCACCGACGATCGCGACCGCCCGTCGACCGGTCGCCAGCGCGGTCCCGATGACCCCGGCGCTGACGTGGCCCATCGGACAAAACAGCCCCGATTGCCGATAGCGGTGGGGATCGGCGAAGCGCAGGTGGCGGGTCGTCCACGCGAATGCGTTGCCCGATTCGGCCATGATCACGCTGGTCGAGCCGTCGACCACCCGATCCTGCAGACACTGCATGAGGTATTGCGGCCGGACCCGCTGCCCGGCCCCGCTGGGATCGAGGCGCTCGGGCTCGGCCCGCGACTGCACCCGAACCGGGCCGGGTCGGCTCTCGAGCCCGGCCAGCAGCCGCGCGACGAATTGCTCGATCTCCGCCTGCACGGCCAGGGTCTCGATCTGCGGGAATGCGCTGCCCGGCACCTCGGGATCGAGATCGACGTGAATCAGCCCGCCGGGCGGAATCAGCTCGGTCTGATAGGCGGAGCTGACCTCACCGAGCCGGGTCCCGAGCACCAGGATTCGCTGAACCCGGGCCGCCTGCATGCGCGCGCACAGATCCGGATCGCTGCCGAACGCCCCGCTGACGCCGAGATAGCGCGGATCGTCCTCGGACACGATGCCCTTGGCCCGCGGGGTCGAGATCACCGGCGCGTTGGTCCGCTCGATCAGCTCACGGATCTGCGCGGACGCGTGGCGAGCTCCGTGACCCACCCAGACCGCGAAGGGCTCGCGCAGGCGCGCGAGCACCTCGGTGATGGTCGCGTCATTGGCCGCCACGTCGACGGCCGGCATCGTGATCGCCGAAGCCGGGGCCAATCGAGCCTGAACTGGCAGCGGCATCGCCACGTGGGCGACAAACCCACGGCGACTGGCAAACCCGCGCGTGAGCGCGCGCAGGACCGTTGGCAGCTCGGCCTCGTGCTCGATCGCCACCGCATAATCGAACAGATCGCCCGAAGTATAGAGGCTTGCTGCGAGCGCGTGGCTGTTGCTCGCCTGCAGCGAGTAGCGACCCCGACGATCGCCGCCGGTATAGCCGGACACCAACAATAGCTTGGCACCCTCCCAGCGAGCCGCGAGCGCGCCGGTCAGGGCATTGGTCAATCCCGGGCCGGTGGTCGCAAACGCGATCGCCGGGGTGTCGAGCGCGAGCGAGGCCTCGAGCGCGGCGTAAGTGGCCCCGCTCTCGTGGCGGTAGTTGACCACTTGCAACGGCGACCGCAGCAGCCCCTGATAGAACGGCACGATCGCGCCGCCAATGATGCCGAACGCGAACTGTGCGCCCAATTGCAGGAG
>Ga0079224_100011917_pt1 | contig 12007 bp, 9 predicted proteins | sample Stecom2015_FD_80414 | JGI IMG/M metagenome (GOLD analysis project Ga0079224, IMG submission 80414) | Agricultural soil microbial communities from Utah to study Nitrogen management - Steer compost 2015 | ecosystem: Environmental > Terrestrial > Soil > Agricultural land | place: USA: Utah... | reverse complement strand
CGGATAGTTCAGAGAAGTGTTCTACGGTGCAAGCAGCGACGAGCTGTCGATAGGCGGTGAGCGTCAAGGCGGACGTTCCCCACGCACACCGATAATCGCTGGCTCTCTCTTAACTATCCGCTATCCGCTTCCACTATCCGCTTCCCCTTAACGCCCAGCGCCTCACGCGCCACAGCAGCCGCGCCGGACGGGGCAGCACGATGTGCGTCTCGCCGGCCGCCGCCATCCTGAGCGCATCGCGCGCCACGTCCGCGGCTCGATACGACGACGACGCCATGAGCCGCGTTGCGGCCGCGCGCGCCGCCGCCGGACCGCGCAGCGATTCGAACAGGTTGGTGCGGAAAAAGGCCGGCATGACGATCGACACCTGCGTACCCGCTGGGCGCAGCTCGTTGATGAGCGTCTCGCTGAGCGAGAGCACCGCGGCCTTGGTTGCGCTGTACGCGGCCATGCCCGGCGCCGAGCTGAACGCGGCGGCGCTGGCCACGTTCATCAGCAGGCCGCAGCCGTTGCGCTCGAGATGTGGAACAGCGGCGCGACAGCCGTGGACCACGCCCATCAGATTGATGTCGATGATCCAGCGCCAGTCCTCGAGCGTGGTCTCCATCAGCGCGCCCGCGCCGGCGACGCCGGCGTTGTTGATCATGACGTCGAGACCGTCGTGCGTGACGGCGAAGGAGTTCACCGCGACCGTCAGCTCATCAGCGTGGGTGACGTCGCCCGGGTAGGCGAGCACGGCGGCGCCGGCGGCGCTCAAGTCCGCCTCGACCGCCGTCAGCCGTTCGAGATTGCGGTCGAACAGGCCAAGCGACCAGCCGTTCGCAGCCAGCGCGCGGGCCATCTCGAGACCCAATCCGCTGCCGCCGCCGGTGATGAAGGCGCGTTTGCGAGGGAAGCGTGCGTTGAGCTCGAGGCGGCGATCGGCCATGACTCTGTCGGTGAACCGCCGGGCGGGCGGCTCGTGAAGACTACGCGGACCGGCCGGAAAAAAGGAGTGCACGGCCGACGCACGACGCGGCGTTCACTCGGCGCTCGCCTTCCACACCTGCTTGAGATGGCCGATCACGAGCGAGCGGATGTTCTGCACGGGATTGCGCTCCCAGGTGAAGCAGGGCGGCTCGCGCCTGAGCATCGGCCAGCGGCCGCTGCGCAGCACCTCGGCGAGATAGGCCAGGTTGCGCTCGATCGCCTCCATGTATGGATTTCGACCGTTGAACAGGACTTCCAGCCGGCGATAGGCGCCGCCGAACTCGCCATCCAGGCGCGTGCGCCGCACTTCCTCGAAGAAGGCGGGCGTATGGCGCAGGACGTCGAGCCCGGAGCTGTAGCGCACCGCAGGTACGCCGCGCTCACCGCGCGGCATGGCGACGCCGCCGAGCACGAACTCGGGGTACAGGCGGTCGCGACATTTCTCCAGATAGCAGCGATCCGACATTTGCGCGATGAGATCGCCGGTGCCGATCAGATGACCGAGCCGGCGGTCGCGATGATCGTCCAGACGGATCTGCTCGAACTGCACCTCGTAGCCGGTGAAGTGCACGATCTTGGTCGCCACGGGCGCCCACTCGGCCATGCCGAGCGTCGGCAGGTAGCGGCCGATGAAGTTGGCGCTGCGGCTGACGTGACTCAGCGTGAACTCTGCGCCGTTGCGATGAACCTGGTCGTCCGTCTGTCGGATGTAGCCCGCGTCGTGGAACAGCGCCGTGACCACGCCGAGGATCGCCCGCTCGGGGCCGAGGCGCTCCTCCGCAACGTGCGTCCGGTCATAGGCGACGATCAGGCGCGCGACTGCGAGCGTGCCGTCCAGCGAGTGCTGCATGTCGTGGTAGACGGTGTCGCAGCCGTAGTAGCCGGGAAACTGTCCGTTGAACAGCCGCTCGAAATCGTTGAATGCGGTCTCGGCGCGGTCGAAGGGATGGTTCGGCCAGGTCTGTTGGAACAGGTCCAAGACGGCCCCTCGCACGGCTTCAGGTGAGCTCACCTGCACCGTGTTGGTCACGTCGAAATCGCTGCGCCGGTATTGCATTTGTTCTGGGTGTCGGCGCCTGGTGCGCGCAACGCAAGCCAGTCTATTCCCGCGCGATCAATTGTCCATGTCGGAAAAATTGCCAGATGCGCTCGCCAGGTTCTAGCGGCTTGCTGCAGCGCGCAGCGTTTTGCACGGAAAAAACAGGATGGAACGCATGACATGCACGCCGATGAAGGTCTCGTCGAGACATGCGTGTGGTGGGCGCGAGGTTTCATCGTTGTGACGCATATCACACGATCCGGCGATCGTGCAGGACCGCGTTGCGCGCGCTTCGCGCACGCGGCGCTCAGCGCTGCGGGGCGTGAAATACAGGGGCTGAGAGCTTCATTTCCGTCACAGGCCCGTACTTGCGCAGTCCATCGCGGATCTGCGACGCGGCGCCGATCACAACGAGAGTTGTCTGGTCGCTGCGCGGAAAGACTTGGTCTACGACGCGCCGCGCGTCCTGTATGGATACGGCCTGCAGCGCCGGGGCATATCCCTCGATGTAGCTGCGGTCCAGACCGTAGAGCTCCAGCGCGGCGAGTTGCAACGCCCATTGAGAGGCCGTCTCGAACCCGAGCGGGAACTGGCCGAGCACATAGTTGCGGGATGATTCGAGAGCGGCGGGCTCGAACGCGCCGGTGTGCAACTTGTCGAGCGTGGCGAGCGCCAAGTCGATCGCTTCGATGGTCTTAGGCGTCTGGGTGAACGAAGTCATCTGCCAGTGACCGCCTGCGGCAAGTCGGTCGAAGCGCGAGCCGGCGCCGTAGCTCAGGCCAGTGCGCACCCGCAGTTCGTTGTTGAGCATGGACGTGAAGCGTCCGCCGAACAACGTGTTCACCACATCGAGCGCGGCGCGCCGCGGATCGGCGCGAGCCACGCCGGGCGCGCCTACCCAGAAGTAGGACTGCACGGAATCCGGCGCATCGATGAGCAACACGCGCGGGCCGCCGGTCGGCTGCGGCGCAGCGGCCTCCGGCGCCGGCGACCGCGCCTTGCGCCAGCCGGAGAACGCCGAGCGCAACAGGCGCTGCATCTGCGAGGTTTCGAAGTCGCCGGCGACGGAGACGATCAACCGATCGGCGCCCATGTGCTCGCGGTAGTGGCGTTTGACATCGTCGTGCTTGAGCGCTGCGAGACTCGCCTCGCCGCCGTTCACCGGGCGTCCGTACGGATGCGCGCCGAACAGCGCGGCTGCGCCGTAGATGGGCGTGAGGGAGGCCAAGTCTGAATCCTTGGCGGCTCGTATGAACTCGATGCGCCGATCGCGCAGCGCCGCGAACTCTGCGGGCTCCAGCCGCGGACGCTGCAGCATGTCGGCGAGCAGTTCGACCATCAATTGCGCATCGCGCGCCAGGAACGAGCCGCTCACCGCGATGCTGTCGGTCGCAGCGCTGGTCTGGATGGAGCCGCCGACCGAGGCCACCGTGCGCGCGAATTCGAGCGCATCGCGTTCGCCGGCGCCCTTTTCGAGCAGACCCGCGAGCACGCTCGAGACGCCGAGTGCGTCTTGCGGATCGCTCATGGCACCGCCGCGCAGCAGCGCCGTGAACGCCAGCAACGGTACATCGCGGCGCTCGGTCAGCAGGAGCACGGCGCCATTGTCCAGCGTCACGCGCTCATGAGGAGGAACTTCGACCGGCCGCACGGCCTCGCTGGCGTGCAAGCGTGCGAGCGGCGTCATGAGCAGCGCCGCCAGCAGAAGGGCGGCCGCTGCGGCGGCCGGCGATCGCATGCGCTGCAGGGCCCGCATCAGCTTTGCTCCTCGCTTGCACGGGCGGCTGCGTTCAGCACGCCGACGGTGCGGTTGGTGGGTCGCAGAATTTCTCTTGCCAGCTTCTTAACATCAGCCGTCGTGACGCTCTCGTATGCCTCGGGCGCCGCAAACAGGCGTTTGTAGCCGCCGCGAAGGACCTGGTAATCGCCGAGCGCATGCGCCTTGCCGTTGATCGTCGCGAGTTCACGCCAGAAATCCGCGAGCGCCTGGCTGCGGGCGCTCGACAACTCCTCCTGCTCGACGCCTTGCGAAGCGAGGCGCTCGATCTCAGCGTTGAACGCCGCCTCCGCCTGCTGCACATCGCCGCCCGCCGGCAGCGAAACGAAGAACCACACGAGACTCGGGTCGAATCCGCCTTCGGCGTAAGCGTCCACGGAAATCGCCACCTTGCGTTCCTCGACGAGCGCGCGATGCAACCGCGATGCGTCGCCGTCCGTCAGGATGCGCATGAGCAACTCGAGCGTCGGGCGCCGTGGATCCGCCCCCGTCAAGCCGTGATACGCGAACTGCATCAGCGGAGTCTGCGCCTCGGCCTGGATGTGCACGCGGCGTTCGCCTTGCTGCACGGGTTCTCTGGTCACCACCGGCCGGGGCGGCGGCTGCGCCGGTATGGGCTCGAAATACTTGCGAGCGAGTGCGATGGCTGCTTGCGGATCGAGATCGCCTACCAGCACGAGAGTGCAGTTGTTCGGCGCGTAGTAGGTTTTGAAGAACGACTTGAGGTCTTCGAGGGTCCATGACTCGATATCGGAAGGCCAGCCGATGGTGGGAATCTGGTATGGGTGCGCAAGAAATGCAGTCGCTTGCACACGCTCCTGCAGGCGCCCGAAGTGACTGTCCTCGACGCGCAGGCGCCGCTCCGAATACACGACGCCGCGCTCGCTTTCGACGATTTCGGGATCGAACGACAGGTTGTGCAGCCGATCGGCCTCCAACTCGAGCACCGTCTCGAGCGCGCTGCGCGGGAACCAGTCCTGGTAGACCGTGACGTCGCTGCTGGTGAAGGCGTTGTTGCGCGCGCCGTTCGCCTCCAGCGTGCGGTCGAACTCGCCCGGGGGGCGCGCGCTCGTGCCGTTGAACATCATGTGCTCGAAAAAATGAGCAAGCCCGGTAATTCCGGGCGCCTCGTTGCGGCTGCCGACCCGCACCCAGTTGTACAGCGCAACGTTGGGAATGTCGTGGTCGGGCCAGACGATCACCTGCATGCCGTTTTCCAAGGTGACTGAGTGGACGTCTTGCTCGGATATCTGGGCGACGGCGGCGTGCGCGGCGAGCAGAGCGCATGACGCGAGCAACCTGTGCAACATCAGTTCTCCTGCCGAACGAGTTCCTCGGGGGCGGCGAATCATCACCAGTCGCAACTGATTAGTCACTACGCAAACTCAGAGCCGGCGCATCCGATGAGCGCCGCCGCAGCCAAAGACTTGTCTTATGACCACCGCCATTCTGCTCGATCAGCGCCGAGCAAGTGTGGTTGAGAACCACGGCGGGGCCAGAAAAAAACGCCGCCGGCGGGGAAGAGTCGCGCGGCGGCGTGCAGTTCGAACTTGACCTGAGGTCGTAAGTTCAGCGCAAAGATTTCGGCGAGCAACATTGCAAGCCGGGCGCCAGCCGATCGCCGATCGTGCAATCAGGGACTTACGAGGCGTTCCGACGCTGCAGATCGGTGGCTCAGGTTGACGCGCAATGTCAGGTTCGGACGTTTCTGCGCGCCAGGCTCGCCGCGATGGTCAGGCGCCGACACAGGGCCGGCCGGCTGGTGAATAATCCGTAACTCGATAGACGGAGACAGCCAATGACGAACACCCCCCGCCGCCGCATGACCGATCGGGTCGGCGCCAGTCCGACCATCGTGGGCGTCGGCGCCCACTTCACCGGAGACCTCGAATGCGGCGATCTCGTCGTGGGCGGCTCGATGCGCGGCGACGCTCAGGTGAACGGCTCGTTCACGCTCTCGGAGGGCGCGCGCTGGGAAGGCGAAGTGCGCGCCACGCAGGCCGTGATCGCAGGCGAAGTCGAAGGCGTGGTGACGGTCAGCGAGAAGCTGGAGATCAGGAAGACGGCGCGCGTGCGTGGAGCGGTGCGGGCGCGCTCCATAGCGGTTGCACGCGGCGCAGTGGTAGAAGGCGAGATGGTCGTGACCAGCGGCGAGTCTGTCTTGCACTTCGAGGAGAAGCGCGCTGGCTGATCGAGCGTCGTCGCGCGAGGCAAGTGTCGGGTTGCGGCGACGACTGTCGCGCGCGTCAGGTTCCGTCCTGGAATGCAGCGCGTATCGTATGCTCAAGCTACTGGCGCCGACCGCAATCGCCACAGGATGTCTTTGCTCAAGCTGCCGCCGAAACCGCCGGAGTTGATCGCGCATCGCGGCAACGCTGCGGAGTATCCGGAGAACTCCTTGCCGGGCCTGCGTTCGGCCCTGGAGCTGGGAAGCCGCTTCATACAGTTCGATGTGCAGCTTTCTGCAGACCGTCAGCCCGTCCTGCTCAACACCCCGAACCTGAAGCGCACGGCGGGGATCGACTGCAATGCGCTCGAGATGACCAGCGCGCAGCTCGCTGAGATTTCCGTCAATGAAACGCGGCGCTTTGCAGGACGCTACACCGACGTAGGAATCCCGACGCTCACGCAGGCCATGAGTTTGCTGGGCGAGCATCCGTCGGCGAGTGCGTTCATCGAGCTGAAGCGCGCCAGTCTGCGCGCCTTCGGTGTAGAGATCGTCGCGCGCAGAGTGTGCGACCTGCTGCGCCCGATTGCGCGACAGTGCGTGATCATCTCCCATGACCTTGCCGCGGCGCATTATGTTCGACAGAGAACTGCATTCCGGGTCGGCTGGATCCTGCAGGATTACAGCAGCCTCTCGGCGCTGAAATGCGAAGCGCTGGCGCCCGATTACGTGTTCTGCGATCACCGATTGCTGACTGAGGGCGCCTCGAGACTCTGGCGCGGTCCCTGGCGTTGGGCGATCTACGACGTGAGCTCCAGGCGGCAGGCCATGGAGCTGGCGGCCCGGGACGTGCGGCTGGTCGGGTCGCCTGAGGTGCGGACGATGCTGCGCGAGCTGAGATATGGCGGGTAGCGACCACCGCACCCGCGACCGGAGCAGTACGGCTCCGTTCCGCGCGTACGGCGCCGCCTTTTCTCTGGACTATCCGCTCTCTGCTATTCGCTATTCGCTCCTTTCATTATCAACTCCCCGACCCGTCGGTCCGCCCAGCTCGGAGCGTTGAGTCTGTCCATGAAGCCGCAGTGGCCGCCCCTCGCGATCGCGGTCACTTCCAGCAGCGGCGAGCGGGCCAGCTCATGCAGGTCGCGTGCGGGGATGATGGGGTCGTCGAGCGAGAACAGGATGTGGGCCGGCGTCTGCAGCTGCGCTAGCACGTCGCCGACGATGGCGTAGCCGTCGAAGTACGCCTCGAGACTTGGAAATTCGCTGTAGCGCTCCACGAGCACTCTGGTCATGTCACGGATGCTGCGCTGGGCGAGGATCTCGGCGAAGTCGTAGCGCTGCGGAAAGCAGCGTTGCTTCAGCCGCAGGGAGTGTTTCCACTTCGCCAGGAAGTACTGGTGATACACGAACCAACCGTTCTCCAGCACGTCCATGGTGCTGTGCGGCCGGAGCACCGGGCAGACGCCGATCGCGCGTTCCAGGCGCAGCCCGGCCGTAGGCGCACGCGCCGCCACGCGCAGTGCGAAGTTTCCGCCGAGAGAGAAACCGGCGATAGTCACTCGCTTGTCCGGCAGCGAACGCTGTATGCAGCGCACGGCGCCCACGACTTCGTCGAGCCGACACGAGTGGAAAATGTCTTCGTTCAGATGATGAGTCGGGCCGTGATCGCGGAAGTTGAGCCGGAATACGTCGCAGCCGAGCTCGAACAGGTGTGCGCCCAGCGAGAGGATGTACAGCGACTGGGCGCTGCCCTCCCAGCCATGCAACAGAATGACCAGATCGCGGGCTGCGGGCTGACCAGCGGCGCTCTGGCTCGAATAGTGTCCGAGCAGGCGCACGCCGTCGCCGCAATCGATGATCTGTTCCTGCGCGCAACGCAGCATCGCGCTCGCCCGCCGCGCGAGCAGCGGACGGCGCAGTCTGAGGCTGGGCAGAATCGATTGCAGGTGCGGGTTGGCGAGCCAGCCCGGCGGTGCGAAGTCTGGCGGGACAGGGTGCGGGAGCGGCGCGGAAGCGTCCTTAAACGGCGCGGCTGTGCGATCCATCATTCAATATGTATAGGCGTGGATCCCGGCAGGCTCGCGGCGAAATCGGCGCCCATCAACATGGCTGGCGTGGCGAAGCCGGCGTATGGGCTCTCGTCAGGGAGATTCTGCAGGAAGGCCAGCGCCGACGACACGGTGAACACATAGGCATTCGCCGTTCGCAGGCGGCCGGTCCTCACCTGACCGGCGGCGTTACGGACTTCTCCCCACACGAATGCCGGATTGGAGGCGCGTTGCGTCTGATCGGGCGGTTTGACGCGCCGCTCGACCCCTCGTGCGAGCAGCTTGACGATCCATCGGCGCCGCAGCAGGGGCCGCAGCCGCTCGGTACGCTGCAGGCGTCGCACGGCGTGCGGCGAGAGTGCGGAGTACACCTCGATGTTGGGGATGCCGGTGGAGTAGTACGCCGTGCTGACATCACCCCAGGGAACCGCCGCCGCAAGCTTCTCACCGCCGCCGAAATCGATGCGGCGCGTAATCGACCCGAGGGCGACCGAGACGATCTCGCCATCGCGGCGCACCCGGCAACCTCCGGCCAGCGATTCGATCGCTGTCTTGGCCGTGCCGCGACTCAGGTTCCCGCCGCTGTCGAAACCGAGCGCCAGATGCGTTGCGTCGGGCAGCGCCTGCCGGAGCGCAACGGCCAGGCAGTCCGTCGACGCGACGTCGAAACCCACACCCGGGCAAAGCACGACGCCGGCTCGTTGCGCCTTCTCGTGCACGCTGTGCGCCAGCTCGAAAACGTCGATCTCGCCGGTGACATCGAAGTAATGCACATGCGTGGCGAGACAGCCTTGCATCAGGGAACGCGCGGTCTGCGAGAACGGCCCGGCGCAGTTGAGCACGGCGCGCACGCCGGAGAGAGCCGCGACCATCGAGGTGTGATCGTCGAGCGAGAACACAGCGTGCGGGCAGCCGAGCTCCCGTGCGAGCTCCACGATGGGTTGCGGCGAACGCCCTGCGAGGATCGGCCGCATGCCGCGCAGCACAGCCTCGCGCGCGATGAGCTCGCCGGTGTAGCCGTTCGCGCCGTAAAGGAGCCAGGGGATGGTCATGCTGTTGGAAGAAGCGGTTGGCGGTTAGCGGTTAGCGGATAGTTCGGAAGGCGACGGTGCGGCTCGTCGAGCGCGGTGGGTCTCTGGCTATCCGCCATCCGCTATCCGCTAGTCCGCTTCTATGCCCGCTTCGGCCACGAACTCCACACGATTATTCTGGGCCGCGATGTGGTTCCACTCGCCGGCCGTCGTGCGCGAGCGTTGTTCGCCGTCTGGATAGGCAATCGCCGGCAGACGTCCTTCATGCTGTACTTCGATCGACAGCGAATCGCCCAGCTCCTGGCGCAGCGAGGAGAGTAGATTCGCGAAAGCGAGCGACTGGCGTTGTGAGGGGCTCAGGCTGTCATCGAACGGGTTGCCCACCAGGTCGCAGCGAGCGATCGGCAGATCGTTGGCGGCCATCGAGTAGCCTTCGATACCGTTGCCCGTGAGGCAGAATTCGCCCACGTACGTTGCGATGCGAATTCGACCTCGAAAATCGCCGGCCCGTAGGTTTTCGACCATCTCCTGCAAGCGCTCCAGGCGCGAACCGGAGAGCGGCGTCTCGCCATAGGGCACCAGCTCGGAGTCCAGGACCACTGCACTGGGCGCCATCGCGTCGATCGAGGCAAGCGTAGCGGTTGCTTGCGTCGTCGAAGCGGCGGGCGGCTCCGCCAACCGCAGCTGTTGTTCTTCCAGCATCACTGCAAGCTGCGCATTCGAGCGGGTCAGCTCATCGAGCGTATCCAGCGTGCGCACATACAGCACGGCCAGCACGGCCGTGGGCAGCAAGGCCAGCAGCGTCGCTGCGACCGCAAGCGGCCAGCGGCCTGCTCGTTTCGCCGGTTCCGTGGAAATCTCTGACTGGTATTCAGGGGGGCTGGCCGGCGCCTGTGATTCATGAACGCGAGATTCGCTGCTGCGCTTGTCGCCTATGCGCTGCGCGAGCGTATCCAGGCTCGCGAGCACGAAGCGCCGCAGCTCGGCCGACTGCTCTTTCAGCAGCGGCGCCAGAACCTTGCGCAACGCGGATTCGAGTTCGCCGGCTGGCCTGGAAGCGGCGGGCGGAGCAGTTGATGAGTTGTCTGGCTCGTCGATCTCGACCGTCGCGGGCTGCGCCGCGACTTGGCTCACCACCGTCGGGCCTGCGCGTCGGTCGGTCAGCAAACCGAGCTGGTACAGCACGCGCGAGACGTCTGCCTGCTTGACCGTTTTCGGCAGCACGCCGACGGCGCCGAGCGCACGAGCCTGGCTGAGATACAGCTCGCCTTCCTGCGAGGTGTACATCATCACCGGGATGGTGGCGGTGGCCGGATTATTCTTGATGGCCTGAATCGCCTGGAACCCGTCCATTCCGGGCATCAAATGGTCCATGAAGATCACGTCGGGACGGTGCGTCGCGAGGAACTCGAGCGCCTGTTCGGCCGACTCGCATGTCTCGACCGCCAATGCATAACTCTCGAGCATGCGGCTCAGGATCACGCGCGCGGAGCGCGAGTCGTCGACGATCAGTGCTCGTTTGGGTGCGCTATCGGACATCTTCTTGTAGGCGTGGCGGCCAGTACGCGCGGGATGCTTTGGCGGAAAATTTTCAGTTGAGCTGGTCTTTCTGGCGTCAGGTTCTTCCTGCGTCAGGCAGCCGACCTGCTCGATTGCGGTTCTGACGCATTAGGGTAAGCGCAGCGGGCGCGCGGCGCCACTGCGGTGAGCTGTCGCCTCGCGCGACATCGCGCGGCGCGCCCCATCGGCTATCCGCTATCCGCCGCGAGGTCCTCGCCGAGTATGCTGGTCCGGCTGTTCGAACCGCAGGGGGAGCTGGCGATGGCGTACTCGACGGCGGACATTCGCAATATCGCCCTGGTCGGTCAGGCGGGCGCGGGCAAGACGGCGCTTGCCGAAGCGTTGTTGGCGCAGGCGGGTGCGCTGCGCTCTCGTGCAAGCGCGGAGCGCGGCGCGACAGTGTGCGACTTCGATCCGCAGGAGAAACAGCTCGGCCATTCGCTGGACGCCGCCATCGTGCACTTCGAAGCGGGCGGGGCGCACGTGAATCTCATCGATACGCCAGGCTACCCAGATTTCGTCGGGCGCGCGCTGTCGATGCTGGAAGCGGTGGAGACCGCGGCAGTGGTGGTCAGCGCCGTGAACGGCGTAGAGCCGGTGACTCAGCGGATGATGGAGCTCGCTGCGGATCGCGGCCTGTGCCGGTTGATCGTCGTCAACAAGATCGACAGTCGCGAGGCCGAGCCCGAGCGGGTGCTGGCGGAGCTGCGCGAGACCTTCGGCCGCGAATGCCTGCCGCTCAACTTGCCGGCCGACGGCGGACGCAGTGTCGTCGATTGCTTCTTCCATCCGGGCGAGGGTAGAGCCGACTTTTCCGATGCGGCGGCGGCGCATACCCAGATCATCGATCAAGTCGTGGAGGTCGATGAGAAGCTGATGGCCCTGTACCTCGAGCAGGGCGAGGCGCTTTCGCCCGAGCAACTGCACGAGCCGTTCGAGCAAGCGCTGCGCGAAGGCCATCTCACGCCGGTGTGCTTCGTGTCTGCAGAGACGGGCGCCGGCGCGCCACAGCTCCTCGAGATCTTCGGGCGGCTCATGCCGAATCCTTTCGAGGGCAATCCCCCGCCGTTCCTGCGCGGCGCGGGGCCGACGGCGGAGCGCGTGAGCGTTGCGCCCGACCCGGACCGTCACGTGATCGCACATGTGTTCAAGGTGAACATCGATCCGTTCGTCGGTCGGCTCGGCGTGTTCCGCGTGCACCAGGGCGTGGTGCGCGCGGGGGCGCAGCTTTTTATCGGCGACGCCCGCAAGCCCTTCAAGGTTGCGCACCTGTACAAGATACAAGGCAGGCGCCACATTGAAGTCGCGAGCGCGGTCCCGGGAGACATCTGCGCCGTATCCAAGGTGGACGATCTGCACTTCGACGCTGTGCTGCACGACTCGCACGACGAGGATCATTACCACCTCAAATCG
>Ga0079224_100011915_pt1 | contig 12007 bp, 12 predicted proteins | sample Stecom2015_FD_80414 | JGI IMG/M metagenome (GOLD analysis project Ga0079224, IMG submission 80414) | Agricultural soil microbial communities from Utah to study Nitrogen management - Steer compost 2015 | ecosystem: Environmental > Terrestrial > Soil > Agricultural land | place: USA: Utah... | reverse complement strand
TATGAAATTGCTGGCGGCGTCGAAGTTGATGAAGCGATCATGTCACTCCGCAACACGTTTGCATACAGAAGTCCGTTCAGGTTAGTTGCAGGTAGGTTGCAGGTAGGATGCAGGTAGGATGCAGGTAGGATCCGGCAACGCGTTGCATAACTTCTTTGAGACTAAATTTTAGTCTCAATCTTCCGGCCACCTGACTAAATTCTGATCTCAATCCGGCTTCGATTTCTTTTCATCATCGCCGATGTTTGTATCGTCGTCAGACACAACGCTCGAGAGTTGATGGATCCGACACTGTCTTAAATTGTTCTTTAACCAAAAAATTGAAATCATGGCTAGAATTGAAAACAATGATTTGACCCTCGGATTGAGAGGCAAATTCGGAACACAGTTTTTGTTTCGCAGATATCGCAATCGGACCATCGCGATGCGTCAATATGAATTTGTGCGCACAAGTACAGCCGCGCAGCTTGCGTGCCGCGAGAAGTTCCGTATCGCCACGCGTTATGCAAAGCGATGCATGCTTATTCCTGAGTTGAAGTCCGAATACTCAATGATCGGTCAACTCCGGGAAATCACAGCGTTCGTGGCGGCAGTTACCGACTATTTGAAGCCCATTGTAATTCAGGATGTCCAGTCCGCCACATACAACGGTGAGGCAGGATTCCCAATTACGATTATGGTAAACGATGTCCATAAAGTGAAGACGATATCTGTAACGATCACCGACCAGAATAACAACGTCGTTGAAAGCGGTGAAGCATCGATCATGCAGGACTCACCGGGATACAGCTACGTCACACAGGAGGATATCGGTGATGTCTTCGGATACACAATCAAGGTTGAGGCAACAGACCGGCCCGGCAACTCAGTCACACATCAGCTGACGCTCTGGTAACCGTGATGGATCAGGAGATTCGTGCGATGAGAGCGTGCGTGTATGAAGAAAGTACTTCCTTCGCTTCTTCACGTCCGGAGACGGAATCGAGGAGACGAAATCCGCGCCGAAAGTACCTGTTGATTCTCCTTTCGGTAATCGAAGGTATGCCAAGGTTTTCGTAAATCTCCTTCACTGCATTGACTTTCTCCGCCTTGCGGAAACGCTTTGCCTCAAGCCAGTACTTCAGATTGGTTTTGTTTTTCCCGCGGGCACGCTCAAGTGCTTTGATGAGAAGGAATGTTTTCTTGTTCGCCAGGATGTCGCCACCAGTTTGTTTTCCAAAGACATCGGGGTCAGCAAAGGCGTCGAGCAGATCATCCTTAAGTTGAAATCCCATGCCGACAGCAATACCAAATTCACGCAGAGCCTTTCGGTCGCTCTTTGGTGCATCGGCGAGCATGGCACCTAGTTCAAGACTAAAACCAAGAAGGACTGCCGTCTTTAACCGGATCATTTTAAGGTACTCTGCTTCCGTGACTGAAGTTCTAGCTTCGAAGTCCATGTCCCACTGTTGGCCTTCGCATACTTCTGCAGCGCATACGTTGAAAACACCAACAACATCGGCGAACTTTTCAGGATCGAGTGTCCGGAACATTTCGTACACCTTCACCAGCATGACGTCGCCGGAGAGTATAGCCGTATTCGTATTCCATTTCTGATGCACCGTTGGTTTACCGCGACGAAGTGGCGCTTTGTCCATGATGTCGTCGTGCATTAGAGTGAAGTTGTGAAACGCCTCAACGGCCACAGCATACGGGGCTACACGTTCAACATCGGAGCGGTACAACTGGTACGCGAGCAGCGTCAGCATTGGCCGCAGACGTTTACCGCCTAGACCCATGATATAACGTATGGGTTCATACAGCGACTGCGGCTCCTTACCAAATCGTTGGCGACGAATTTCGCCTTCTATTATCCGAAGATTCTTTTTGATTACGGGGTCAATCATTAAACGATGCGCATGAATTCAGCACAATAATCTGAACTTTTTGTTACCGATAAACAGGTTATGGAGACTTTTTGTTTTTGAAGTCTAGTCACCCCATTCGTCTTCGTCAAAAGCTGCCTTGTTTTTGGAACGAGAAGTACCCGATTTCCGGTCGTCAGCAAATACCAGGTCGATGAGTCGTTTGTCAATATCCGTTTTCTTCACACGAACCTTGACGCGATCACCCAACGTATAGATTTTCCGCTTTCGCCGTCCGACAATGCGATAGTTGCGTTCGTCAAATTCGTAATAATCATCCGTCAAATCCGCGAGCCGGATCATGCCTTCACATTTCGTTTCTATGATTTCAACATAGATGCCCCATTCCGTTACCCCGGAGATCAATCCTTCATAAACGCGATCCTCGGCACTGGCCATGAATTCAACCTGCTTGTATTTGATGGATGCTCTTTCGGCATCAGCAGCTCGTTTTTCGCGTTCCGAAGCATGAATACATTGTTCCTCGTAATCCGCCTTGTTGACAGGCTTGCCATTATCAAGATAATGTTGGAGCAACCTGTGCACCATCATGTCGGGATAGCGACGAATTGGTGATGTAAAGTGTGTATAGTGCTGAAACGCCAGCCCGAAATGTCCTTTTGCATCAGTTGTGTATTTCGCTTTTGCCATCGTACGGATGGCGAGTTGTTCCAGAATATTCTGTTCCGGCTTTCCTTCAATGGCTTCCATCAGTTTGTTTAATGATGAACTGATTGATTGCTCATCAACACTCATCTTATGGCCAAACTGCTTTGCAAACACAGAAAAGTCTTTAACCTTTTCCGGGTCCGGAAAATCGTGCGTACGATACACAAACGTGTTCTTCTCTTTCCCTTTGTTATAATTGAAAACAAAGGTAGCTACCTGCTTATTTGCCAGGAGCATGAATTCCTCGATCAGTTTGTGCGCGTCTTTGCGAATCTTTGGTATTACGGCAAGAGGTTTACCTTTTGCATCAAGTTTAAACTTAACCTCTGTAGTCTCAAAATTGACAGCGCCTTTGCGGAATCGTTCCTTTCGTAACTTTTTAGCAATCGTGTTTAGGATTCGCAGTTCATCAGCAAGTTCACCTTTTCCTTCTTCGAGGATAGTTTGTGCTTCTTCATACGTAAATCGCACATTGGAATGTATGATCGTTCTGCCGAACCACTCATTAATGATTTTTGCCTTTTCATCAATCTCGAACACGGCGGCAAACGTGAGCTTATCTTCATTCGGGCGAAGAGAACACAACTGATTCGACAGACGCTCCGGTAACATAGGTATCGTTCGGTCGACCAGATACACGGATGTCGCGCGATCAAAAGCTTCCTGGTCGAGCAATGATTTCTGCTGCACGTAATGTGTGACGTCCGCGATGTGAATTCCGATTTCATAGTTTCCATTTTCCAAAACGCGGAACGAGAGTGCGTCGTCAAAATCCTTCGCATCAAACGGGTCGATCGTGAACGTAGTAATTCCGCGGAAGTCGCGTCGTTTAGCAATTTCCTCGCGCGTTATTCCCTCATCGATCGTATTGGCTTCGTTTTCAACACGGACGTCAAAGCGAAATGGCAGGCCGAATTCCGCCATTATCGAATGGATTTCTGCTTCATTTTCACCGGCACGACCCAACACTTCAATCACCTTCGCTTCCGGCTTCTTGTCCTGGCCGCCCCAGTCAGTTACCTCAACGATAACCTTGTCACCGGTTTGCGCACCGAAAATGTTTTCAGGATACACATAAAAATCCTGATGCATTTTCCTGTAGTCGGGCACAACGAACGCGTATTTTTTGGACACTTCAATTTTGCCCACATACCGCGTGCGGCTTCTTCTTACGATTTCAACAACTTCACCTTCGGGATGATCGCCATGACGTGTAGGATGAACGTTAATTTTTACAGTATCACCGTCAACCGCGCTACCGAGGTCGCGGGCCTTGATGTAGACGTCAGGCCTGTCTTCTCCGATCTTTACGTAAGCGAAACGCGAGCTGACGTGATCCACGATGCCTGTTAAGGCATCTTTATTCCCGGCAATGAAAAAGCCGCCCTTGTCATTCGAACTGATTATGGCGTCATCTTCAAGCTGATAAATTGCAAGCGTTGCCTGCTTGATATCATCGCGTTTCTTAAGCCCAAGCTTTTTGGTGATTTGTTTTATCGTTGCCGGCTTTCCCGGAAATTCCTGAAGTATTGCAAGAATGGATTCCCGAAGCACCGCCTTTTGCGATTTTGCCTTTGATTTTTTTGTCTGCTCGCGGGCGGTTCGTTTTTTTATCTTTTTCATTAAATGGTAGTTCGTTGGACCGGAAGGATCACGAAGCGGTGGTGACAACCAGTTCGTTCGGCAATTGAATACATTTCATTTTCAAAAATAGTTGTGCCAAAACGACCACGTCCCGAAGGCAGTAATCGCGGATTTTCAAAAGCCCGTCCTCACGGTGGTAAAGTGCGTTCACCTGGCTGCCGTCAAAGTCGCTTTTGCTCGTGGGTATATTGAATATCGCAGCAAGGAGGTCAAGTGAAGTGTAGTGCTTGTAGTCACCAAATTTCCATAACTCCATTGTATCAAGGTGCGGTACTTCCCACGATTTCCTGCCACTCAGATTCAACAGTGCCGGCAACGGAATGCAGTTTACAAGCATCCTTCTGCAAAGGTATGGGAAGTCAAACTCCTTTCCGTTGTGCGCACAAAGTCGAGTTGCCGGATCGAGTTTATCCAACATTGTTTTGAAATCTGTAAGCAGCGCTTTCTCGTCGTGGCCATAGTATGCCTTGGTACGCAGGATCAATTCGCCGGCATCGTTCTCGGCGAATCTGCCAACGACGATACAAATAACACGACCAAACTCAGCATAGATTCCGGCGCGGTCATGATAAAGCTGCTCATCCGATGCGCCGGAGTCGCGCTTCAGAAAGCCAGCCTTTCGCGCCCATTGCGTCTTGAGCCTCTCATCGAGCTGTGAATAATCATAATGGTGGGCAACGGTTTCGATATCAAGAAAGACGATATCCCGAATTTCAGGAGACATGTTTTAATGTTTAGAGTTAAAAGTAAGAATTGAAACGGGGTAATAAAATACGTTCTCTTCTTTACGTGTTCATCAATGTGTTGGCTAACTTTTAAACAAATGTAACGTCAGGAATGCAGAACCCCTTCCAGGTTCAGCTCCTTTATAAAAGAAATATTCTCCTCGCGGATCGCATCCGGCACGAAGACAAATCGTTTGTCAAATATTTCACTCCCGACATAATAGCTTACCCAATATTCATTGGTAAGATGAAAGACTGCCGGATCAATCGGTTCAACAAGCATCGCGGAATGAGCCGGTACCGTCTCCAGGAAATGACGGAGAACGGAAGTGCGTTGTTCTTCACCATCCTTTACGCCGTAACCCTTGCTGGATACCAGCGTGTTCTCAATCGGGAAGTCGTTATTATTTAACAAATAAACTTTCCAAACCGTTTCCGGGGACTGACTTTCGCGCGCTACGGCAAGGGTAACATTTCTGACTTCCGGTATATTGATATCCCTGATCATATCATCTCCATGCTGAATAAGGTACTGATGTGGCCGCGAAGTATGGTAGCAATTGCCTGCATATCCTGCCGTTGTTTCAGTTCCAGCTCCACTGAAGTGACGGCCTTGTCGTCAATCCCACACGGTACGATGTGTTCAAAGTAACGCAAATCGGTATTAACGTTAAAGGCCAGGCCGTGCATTGTTACCCACCGGCTTGTTTTAACGCCAAGCGCGCAAATTTTCCTCGCACGTGCCGTATCATCGAAATCGACCCATACCCCGGTAAGCCCTTCAATTCTTCCCGCATCCAACCCGACATCCCGGCAGGTAAGAATCACTGCTTCTTCGAGCATGCGCATGTACCGGTGTATGTCGGTGAAAAAGTTTTCGAGATCGATAACCGGATACACTACAATCTGACCCGGACCGTGATAGGTAATATCGCCACCTCTGTTAATGTGATAGTAAGTTGCGCCAAGCTGTTCCAACTCATCCTTCGTGACAAGCAGATTCGCTTCTTTGCCACTCTTGCCGAGCGTAAAGACATGAGGGTGTTCGCAGAAAATGAGGTAATTGTCAGTTTCTTTCTGATCGGATTCATACTCGCGATTATGCGATTTGACCGCAAGTATCTTTTGGAAGAGTTCCGTTTGATAATCCCACGCCGCCTTGTAATCCGTCAACCCGAGATCAATAAACGATGTCTTTTTATTTATTCGAACGTTCACTTGATTTTTGCAAGCTCCTCCTTAAGGTAAGTGATTGACTCAGCACCATCCGGTTCAACGCCGTTCTCACGCGCGAGGAAGAATGAAATCCAGTCGGTGAGATGAATGAGATAGTAGTATTGTTCAAGCAGTGAAGCCCCTTCGCCGATGATATCGATAATGGGATTTGATTTCTTCTCGAAAATCTCCCTGCAGATCTCCATTCGCCGTTCCACCCTTTCGTGATCGTGGTCGGAGTACATGTACACCGGCTGCAGCATGGAAATGAGGTTTTCAGGAAAACGCCACCCGGCAAGTTCGTTGTGGTTCATTTCCGGGAACGTGTTAATGTGAGCCATTTGCTTTGCGTTCTCATTCAGCTGCTGCTGAAAACGCAGTGCAATTGCAAAAAGTCGGCTATCACAATAAATTACGGGCAGACGACCTTTCAGTTTCTTTGCAATTATCTCCGCTTCATTCTGTATTCCTTTCGAACCCCGGTCGAGAAACTCTATTGCATTTTCAGTCTCCTTGATAAAAGCCGCGCCAATCAGGTTAGTGTGATACAGCACATACAAAAGCGCTATCAGGTTAAACGCAAGCATCCCTCTCGGGCTGTCGGAGCCACCGGGAAGTTGTATGTAAAAAAGATTGTACTCCCGACAGATGTCGAGGAGTTTTCCTCCCGAAGAAACGCCAATCACATGGGCACGTTTCAGGAGCGCTTTATTCATCGCGGCAACTGTTTCTTCCGTATTGCCGCGGTATGAGCACGCGATAAAAAGCGTGTGCGGACTAACAAACTGAGGAATGTTGTAGCTCTTACAAATCGTTATTGGAATCGGAATTCTGCCGAACGTAAGCGACTCCACGAGGTTTGCCGCTATACCTGATCCCCCCATACCGGCAATTACAATATTTCGGATATCGCTTCCTGGACGATCAAGGTCGAGCGTCTGACCAATCTTAAGCGCCTCCGAAAGCTGTCGTGTAAAGCCTTCAATATTTTTTTTCGTCACCGACATAAAACCGTAAATTCAATTTCAAATGTAGGAGATAATTGTGACCGATAAAATTGAAACCGTTGTGAGTAACAAAATCGAAACCGGAAACCAGGGTGAAACGCTTGCTGCGCGTTACCTGAAAGAAAAAGGCTACGAAATTCTCGCCCGTAATTACCGCCATGGAAAAGCAGAGATCGACCTCATCGTACAAAAGGATAACTGGGTTCTCTTTGTGGAAGTCAAAACCCGGAAATCATCAGATTACGGACAGCCTGAAGATTTCGTAATGACACAGCAGGCGGGACGAATTTTCGATGCAGCCGAAGAGTGGATTTTCTCAACAAACTGGCAGGGCCACATTCGTTTCGACGTTGTTTCTGTAAAACCCGGGGAAACTCCGGAGATTGAGCACTTCGAAGATGCCATCAACTGACGGTCATCTGCGGGCCATCTTATTGTTGCGATAGATTTCCCTTCCGTTTTCATTCCACTCGGCTTTGACATAGGGCTTTACGCTTTTGTCGAAAGCTTCTTTGGGATATGTGACGATTTTTTTTCGTCTACCGTTCGGGTAATACTCAACCCAGTCACCTACGCGCTGATCCCAGCGGTATTCTCCCTGCACGGCTAACATTCCGTTTTCGTGGAAAAAATAATAGTAACCTTCCTTTTCACCGTATTCGATCGGAAGCATTTCCTTCATGCGCTTGCGTTCCACAGGATCGTAATAAGAAACAAGCGATTCCTTCGGCCAACCCCGGAAATATTTTTCCTTGTCGAGAAGTACGCTATCCCGTCCGTACTTCATCCACCGGCCATGTTTGGTGCCTTTGTAGAAAATCCCTTTCTCAAGAACAATTTCGCCCTGCCTCCTCTCATAAGGACCATGTAACAGGACTCCCTTATTCGGATCGAATTTCTGTGTCACACGAATTTCCTTTCGCGTGAAGTCATACCAATAAATATCGCGAATGAACCCTTGAGGTTTCTCGGGTTTCTTTAAGTAGTAAAAGGTTTCATACGTAACGCGGTTGCCATAGCCCTTTCGGGTAAACCCTTTCTTGGTCTTGATGCCGTAGAAGACTTTCTTTTTTACCTTCTTTTTCTTGGGTTGTTCGACCTCCTCCTCCTCGCCAAAGTCGAGGTTCACCGGTGTATCGACGGTAAACCGCTGGTCCTGAGGCTCAACCTCCTCAGCCTGTTCAGTCTCCTGACCGAAGGTACAGATTGAGGCGAAGAGCAGCCCGCAGAAAAATAGGACAGAGTGCCGCATAGCGTCGTAGCGTTTTTCCGGAAACGAAAATAGGCAAAAAAAATTATGTTCCGTCGCTGTCTTCGTTGGGGATAAGCGGATTATCACCGTTCCGAAGTTCCGGTCCGCGCTGCTGGTATTTTCATTTATGCTTTTAAATTGCAGGCCGAAAAACTGCAGGATGATTCGGGTTTACACAATTCAGGGCAACAGACTTCAGCAGCACAAAGCGCCTGCTCTCAATGAGGTCATGGGTATACCCAACATCCAATGGATCGACCTGCAGTCCCCGTCACAACAGGAGCGCGAATTCGTCGAAAAGAACTACAAAATCGAATTCTTTACCTCGCAGGAAGTTCAGGAAATCGAAAGTAGTTCCCGTTTCTTTGAAACCGACGAAACCGTCGAAATCAACCTCGGTTTTATCGGAATTGAATCCGGCGAAATGAACGTGCAGAACGTGACGTTCATTCTGAAAGAGAACATGCTGTTCACCTACCGGCAGAGCGACCTGAAAATATTCGCAGAGTCTGTTCGTAAACTAAAGACAGCCGGCTCAACAGCTACACTGGATAATCGGCATTCCGGGCTGAATATATTCCTGACGATCCTGGAAACCCGCATCGACAGCGACGCCGACCTTATTGAAGGCATCAACCGAAAAGTCAACGTGATCAGTAAGGAGTTGATTGCGCGTAAATCACTCAGCGAAGACCTGCTGCTTGGCATTGCGCAATTGCAGGAGAATACCATGCTGCTGCATCAGACCATCACTGAAAAGCAGCGCGTAGTGAGTTCGTTAATCCGTATTCAGGAATTCAACCGCCTGGAAAACGAGCGGTTTAAGATTATTCTGAGCGACATTGGCTCCCTGCTCCAGCACTCACAGTTCAGTGCCGAACGACTGGAGTATTTGCAAAATACTTTCCTCGGTCTTGTGAACATCGAGCAGAACACCGTCATAAAAATATTTACGGTCGTGACGGTCGTGTTCGCCCCGCCAACACTCATTGCATCTATCTACGGTATGAACTTCACATTCATGCCGGAACTTAAGTGGCCATTTGGTTATCCCTTTGCCGTTGCTTTGATGATTTTTTCGTCATTGACATTCCTGTGGTATTTCCGGCGAAAGAAATGGCTATGATACGGCGACTCGCGTGGACTGCGCTAATCGTGTGCCTTGTTGCTGCTCATGCATACGCCCAGGAGCGCCGACTCATTATTCGCAATTTTCCCTTCAGCCCAACCGACACACTGCTCGTCGCAGATAGCGTTACCATCATGGATAGTAGTCCGGCGTTTGATGCGACGCAGCCGATAGTCTACTACGCTAAACAAGATCAGGCTGGCTTTGTGATAGTCGGTTTCAATTATGAGACCCGGGAGCGGAAAATTATTCATCGCGGTTCAGGCAAGCCTTCAGCAATACGCGTACACCCGGATGGGAAATCTGTTTCATGCCTTGTACGCGCCGACTCACGTTCCTCCCTGCTGCAGATACCAATTGGTGGTGGCAATGTTAAGACAACCGATTTGCCGACATTGACATCGAACTTTATGTGGCTGGATGACAACAACGCTTTCATCATCCGGGAGGGCAAGCCGAACACACTCGAACTGATGACGCTTCGTCCGCAACGCAGTACACCTGTCGCGCAGCATGTAGCCGGATCGTTAGCCAAAGCGACGGGTGAAGGTTCGTTTGCATTTATTCATAAACTTTCCGTGGATTCATGGAGCATCAAAACAATACGCCCCGACGGATCGATAAAAATACTGGCAGAGGCGCTCCCGGAAACAGAAGTATTTACGCTCACACCCGATGGTGCACCAGTGTCAGTGAGTGAAAATAAGTTATTTGTATTTGAACGAAAGCGCAATGAATGGCGGGAACTTCCTGATGGCAACGTAGCCGGGAATATCCGTTACATGGAATTGAATCCCGCCCGGAATAAGCTCGCCCTGTTGGTTGAGCAAGAACTTTGATAATATTTGTCTTGTGAATAAACCTCAGCACATCGCGGTTTGCGGAAACATCGGTTCGGGAAAGACAACGCTTACCGCAAAGCTCGCAAAACATTACGGTTGGCAACCTCTGTTTGAGTCAGTTGATGATAATCCCTATCTCCGCGACTTTTATCAGGACATGAAACGTTGGTCGTACCATGTTCAGATTTATTTCCTGAATACACGGTTCAAACAGGTTCATCAAATCCGCGGAAGCGAAAGGACTACAATACAGGATCGTACTATCTACGAGGATGCATACATATTCGCGGCTAATTTGCACCGAAGTGGCTTTATCTCGGATCGGGACTACCAAAGTTATCTCGATCTTTTTAATTCAATGATAAACTTCGTGCGCCCACCGGACCTGCTGATCTACCTGAAAGCAGACATCCCAAAACTGGTCCGGCAGATTGAAAAACGCGGCCGTGATTATGAATACTCCATCAGCCTGGAATATCTCAAGAACCTGAACGAATACTACGAAGAATGGATCGGCAATTACCGCGACGGGAAACTGCTGATCATCGACGTTAACGATCTGGACTTCGTGGCCAACATCGAAGACTTCTCCTACATCGTCAACCGCGTCGATCTTGAGCTAAACAACCTGTTCAGTTAAGACCGTCGGCGCGCCTTTTTGCAAAAACTGAAATTCCGTTTCGTCGACGCCCGGAGGCACGCGCTAATCCACTATATTTGGCGCTTGTTTTTGGATATGGAATACAACAACGGAGTCTATTCTATTCAGGGAATTCCGGTGACTGAACTGGCTACCAGCTTCGGTACGCCGCTATTCGTTTACGATGGTGCGAAGATTACAAGCCAGATTGAACGCCTTCGAAAAGCATTTGGCAGCACACGCGTTCGAATCAAGTATGCTGCGAAAGCGCTTACGAATATTTCCATTCTTAAGCTTATCAGAACTGCAGGAGCGGAAATCGAGGTTGTTTCTCTTCAGGAAGCAGCGCTGGCAATGAAGGCAGGCTTCACTCCGTCAGAAATAACATTTACCCCAAGTGGTGTTCACTTTAGTGAAATCGAACAGGCAGTCGCGTCGGGATTTTCCGTAAACATTGACAATCTCTCAACACTCACGAAGTTTGGTGAGAAGTACGGCGCGTCCTATGGATGCGGCATACGAATCAATCCGCACATCCTTGCCGGCGGAAACCTGAAAATCTCCACTGGTCATATCAACTCGAAGTTTGGAATTTCAATTGACCACCTGGATCAGATACTCGATGTTGTAAAGAAGTATGCAATTCCGGTTTACGGCCTTCATATTCACACGGGTTCTGACATTACCGACGCAGACGTCTTCCTTAAAATGGCGGATGTATTGTTCCGCGCAAGCGAGCACTTTGAATCGTTAAAGTTTCTTGACTTTGGAAGCGGTTTCAAGGTCGCGTACAAGGAAGGCGATAAAGTCACGGACATCGAACAACTCGGAAACAAACTCGGCGCGGCATTTAACGCATTCTGCTCGGCGAAAGGCAGAAACCTTGAACTTTGGGTTGAACCCGGAAAGTTTGTGGTGAGCGAGTCCGGCACTTTTTTAGTCGAAACCAACGTCGTCAAACAAACCGGCGCAACAACATT
>Ga0079224_100011914_pt1 | contig 12007 bp, 11 predicted proteins | sample Stecom2015_FD_80414 | JGI IMG/M metagenome (GOLD analysis project Ga0079224, IMG submission 80414) | Agricultural soil microbial communities from Utah to study Nitrogen management - Steer compost 2015 | ecosystem: Environmental > Terrestrial > Soil > Agricultural land | place: USA: Utah... | reverse complement strand
GGACCATCCCCGCGTGCGCGGGGAGCATTTCGCGGAAGGGTGCCGCGTGGGAAAACCTGGAGGACCATCCCCGCGTGCGCGGGGAGCATACTGAACGACCTGCGACTTTACCATCGCTCGGCGGTGTTTTCATTCACTTCTCGAAAATCCGGCGAATCGCCTAAAAGGCCCAGGGGTGCATTTAGGGAAGTCGGGACGGCTCGCAGCGGAAGCCCGCAAAGCCTTGGACGGAACGGTGTTCCTGCCCTGGCCCGCCCCAACCACCCTGAGACCAGGGGGCCAGCCCGGCAGCGGCCGACCGTCGGCGACGGCACGGTCCCGGTACCGCCCCTCCACAACGAAGGAGAGCCCGGCCGCTTTCCTCTGCTCAACGGTCGGCCAGTAGTCGGCGGGGGCTCACCCCGGCCAGGGCGCGGCAGTCCCGTGACAGGTGCGGCTGGTCGGTGTATCCGGCCGCGCACGCCAGATACGCCAGGTCGGCGGGCGCTCCCGGGTGGCGCGCCAGGCGCAGGAAGCGTTGCAGCCGCAGGATGCGGCGCAGCGTGGCCGGACCGTAGCCGAACACCGCGGTGCAGCGCCGGTGCAGCTGCCGCTCGCTCAACGCGGTCTCCCGCGCCAGCTCCGCCACCGGACGGGAAAGGTCGCGTTCCAGCAGGCCCGCCACGGCCACCCCCACCCGGTCCGCCTCGGGCGCCTCCGCCGACCAGCCGCGCACATGCTCCTGGAGCACGCGCAGCCGGTCACGCGCCCCGTCCGCCTCGGCGACCTGCTCGGCCACGTGCCGCTGCACCCGCGAACCGAACACGTCCTCCAGACGCACCCGCCGGTCGCGTGCCCCCGGGACGTCCAAGCCCAGCGCGGTCGCGGCCCGCCCCGGGCGGAACCGCACCCCCACCGCCTCGGTGCCCGGCGGCAGCGCGAACGTCCACGCCGCCGTCTCCGGCCCGCACACCAGCACCGACCCGTTGTCGAGCCACAGCACGTCCACGCACCCGTCCGGGACCAGGCGGTGCGTACCGCTGCCCAGCCGCGTGGTCCAGCCCAGCACCACGTCACCGGCCAGGTCGGCAGGCGGGGCAACAGCGGTGTAGGGAGTCACACCCGACACGCTAGCGGCGGCCGGTGACATCCCGGACCCTCAGCGGGGCGGGCGGGGCCGGGCGTCGGAGCCGCCCATTTCGATGGTCTGCTCGATACGCGCCGCCAGTTCCACGTCCGTCTCGGTCACCCCCGCCCCCGGGGTGGCCACCCGCACCACCAGCCCCTCGGGGGCGGCCTGCGTGGCCACGTGGTCGGACTCGTCCGCGGTGACACCGGTGACCGCCGCACGCATCCCCTCCGGATCGCCGGTGGGCGCCAGCCGGGCCAGGGAACCGGCCCGGTGCTCCCAGTGCGCCAGGCTCACCAGCGCGGTGGAGATCTCCTCCTCGCTCAACACCCGCACGGGAAGCCTCCTCTCCTCGCCTGTCGACGACGCTGCCCCCACGCTGCTACCCGGATCCGCCCCGGCCACCGCACCGCCGAGCCCGTGCGGCAAACCGCGGGTCAACATCCCCCCTCGCCGGCATGGGGCGGCCCGCCCGGGGGAAGCGCGACGGGCATGGACCACCACCGTGTTCCGGCCCCGCGCGGCGCGGACCGTCGACCCCCGGGAGTCGACGACGCCACCGTCGCGGGCGTCGGCAAGCTCACCGAGGCCCTGGAGACCATCGAGCGCGCCCGCGGCCACCTGTACGCGATGCACCAGCTGACCGGGTGCGCCGACGCCATGCTGGACGAGGCGGTGCGGCTGCTGCGCGAGGCCGGGCACCACACGGTCGCCGAAGCGGTCCAGCGCCGCCTGGTCGGCCGCAACGTCGTCGACGGACGCTGGACCTACCAGCTGGTGGAGGAGTACGACGACGGCTACTACGCCGAGTTCCGCGCGCTGGAGCGGCACGCCCGGGAGGAACTGCTCGGCGGGGTGCGCCACGCGTACGAGTCGGCGATGAAGGAGGAGCGCCGCTCAGCGGGCGAACCCGGCCACGAGGCCCACCCCCCGCACCGGTGAGCCGCCGCTCACAGCAGGCCGTCCCACATCTGCTCGACGACCACCGACCACCAGTGCTCGGGGTCGGTGAACACCGAGGCGTCGATGCCGGCCAGCTCCTCCTGGAACTCCGCGACGGTGCGGCCCGCCGCGTAGGGGTCCTGGTCGCGCATGCCGGGCAGGGTGCGGGCCAGCAGCGCCAGGCAGCGGCCGAACGCGGACACCGACCGGTTGATGTAGCGCAGCGCGCCGCTGTCCGCGTCGACGGCCCACACCGTTCCGGCGTCGGGGGCGGTGCGGCGTACCACGACCGCGCTGCCGCCGTCGCTGCCGATCCGCACGTGGTCGCCCAGCGCCTCCTCCAGCGCCGGGTCGCCCACCCGGGCGCCCAGAGCGCGCAGGTGGGCGGCGGCGTCGCAGAACAGCCCCCCGGCGGGCGGGTGGTGGGGCGGGTCGGCGGCGAAGAAGTGGGGGACCAGGCCGGGCAGTCCGGCCCGGGCCAGGGTGTGCTGGGTGGGCTCGGGCAGGCCGGTGGCGGCCAGGACCTCGGTGTCGTAGCGCCGCACCTGCAGGAACGCCTCCGACAGCAGCTGCTGCAGGGTGTCGTCGGCCATCGGGGGGCTGGGACGACCGGTGGGGAAGGGCACCCGGTTGGGGCGCGGCCGCGGCGGGGCGCCGGCCAGCCGCTGCACGGTCTCGGCCTGGTCGACGCGTGCGGCCATGCCGCGGGCGCGGGCCGCGCGCGTGGGCCCGTAGTCGTGGGAGCAGGACACCTCCACGCCGGTGAAGGTGTCGCGCAGGAACCGGCCGTGGTAGCCGCCGGGCAGGTCCGCGGGGTACAGGTCGGAGTGGATGCCCACGACCGCTTCGGGCGGCACCCCCATCCACCGCAGTTCGGTCCAGATCTGGATCTCCGGGGGCGGTAGCCCGGGGCCGGAGGAGCGGGTGAGGAGCATCTCCTCCCCGGCGGCGTCGCGGTAGGTGAACACCACCGAGTTGCCGGGCCCCACGACCGGCGGCAGCGACGGGTCGTAGGAGAAGTGGTCGCCGGCGTACTTGTCGCGGTACATCCGCACCACCTCGTCCAGGGGCGCCGACGGCCAGGTGCTCAGCTCGCCGGTGCGCCGGTCGACCACCGCGCACGCCTCGTCGGCGGGGGGACGCCGCTGCCCGGTCGCCGGGTCGTGGTCGAAGGCGGCGGGGGCTGCCCACACGACCCAGCCCAGATCGAACTCGTGGGCCCGCACCTCCCGGCGCCGCCCCGGCGGGGCGTATCCGTTGAGCCACGCGTCCGCGATCGCGACCGCCTGCTCATACGTGATCATGTCTCTCCTTCGCGGGGGACGGCGACACAAAGCGTGCTTCCGGTGAGATTACCGTTCTGCCGGGTGGGACGATCCTGCCGTCCCACCCCGCCGCGGCACCCCCGCAGGGGGCCGCATTCGGGGCGTTGCGGGGCGTCCGGGCCGCCGCGCGGGGCGGCTGTCGGCCGCGCGCGGCGGCACGACGCGACAACCGGCGGCCGGGCAGGGCAGGGTAGAGGACGTGACCACGGCAGAGACCACCCGTACCAGTGCGCCGGACGCCGCCGCGGGCGTCGCGCGACGGCCCTTCGACCTGCTGTTCACCGTCGCCGGATGCGCACTGCTGGTCTTCGCCCTGCTGTCGGTGGCCCTCGTGGCCGAGCCGTCGACGGTGGGGGAGGCCGCCGAACTGCGTTTCCTGCTGCCGCCGTCCCTGCTGGGCCTGGCCGCGGGCCTGGCCAACCTGGCCGTGCTGCTGCTGGGCGGCATCACGGTGGCCGAACGCCTCATCCGCCGCGACGTGCGCCACGTGGTGCGGGTGCTGGCCGCGGCCGGGCTCGGCTACGGCGCCACGGTGGCCCTCAACACGGGCCTGACCGCGCTGCTGGGCGCGGCGGTGCCCGCCGTCCTCAGCGCCTCCGAGGGGGGTGTGGCCAGCAACCCGCTGCACGCCTACCTCGCCGCCGCCGTGGCCTACCTGCACGCCACCCGGCCCGTGCACCTGGTGCGCGTCACCGGTCTGATGGGCGTGGGCGTCGCCGTCACCGCCGCCTCGGTGCTGCTGTCCGGCTACACCACCGCCCTGGCCCTGGTGCTGACCCTGCTCGTCGGCGCGGTCAGCGCCTCCCTGACCAGCTACGTGGTGGGGGTGCGCATCCCGCCGCCGGCCACCGAACGGCTCGTCGGCGAACTGGGCCGCCTCGGCCTGGAGCCGCTGTGCCTGGACCCGGCGGGGGAGGACCACGAGGGCAACCAGCGGTTCGTGGCCGAGACCGTCGACCGCCGCCTGGAGGTGACCGTGCTCGCCTCCGACCCGGCCAGCGGGGTCGTCAAACGGCTGCTGTCGCGGATCGTGCTGCGGGACGCGGTGGCCCCGCCGCTGCTGCTGGGCCTGCGCGACCGGGTCGAGCACACCGCCCTGATGGAGTACGCGGCCGCCGCGGCGGGCGCGGCCGGTCCGCGACTGCTGGCCGTGGGGGAACTCGACTCCTCCGCGGCCTTCCTGGTCCGCGAGTACGTCACCGCCCGCCCGCTGGCCGAGCTGGCCGACGCCGAGGTGGGCGAGGACTTCCTCGACGAGGTCTGGGCCCAGCTGCGGCTGCTGCACCGCCGCCGCGTGGCCCACCGCGGGATCGGCCCCCGGGCCGTCAGCCGCCGCAGCGACGGACGCGCCGCCCTGACCGGGCTGTCCACCGGCAGTGTCGCCGCCGGCCCGTGGATGCTCAGCCTCGACAACGCCGCCCTGCTGGTCACGCTCGCGCTGCGGGTGGGGCCGCGCCGCGCCGTGGACTCGGCCGTGCGCAACCTCGGCACCGACACCGTCGCCGCCGTGCTGCCGTTCCTGCAGAGCGTGGGGCTGCCCGCGGGGCTGCGCCGCGCGCTGCGCGGCCACCGCGGCCTGCTCGGCCGGTTGCGTGCGGAGATCTCCCGGGTGGCCCCGCACGCGCCCGCCCAGCCGGTGCAGTTGGAGCGGATGCCGCCGCGCACCGTCGTCACCGTCGTCGTGGCCACCGTGGTGGGCCTGGCCCTGGCCTACCAGCTCGCCGGGGTGGACTGGGGCACCATCAGCGACCCCGACCCCCTCTGGACCGGTGCCGCGGTGGCCCTGTCGCTGGTGTGCGTGGCCGCGCCCGCGGTGGCGCTGCTGGGGTTCTCCCCGGTGCGGCTGCGGCTGTGGCGCACCGTGCTGGTGCAGTACGCCTCCTCCTTCGTGCGCATCGCCACCCCGGCGGGCGTGGGGTCGCTGGCGCTCAACACCCGCTACCTGATCCGGGAGGGCACCAGCACCGCCCAGGCGGTCTCCGCGGTGGGGGTGTCCCAGCTCGCCGGACTCATCACGCTGGTGCCGCTGCTGGTGCTGTGCGCCTACCTGTCCAACACGGGCTACCCCGGCGACTTCTCCCCCTCGCTGACCCTGCTGGTCGTGGTGGGGGTGCTGTCGGTGCTGGCCGCGGCCCTGCTGGCGGTGCCCCGGCTGCGCCGCGCCGTCTCGGGCCGGCTGCGCCCCCACCTGCACGGGGTGCTGCCGCAGCTGCTCGACCTCCTCCACCACCCGCGCCGCCTCGCCCTGGGCCTGGGCGGCACCCTGCTGCTCACCGTGAGCCTGGTGCTGTGCCTGTACACCAGCATCCTGGCCTTCGACGTCACCCCGTCGCTGGCCGCCGTCGGCGTCGTCTACCTGGCGGGCAACGCGCTCGGCTCGGCCGCGCCCTCCCCGGGCGGCCTGGGTGCGGTGGAGGCCGCGCTCATCGGCGGCCTGACCGCGATCGCCGGGGTGCCCGCCGCCGCCGCGCTGTCGGGGGTCCTACTGTTTCGGCTGCTGACCTTCTGGCTTCCGGTGCTGCCCGGCTGGCTGGCGTTCGCCCGGCTGCAGCGCCGCAGGGCGATCTGACGCGGACGTGTGAGGAGGAGGACCCCATGGCAGGGGAGGCGCTGCTCGGCGTGGACCTGGGCACCAGCGGCGTCAAAGCCGTCGTGGTCGACCACCGGGCCGGTGTGCTGGGGGAGGCCGAGGCCGCCTACCCGGTGCGCGCACCCCGCCCCGGCTGGGCCGAGACCGACCCCGCCGACTGGTGGCGGGCCACCGTCGAGGCGGTGCGCCGCGCCCTGGCCGCCGCCGGGAACCCCCGCGTCGCCGCGGTCGGGGTGGACGGGCAGATGCACGGCCTGGTGCTGGCGCGCGCCGATGGCGTCCCGGTGCGTCTGGCGCTGCTGTGGGCCGACCGGCGCGCCACGGCCGAACTGCGGGCCTGGCACGCCCTGGCCGAAGCGGACCGCCGGGCGCTGGCCAACCCGCTGGTGCCGGGCATGACGGGGCCGCTGCTGGCCTGGGTCGCCCGCCACGAGCCCCACGTGCTGGCCGAGGCGCGTTGGGCGCTGCTGCCCAAGGACTGGCTGCGGCTGCGCCTGACCGGCCGGGCCGCCACCGAACCCTCCGACGCCTCGGCGACCCTGCTGTGGGACGTGCCCGCCGACACCTGGTCCGAGGCCGCCCTGCGCGCCGCCGGCGCGGAAGACCTGCTGGCGCCGCTGGTGGCCTCCGACGAGACCGCCGGGGGCCTGAGCGCGGGGGCCGCCGAGGAGCTGGGCCTGGCCGCGGGGACGGCGGTGGCCGCCGGCGCGGGCGACACCCCGGCGGCGCTGCTGGCCGCCGGACTGGCCGAGGGCGGGGCCCAGTTGAGCATCGGCAGCGGCGCGCAGATCGTCACCGCCTCCCGCGATGCCGGGGCGGTGGCGGGGGTGCACGTCTACCGCACCGCCGAGCGCACCGGCTGGTACCGGATGGCCGCCGTGCAGAACGCCGGGGTGGCGCTGGAGTGGGTGCGCGCCCTGCTGGGCGCCACCTGGGAGGAGGTCTACGCCGCTGCGGCGGGGGAGCCCGAGGAGGGGGGAGTGGTGTTCCTGCCGCACCTGACCGGGGAGCGCACACCCGCCCTGGGCCGGGTCGGGGCGCTGAGCGGGCTGCGGCTGGACACCGGCCGCACCGAGATCCTGCGCGCCGCCGTGGAGGGCGTGGCCTTCACGGTCCGCCACGCCGCCGCCCTGCTGCCCGGCGGTCTGCCGCCGGCGGTACGCCTGGCCGGGGGAGGAGCCCGCGATCCGCGTTTCCGCGCCCTGCTCGCCGACGTGCTGGGCGTGGAGCTGCACCCGGTCCGGCTGCGCAGCGCCTCGGCCCTGGGCGCGGCCCGACTCGCCGCCCGGGCGGCGGGGGAGCCGATGGCCCGGCCCCGCCCGCAGCGGGACCCGGTGGTGCGCCCCACCCACCGAAAAGAAATCTACGATGTAAAATTCCGGCGTTACCTGACCCGCCTCGACCAGACCGCCGAGTAGACCCCGCGACCGACCCCTCCACCGGCAGGACACCCCCCGCTCCCGCCCGGCCACGGCAAGGAGACCAGATGGCACTGCACACCCAGGACCGGCCGTCGGACTCGCCCTACATCGCCCGCGTGTGGCGCGGCCACAGCAGCGGAGTCCACCGCATGACCTCGGTGGCGACCTCGCACTGGGAGCTCGTCGTGTGGACCCACCGCGGCCGCACCCACGCCGCGCTGCGCGGCCCGGAGACCGCGGCGAGCACCGCCGCCGTGCCCGACGACTCCGCATCGCTCGGCATCAGCTTCGCCCACGGCGTGTCCCTGCCGCACCTGCCCATGCCGCGCCTGGTCGACAGGCAGCTGGACAGCCCCCACGCGGACGCGCACACCTTCGTCCTCGCGGGAACGCGCCGGCCCCTGCCCACCTTCGACGACGCCGAGGAGTTCGTGGCCCGCCTCGTCCGCGACAACGTGCTCGTCCGCGACCCGCTGGTGGCCGAGGCCCTCGGCGGCGAAACCCCGCGGGTCAGCGCACGCACGCTGCAGCGCCGCGTCGCCGCGGCGACCGGCCTCACCCCGAGCGCGATCCGCCAGATCGACCGCGCCCGCCAGGCCGCCGTCCTGCTCGGCGAAGGGGCCGCGCCCCTGGACGTGACCCACCGGCTCGGCTACTACGACCAGCCGCACCTGGCCCGGTCGCTCAGACGCTTCATCGGCCGCACCGCCACACAGCTGCGCCGTACCGACCCCGCCCAGCCCCTGTCGCTTCTGTACAAGACCCATACCTGAGCCCGTCCATAACCTGGCGCGCGACGAGGTACGGCCTTCACCAGCCGACCGAAACCCCACCGGAGAACCCCGAGGACGAGGACATCATGGGCAGGATCGTCGCGAACTTCTTCATCGCACTCGACGGAGTGGTCGAGTCGCCCGACCAGTGGCACTTCCCGTACTTCAACGACGAGATGGGCGCGGTGGTCAATGCCGGAACCGAGAAGAACAAGGCGTTCCTCATGGGACGCAGGCTCTACGACGAGTGGTCCGCCTACTGGCCCGAGAGCACCGACGAGCCGTTCGCGACCTACCTCAACACCGTGCCCAAATACGTGGTCTCCACCACGCTGACCAACCCGACCTGGAACAACACCACGGTGCTGCCCGGCGACACCGACGCGATCCGCCGCCTCAAGGACAGCGTCGACGGCGACATCGCCATGTCGGGCAGCGCCACCACCGTGCGCTGGCTGCTCGCCCACGGCCTCCTCGACGAACTCCACCTCCTCGTCCACCCGATCGCCGTGGGCCACGGGCAGCGCCTGTTCGAGGACACCCCCACGCACCGGTTCAACCTCATCCGCAGCGAAACCCTGACGACCGGCGTGCTCTACCTCGTCTACGCACCGATCCCCTGACCGGCCGGGCGCGGCCCCGCCCACGGCCACCCCGCCACTTCCGCGGGGGAGGAGGGCGGGACCGCGCCCGCCGGACCGTCCCCGCGCCGCGCACACGCCCGGCGGCACGGGAGAAAAAACCGGTCGGACCGCAGGCGCGTCCGGTGGGATCCTGGAGGCTATGAACCTCCCCTCTCCCGAAGAGAAGCGGCGCTTCAGCCGCAGGGCCGTCGTCACCCTGCTGATCGCTGCCGCCGTGGTGGTGATCGTCGTCGTGGCTTTCGTCCGGGCGCTGCCGGACGGTGACCGTGAACTGCGCGCCTACCAGGCGGCGCAGCCCTGCCCCTCCGCCCCGGACGCGCCCGCCGAGTGCCGCTGGACGCAGGAGTTCACCATCTCCGACATCTACCTGACCAAGGCCAGGAACGCCGACAACAGCGCGGTCCTGACGGACGCGGACGGCACCGAGTGGGAGACGACCTACTCGTCCCGGGGCCCCGTCCTCAACCAGCTCGACGAGGGCGACCGGGTCACCGCCACCCTCTGGCGGGGGCGGGTGATCGAGATCGCGGCCCACGGTCGGAGCCAGAACACCAACGACGCCCCCGTCGACCTGCGCGAGGGCCGTTTCGCCCTCGCCCTGGCCGTCGTGCCCCCCGGACTCCTCGTGATGGCCGCGTGCGTGTGGCGGCTGGTCCGCCGCGACCTCCCCGCCCCGACCCGGGGCATGGCCGCCACCCTGGGGCTGGCCGGGGCCCTGTTCCCCGTGGGGATCTTCGCCCGGCTCATGGTCGGCGACAGGTCCGACAGCCCCTGGGCGGTGGTGGCCCTCTGGGCGGTCCTGGCCGCCCTCGCCGCCGTCACCGCCTACATCTGCGCCACCTACACGAAGAAGACCCCCGACGCCGAAGCAGGCCGGACCGACTGACCCGCCGGTCCCCCGCCCACCACCATGCCCCCAGCGCCACGGTCGACCGCGGTTGTGGCACTGGGGGCATGATCGCGGCGGGGGCCGGGCGGAAAACACGACCCGCGGCCGCAACGGCAGGGATGAGATCGGATTCCGTGGCAAGGTGACCACTCCCAGGACCCTTTTCCAGGAAGGACGCACGATGCACGACCACACCCCCACCCCGTCGACACGGTTGCGGGAGGAACTGCTGGAGCGGGCGCGCCGCGACACCCAGGCGCGCAGGGCCGTGCCGGTCGGCCGCGACCCCGAGCAGTGGCAGCGGGTCGTCACCCCCGTCGACGAGGACAACGCCGCGTGGCTGCGCGCCATTGTCGACGAGCACGGCTGGCCGGGACGCGCCCTGGTGGGCCAGGACGGCGCGCACGCCGCGTGGCTGCTGGTCCAGCACGCCCCGCACGACCTGCAGCAGCGCTGCCTGCCGCTGCTGCGCGAGGCGGTCGCCGCGGGCGAGGCCGACGCCGCCGAACTCGCCTACCTGGAGGACCGCGTCCGCTGCCACGAGGGGATGCCGCAGCGCTACGGCACCCAGTACCTGCGCCTGCCCGACGGCGGGGTGCGGATGTACGAGGTGGAGGACCCCGAGAGGCTGGACGAGCGCCGCGCCGCCGTGGGCCTGGAACCGCACGCCGCCTACGACGCGCGCATCCGCGCCACGATCTGACCTCACGCCTCGATGCGCTGCTCGTGCTCGGTCACGGTGATCGTGTGGTCCTCCACGCGGGGGCGGCCCGCCGCCACCCAGGAGGCGTGCACCTCCTCCACCGAACGCCACAGGTCGCACTTCCCGGCGACCTGGACCTCGCCGGGGACCTGCGGGGCGCTCGCCCACGAGCCGTCGGGGGTGAACAGCAGCGTCTGCGTGCCCAACGGGACGAAGCTGATGTCGGGCTCGGCCGCCCACAGCGCGAACGCCAGGTCCGGGTCGGCCAGGACGTCCGCGCCCAGCTCGCTGGGCCGGGTGGCGGCCTCGCGCAGGTCGCGGGCGGGCAGCAGCCGCCGGTCGGGCACGGCGACCTCGCGGCGGGCCGGCATGAACGACCCGCCGAGGAGCGCGCGGAAGTCGCCGGTGGCGGTGCCGTCGTCGTGCACGGTCAACCGGGCGATACGGCCCACGCGGGCGTTGCCGACCGACCGGAGGTCGACGAGGATGACGCCGCCGGGCCGGGTCTGCTCCACCCAGGCGTAGGGGACCCGCTCCACCGAGTGGGTGGCGATCACCCGGTCGTAGGGGGCTCCGGCGCGGTGCCCTCCGGCGCTGTCGGCCACGGCGACGCGCGGGTGCAGGTCGAGCCGCGCCAGGCGGGCCCGGGCCGCCGCCACCAGGGCGGGGTCGATGTCGACGGAGACCACGGCGTCCTCGCCGAGGCGGGCCGCCAGCAGCGCGGCGTTGTAGCCGGTGCCGGTGCCCAGTTCCAGCACCCGCATGCCGTCGGCGACGTCGAGGGCGTGCAGCATGGCCAGCATGAGGGAGGGGCGGCTGCTGGAGGAGGTGGGCCACCAGTTGTGCGGGTCGTCGGGATGCCGCCGGATCTGGGTGACCAGGGAGGTGTCGGAGTAGACGCGCGGCAGCCAGGACGGGTCGTCGAGGCTGACCCACCGGGGGCGGGGCCGCTCGTCGGTGTAGAAGCCGGGCACGAAGACGTGCCGGGGGACCGTGAGGAAGGCGCGGCGCCACCCGGGGTCGGCCAGCACCTCCTCGGGAAGCGTGTCGGCCAGGGCGCTCAGCAGGAGTCGCCATTCGGGAACGGGCGGGGCGGTCATGGCAGCTCCTCAAGTAGCGCGTCGGCGACCAGGTCACCCATCACCAGCCCGGCCTCCTCCTCCAGCCACGCCCACTGCGCTCCGGGGCCGCACTCCAGGAAGTGCCACTGCCCGTCGTCGGTGACGCAGAAGTCGAAGACGCCGAGCCGCAGCTCCAGCAGGCGCAGATAGCGGCGGCAGCCCTCGGCGACCTGCGGCGGCACGTCGACGGGACGGTAGGTGAGGGTGTCGTAGCGGCTGCGGAAGTCCTGCCGGGCCCGCGGGTCCGGCGAGGTGATCGCGACGGCGGCGTGCCGGCGGCGGCTGGCGAGGACGCGGACGTCGAAACGCTTGCGGGCGGCCAGGTTGGCCTGGAACTGGTGCATGGTGGAGGCGACCCGCCCGTCGACCGACGCGGGGTCGAGCGGGCTGGTGTAGATGAGGGAGACCCGGCCGTCGTCGGCGACGACCTTGTGCATGAACGCCTTGTACACGGCTCCGCCGTCGTGGCGGGCGGTGAAGGACCGGGCGGC
>Ga0079224_100011911_pt1 | contig 12010 bp, 11 predicted proteins | sample Stecom2015_FD_80414 | JGI IMG/M metagenome (GOLD analysis project Ga0079224, IMG submission 80414) | Agricultural soil microbial communities from Utah to study Nitrogen management - Steer compost 2015 | ecosystem: Environmental > Terrestrial > Soil > Agricultural land | place: USA: Utah... | reverse complement strand
TGGCCACCACCCAGTTTCACGAAGCGCTGGAATTCCTTGATGAAAATGATAATGATATACTGATTACCGATTTGGATTTACGCGTCAATACGGGCTACCGCTTGATGGGGGCGGTGGAAGAGCCCACCCAGATCATTGTATGCACAGCGTTCGAGAAAGAGGGCACCGATGCGATTGGTAGCGGAGCCATCGACTTCCTTACCAAAATGGTGGCACCCGAACGATTCGACGATGCCGTCGACAGGGCATTGAAACAACTTGAACTATTGGAGAACATTGAGCGCAACAAGGCGTATTCGGCAACCCTATTTTTACCGCTGGCGCCTGATGAGACCAGTTCAATTGAGAGATATAGAAACCCCGATACCAACGCTTACAAAGGTATCCAAGTGCGTGACCTCATTTATGCACGTTCCGACGGAAAGAACTGCAGGTTGTTTTTTATCGATGGCTCGCAACTAATGGTTCGGCAGTTATTGAGGGATGTACAGACACAACTCGATCCAGCCAAATTTATCCGTATACAACGGCAATACCTTGTTAATAAGGCCGCTATCGGCGACTACCGGCCTTGGACGAGCGATGAGGCGAAGCATTGGTGGGTAATATTGGCCCAAGACGCGATTAAAGATTGGGAAAACGACATGGACAAGGGACGGTTTCCCGTTGGCAACAAATACCGTTACCGCGTGGAGAAAGCACTGGGTATACGCAGATGACAGTGGTTTTGTTAAGCACGCAACTCGATAAAACCCGTAAAGAGCTGGAGCGGATACAGCGCCAGACGCAGGATGGTGACTTATGGAACCGGCAGGCGCTCGATCGGTTGAATGGCCCATTACGGCAAGTGTTGGCCGATGTCGGCACACAGGCGCGTCATTGGCAACAAGAATTGGACGCCCGCGAGGAACTGCAAGCCCGCTTGCTGGACACCCCATCGTCTTCTAAACAAACGCAGCAACTTTGGTGGGATGAACAACTGGCATTTTACCACGAACTGATCGACCGTATAGACCAATCGTTGTGCTTTAACGAAGATGCCCGGATAACCGTTTCGTTAAATGCACAGGAAATATTGTTGCTCGTACGGCTAATGGTAGAAGAAGGCATCATCCATACCGAAACGCTGCGTCCGATTTTCCGCTACCTTAGTCAATACGTGGGTACCCATACACACCGGCGGTTATCTTTCGATAGCCTTAAGAAGCGATATAGTTTGCGCCATGCGGGTGCCGAGAAGCGTGTCAAACAATGCTTATTGAATATGCTGAAACACTTAGATAACCACCCGCCCGATCGTTAACAGCGGACCGTAGTTTACATCAAACCAATTTTTACTACAAGAAAAACATTTACCATGCGTAACAATGACCAATTATTGCAGTGTGCGCTGCGAATCGAACAGCTTGTGCGGCAACTAGCCGACAAACCAAACCGGTGCCTGCATTGCCGGCATGAGGTGTCGTTGGCCCCTGATGTGCCCGCGCTCAGCGACACAGCTGCCGAAATGTGTACGTATTACAGCCAACCCGCCGCCGCCAAGTTCCTGGAGCGGAGCGAAAAGCAGGTTTACCGGTATCGGGTAAAGGGCGAACTACCTTTTTCGTACGATGAGCAAGACTGCGTCCGCTACGCCGAAGCTGACCTCGAACGGCTTTTTGAGAAGTTGCATGGATTCCCGAAGGGTGGGTTTAAGTGATAGGGGAAGGATGTCCACCACCGGACATCCCACCTGCGCCAATAACCTGTAAACCCCGTTTTACCGGACAACAGGTGGACAACCGTCGGACATTTTTCTTTTGAAGGTACTCCTGTACCCTACGTTTGCCCGAAACGAAAGGAGTACAACTATGAAAACAGTAACAACAATTTCCAGATGGCCGGGCGTGGAACCGCCGGATCTCGGTCCGCTTCGGCGGCAGGTGCACAAGCTGTACCGGAGTTATTTATGGGCACGGCTGTTGCGGTGGCCGGGCTGGCATCGGCTACGTGATGGTTTGACGGTGGTTGGGCTATTTGCCCTGTTTGCCCACTCGGGGGCATTGCTCCGGTGGCTGGATCCCACTGCCGCCGTGGTCGATGTCGGCGCGCTCAGCCTTGTGCTGCTGGCCGTCGTGGCCCTGGCCGCGTTCCTCACCGTGTCGCGCTGGCTGTTGGGCCTCCTTTGGCCCGTGATGCGCAACTACCAACGCAACCATTTTTCAAACAATTTCAAATCCTTACTGCCATGGCAAAAGATCACCTTTTACCTCGTTATCTTCTTCGGGCTGCTGTATGCGTTTGTGTGCTGCTTGGCTTCGGTTTTTTAGCGGTGTTTCACGCAAAGGACGCAAAGGCGCTGCGCTTATTCGCAAAGGACGCCAAGGATATTTCCTTACCACCTTTTGCAAACGATTCCATGCGCGCTTTGCGTGAACCGACTTTACGTGAAATCTACACCGCCGAGATCGGCATCAGGGAAACCTCGGGCAACAACGACGGCAGCCGGGTGGGGGAGTACCTCCGCTACTGCGGGTTGGACGAGGGCTACGCCTGGTGCGCAGCGTTTGTGAGTTGGTGCCATGGGCAGGCGGGGTATACCGAGCCGCGTAATGCGTGGGCAGCCGCACTTTTCCCTGCCAGCCGTACCATCTGGCACGCAGAAAAACCGTTGCCGATGAACAGTATACAGACCATCCCCCGCCCGGGTGATGTTTTCGGCATCTACTATACCAACCTCAGGCGCATTGCTCATGCGGGTTTTGTAGACGGGTGGGTTGGGAAATACTGCATCACGGTGGAAGGTAACACTGGCCCGGAGGGTGCCATCGCCGGAATCGATGACCCTGCTAACCCGATCCGCGCAGGGCCCTCCATCGATGGCGTTTACCGCAAGCGGCGGCCGATTAGGACAATCAAAGCCATTGCACGGTGGGCGCAGTGACCCCGCCATAATCTAAATACTAAGTACTATATACTAAATACTAAATAAGACAAAAATGAGAACACCAAAATTAGTAACCAACTACGATCACCTGAACGATTCGGACCTCGCTTCATTCGCCACGCGTACGGCGGATGCGCTGCGCACGAATACCAGCTTCCCCGATATGGTACCGGCATTTGCCGATTACGAGCCGGTGGCTCTGGACTATATCGCCAAGCAGGCCATCACGGCCAACGGCCGCGCCAGCGCACAGCAGAAGGAGGAGAAAGACGAGGCCCGCAAGGCGTTGCTGAAGGGCATGCGGGCTGTGGCCGGCTACATCAATAACTTCACCAGCGTGAGCTCCCTGCAGCTGAGCTCGGGATTTTTCCCTGCTGCCGACCCCAAGGGATTGCAAGCGCCCCGCTCGTCCGGATGGTCGCGCATCCGGCCATCCAACCGACCAGCGGAGATTTTGCTGGAATTCGAGGCCATCCGCGAAGCGTACCAGTACGAAATGCAGATTGCTTCCGAATTGGGCGAAGATGGTGAGCCAAAATGGGAATCGCTGCCCCTGATATCCGATTCGCGTGGGAACTTTTATGCACCCGTAGAAGACGGCGTGCTGTATTACTTCCGGGTGCGTTCCCATAATAAGCGTGGAACCAGCAGCTGGAGCCCAGTAGCTACGCGTAAAGTGTGGGTGCAATAATCCGATAGCACGATGAATAAGTGGATTATTCTAGTGGCAGGCCCCGTTGTATTCGGGGCCTGCTCTATTAAACGGCAGACCGAAAGTCAGCGCCGGGTGTCAACGGAGCTGGCCACCGTGGAAACGCGGTCCGGCATCCGGCGGGACTCACTGGTGGTGCACCTCGAAAGGGCGGTCCGGATCGACCGCAGCTGGACGGCCACGTTGCCGTACTCGGGCGCAGTATATCGGTACGACGAGCGGGTTTACATCGACGAGAACGCGGCCGTGGGTGCTAGCAGCATGACGGACAGTTCCATAACAGCACAAAAGCAGGAACGTACCGACCGCAATGAGCATCGCTCCGAGAAGGCGCAATCGAAAGCCCGTGGGGTAGGATGGTGGTGGGTGATAGCCTTCGGCTTTTTGGTGCTGTGGGCCGTCCGGCAGTTCCGGGTTTGGCCATTTAAGTAAACCCAAAGATGCTGGCGGCATACGCAACTATGCGTGCAGTAACCAGCCAGCCGGCGAAAGCACATGCGAGCGCGGTGGATGTATTTCATTCCACCGCGTTTTTGTTTTGGGTAAGGAGAAATATACAAGGGTGTGTAGCGGATGGGTGATGTTACCGTGTAAAGGTTTGCTGCTAGACATAGGAACCAAACGGTTGTGCGTTGGAAACGAATGGTCCTTCGGTAGGGGTAAAGGTGGGGCAAAATGGAGTGAATGGCTGAGCTGGTTAAGTAGGTTAGTTAGGATGTAGGCTACCCCGGTGCACCCGGAGAATAAATCGTTGCTTCGTCTAATCTGGCATGGAAGAGGTTCATGTAAACGGTTACGCGGGCTAGATAAATATTTCTATTTTTCAATAAATCATAAGCACGGTGTATGTGGTTGTCGACAAGTGGTCATTACATACGTAATGAACGGAATCGGTTATTTTTGAGACGGAGGTAGTCATTATCCCCGTTTATAAACCCGCGCACACAAGCCAATAATATATGTTTGGAAAGGGAGTAATCCGTTCGACCGAGGAAGCATCAAAACATGACCATTAAAAAGGCGATATCACATCGGAATGGAATTGATACGAGCAATAAGTGGTTGCGGGCTGCATGTGGTCAAGTAAATCGTACGAAGAAGTGAACGCTTATCCGGTATAAGTCGTTACTGCTGCCCTGCCGGTAGGCCGTGTCAGCATATAAGAAATCGCTTACGGCGTTTAATTTCGTATGGTTTACGTTTGCTTTTCAGGGATCATCAGCCTTCCATTAGGAATCTCCCATGAACTCATTCATTCCAGCTTACGGAGCGAAAGCGGTCATAATAACCAAAATTTCATAAAAAAATGTCAATAAATTTAACATATATTCAAATAGCAAATATTATATTTGTAAATATTATTTACTATTTGTCAACATTGTGGTTATGAGAAGTCGCAGATCTTTTTTAAAGTCGTCGTTTATCGCGGGTATTTCAGGATTTTCCCTAGCAGATGCGGTGCATACGGAATACAATGATTTATCACCTGTCCGGGTACGCTTCGGCGTGATAACAGACTTGCACCATGATCTCATTAGTGATGGTCCGCGGCGTTTACAAGGTTTCATTGACGCAATGAAAGTGGCAAAGCCAGATTTTATTATCCAGTTGGGTGATTTTTGCGTCCCAAAGTCGGACAATCAACCTATATTGGATATCTGGAACCAATTTGATGGCGGTAAATATCATGTTATCGGCAACCACGATATTGACGGAGGCTTCTCGCATGAAGAGGTTGTTAGGTTTTGGAAGTCACCAGATAAATACTATTCATTCGATCTCAATGGATATCATTTTATCGTGCTTAACGGTAATGAGCACACTCCTGCTACTAAACCCAACAGCTACCCCAATTCCATTTCCGTTGAACAACGGCATTGGTTACGTGATGATATCGATGCCACTAAATTACCGGTAATCGTATATTGTCACCAAGCGATCGATAACGATTTAGATGGCCTGAAAGAGGGTAACATGCTGCGTATCCTCTTCGAACGTGCCAACCAAAAGGCCGGTTTCTCGAAAGTGAGGCTGGTTTTAAGCGGCCATCATCATGAAGATTATCTCAACATATACAATAATATCCATTACCTGCAAGTCAATAGTATCTCTTACCAGTTTGCGCGATCGGGTAGAAAGTATGAATTTGCATTGACCGAGGATCCTATTTGGGCAATGATTACGCTATACCAAAATGGAACTATCCGCGTCGACGGTAAACATTCCAGTTATAAGAATGCTTCAGAAATCGCTGCCAATTCCGATTATGATGGATATCCTACCGTTCCTTACATTTCAGACCGAATCATTAAAATTAAATCTTAACTTCAAATAACGTTACGAATTATGAAAATCAAAACTAAAATCACACTGTTACTTTTATGCTCCATCCTTGCAGGGGGGCATAGCCAAGCACAGAACGAACAACGCCCATCCGCCAAACACGTCGTCCTTATTGGTTGCGATGGGCTGGGCGCTTACGCTATTGAAAAGGCCGAAATGCCCAACTTGAAAAAACTGATGGCATCCGGGGCACATAGTCTGCATGCCCGTACGGTGTTGCCTTCTTCCAGCGCGGTCAATTGGGCGTCGATGCTCATGGGGGCTGGGCCTACCCTGCATGGATTTACCGAGTGCTGCGGGGAGAAACCAGAAATCCAACCGGTTATCACCACCAAGAACGGCCTTTTCCCTAGCTTATTCACGATTATCCGTGATCAACGCCCCCGCGCAACCACTGCTGCAATATACAGTTGGGGCGGCATCGGCTTCATCATTGAAAAGCCCATCATCGACTTTGTGGTGCCTACGAAGGATAAGGAAGAGGTAACCGCCGATTCTGCAGCTATCATCATCCGGGATCAGAAGCCGTTATTTACGTTTGTTCACTTCAGCGAGCCGGACTACGTAGGCCATCGGGAAGGTCACAATACACCAGCATACTATGAAGAGCTTAAAAAAGTCGATGCCCGTGTCGGGCGAATCCTAGCGGCTATCCAGGAAGCCGGAATTGCCGACGAAACGATCGTCATTTTTACAGCAGATCATGGTGGCATAGATAAAGGGCATGGCGGTAAGACACTGGAAGAAATTCAAATCCCTTGGGTGATTGCGGGCCCCGGTGTAGTCAAGGGCAAGGTGATCGAAGATACGATTATCACGTATGATACCGGCGCTACCATTGCTTGGATTCTTGGATTAGACATGCCTCAATCCTGGCGCGGGTTGCCAGTTAAGGCCGCATTTTGAACATGGAAAAGAAATATGATCTTATCGTTGTGGGCGGGGGTATCTTGGGTACGTTTCATGCCTATCACGCATTGACCAGTGGGCTTAGCGTGCTGTTACTCGAAAAGGACAACTTTCCCGTGGGGGCTACCGTGCGCAACTTTGGCCAGGTGATTCCCTCGGGCATGACGGGGGAGTGGTTTACCTACGGCCTCAGAGGACTGGATGTGTATGCAAATATCCAGCGCAAGTTTGATATCAGCGTGCGCAACAATGGCAGCATCTACATCGCATCAGATCCCGACGAACAGTTGTTACTGCATGAGCTGCACGCCCATTTCGAGCGGGTGGGCTATCCCTCGCAGCTGTTCAGCAAAGCAACCGTATTGAATCGTTACCCCGCCGTAAAGTCATCATACGTCCGTGAAGCATTATTTTTTCCAGAAGAAGTAAGTGTAGAACCGCACTTGATGATCCATCGACTACACCAATATCTCAAGCAACGGTTTGAAAAGTTCGAGTTAGTAACCGACGCACCGGTTGTGGGCTGCGAAGACACGTCCGCGGGCGCTACGGTAACCGTATCTGGGGGAAGCCGAATTATTGGGGCTCAAGTCGTCATCTGCAATGGCAATGAGTTTAAATTGCTATTTCCTGAATTGCTAGCTAAAAGCGGCCAGGTCATCAGCAAATTACAGATGATGCAGACTTGTCCTTTTCCAGCGGCTGTGTTGCCAGGCAACGTACTCACAGGGCTTACCATCCGCCGGTACGAGAGTTTTGTTGAATGTTGCCCGTCATTCGCCAGCATCGCTACGCCCGACCATTACCACGAACTGCAAAGATGGGGCATCCATATCCTGTTCAAACAGGCCGCAGATGGAAGTTTTATTATAGGGGACTCCCATGAGTACGCCGATGCAACCAAATTAGACGAATTAGGTTATACCCTCAATGAACATATCAATAGCCTAATGCTTACTGAAGCCGAGCGGATTGTGAATGTGGATGTTCGAAAGCTCGCTTCGGTCTGGGCGGGGTATTATCCGCAACATCCGGAGAAACATATCGTTGAACTAGATCCTTCACCAAATATCCATATCCGGACCTGCATTGGGGGCAAGGGCATGACAGCCGGTATAGGATACACGGAGCACAGCATCAATCATTTGTTTGACCTGTAATACATATCATATGATACTGATCAAAAAAATATGGGCGGTGGCAGTAACCACGCTCATGTTATCTAGCTTATATGCCCAAACGACACCGCTTCGAGTAGTCAGTTACAATATTTTTAACGGTTTTGACTTCGGGAAAGATACCCTGCGTCAGCAAAAAACTGCCCAGTGGTTAAATCATCAGTCACCGGATATTGTAGGCTTGCAAGAGCTTTGCGATTATTCTACCGATCGACTTGCGCGGGAGGCTCAAGGGTGGGGACACGAATATTCGGTGCTGCTAAAAACGAAGGGATATTCGGTGGGATTGACTGCCAACCGGCCCATACAGGTGATCGAACGGATGACAAACGGGCTATGGCATGGTATGCTTCACTGTGAAGTAGCCGGATTGCACGTCTTTGTCGCCCACCTTTCGCCCGATGATTATCAGATACGCGGTAGAGAGATTGATACCCTCTTAAGTCGGCTGGAACCAATAGCGACTGCTGGTAAATCGTATTTGGTCCTCGGCGATTTCAATGCACATTCGCCTTTTGATGCAGATTTGGACAGCCAGCGACCCAAGCTACTGGAAAGCTACCGGATGAGCGATGCCAAAAGTAATGTGTACAACCACTTAAACGATAGCTACTTCGATTACGGTGTAATGTCTAAGTTACTGGCTTTTGGATTGATCGACGTTTGTGCCCGGTTTGTCCAGCATGACCGGCGGTATACGTATCCAGCATCGATCCTCATTGGTTCCTACAGAAAAAATACGCAGCATGTTGTCGATACACGAGAAAGGCTGGATTACATCATGGCCAGTCCTGATCTGGCGCGAAAATGCGTGAGCGCTGAAATCGGCAATGGCGAAGGGACGGATCTGTTATCTGATCATTTTCCTGTAATCGCCGATTTCAGCCGATAACGATAGCATACTGTCGCAACAAGAAAATTCCTGTTCTGGGAAAGAGGGCCATTTGCCATCAGGATAGCGTCAGCTTGGATAGCTATCTGGGTGGAACATCAACGTCCAGTAGGTTACCCAAGTGCTAATCAATAATGAAAATCAAAGCGAAAATGATCAAGACAAAACTTACCCTATTAATTATGTGCATGGTAGCACATAACCTCATGGCTATATCCATATATGCGTCGCAGCCTTCAGATACCAATCCTACGGCCGTATACAACATTATGAAGAGGGTGGCTGATTGGCAATGGAAAGCAATCGAAGACAACGGCTGGAAGAATGACACGAAAGACTGGACCAATGGCACGTTATACGCCGGAATGATGGCGTGGGGCGGCGTTTCAAAAGACGATACTTACTATGAAAAATTACGTGCGGTAGGTGAAGCCAATAATTGGGAAATCGGAAAAGACCGCCATGAAGCCGATGATTACTGCATCGGCCAGTTGTATTCACTGATGTATGGCTTATATGGTAATCCCAAATACATCGCTGACTTCAAAAGCCTTGCAGATACCTTGGTTATGCTGCCACACACGGAGTCATTGGAATGGAAAAACAAAATCGATTACCGCGAGTGGGCATGGTGTGACGCGTTATTTATGGGGCCACCCGCACTGGCCTATCTTACCAAGGCTACCGGAGACCCGAAGTACTTAGATAAAGCGTCGAAGCTTTGGTGGAAAACCACCGATTACCTATTTGATCAAGACGAACACCTTTATTACCGCGACAGTCGATTTTTCGAGAAACGTGAGCAAAACGGCGAAAAGGTGTTTTGGTCCCGGGGCAACGGTTGGGTTATGGGGGGCTTGGTTGGCATGCTGTCGGTGATGCCCGCTGATCATCCCGACCGCGAGCGGTCCGAGGCGCTATTACAAACCATGTCCGCCAAAATCATCACCTTACAGCAGCCTGACGGCACCTGGCGTGCCAGTCTGTTGGACCCCGATGCGTATCCAGCTAAAGAAACCAGTGGAACGGCATTTTTCTGTTACGCACTCGCCTGGGGCATCAATAGCGGCATCCTTGACTATGAGACCTACGGAAAAGCCACCTTAGCCGCTTGGCAGGCATTGGTTGATGCGGTACATCGTGATGGTAAACTCGGGTTCGTACAACCGCAAGGTGCAGCGCCAGATGCCGTAGGATATGACGACACCGAGGTGTATGGTGTGGGTGCTTTTCTGCTCGCAGGCACAGAGATGCTCACTTTGTCATCTCGGGACAGCCGCGAAATATCTCTCCCTTCCACTGGGACTGAAGACAGGGCACAGGCGGTAGCGGCGCTTTACAAGATCTCCTACCCGGTTATCCACAATTTAGCCACCGGCACATTGAAGAAGAATATGCCGGTGGAACTTGGTCCCGGATACTACGCGGACGCATCCGAAATCACGTACCTCGAAGCGCTAGGAAGAACATTGGCTGGTACGGCGCCTTGGTTAGCGCTCCCTGATGACAATTCAGAAGAAGGGAAATTGAGAAAGCGGCTCAAACACGAAGCAATCAGCGCATTGACGAATGCCGCTGATACCAATAGTCCGGATTACATCGATTTCCAGACCGTCGATCGACAACCGATTGTAGACGCGGCTTATCTTGCCCACGCATTCCTTCGCGCAAGAAGCCAATTATGGGAGCCGCTGGACGAAAAGACCAAGCAACGATACATCACGAACTTCAAGTCGCTCCGTAGCCGTTCCGGTGCCTATAACAATTGGCTGCTATTTGCCGGCATAACCGAAACATTCCTGCTAAGCATCGGAGAACAATATGACCCCCCCCGAATCCAATTTGCGCTCCATAAAATGGCAGAGTGGTATTTGGGAGACGGTTGGTATAGTGATGGTCCGCAGTTCAGCATGGACTATTATAACTCGTTTGTCATCCATCCGATGCTGGTGGATGCGTTGCGCATCCTGGTGTTGCATGGGCAAGCCAAGCAGACGGACTATGAAAGAGCACTGAAGCGTATGGTCCGATACGCCGAATTCCAAGAGCGCATGATTGCCCCCGACGGTACGTTCCCATTATTTGGTAGGTCAATGGCGTACCGTACAGGAACGCTTCAGGCGCTGGCGCAAGTTGTGCTTTTAAAACATCTTCCCGAAACGATAAAGCCTGGACAGGTACGCGCAGCGATGGCTGCGGTAATCGATCAGCTATACGCAGAGAACCAAAACTTCGACAGCAACGGATGGCTGGTTTTGGGATTCAATGGCCATCAGCCCGGCGTTGCCGATGCCTATACCTCCACCGGTAGCTTGTATATGGCCACATTGGGTTTCCTTGCATTAGGATTGCCTGCGAATGACACGTACTGGGCATCACCTCACCAACCGTGGTCTTCTGTAAAAGCTTGGAGTGGAAAAGCAATATCACGCGATTACAAAGTCTCCTACTAATGGAAAAACCAGAGCCGCTAGGCCGACCCCTTCGTAACAAAAAGTTAACATAAATTTAGTAAACTTTTTTGACAAATATTAAAATATCATATTTATATTTGTTCAATAAATTGTAGTATTTATCAAAAAAAACATTTGTTACTAATCCAATAACCGATATGAAAATTCAAAGACCAAAATTTTTGTACATGCTGAGTTGCGCAATCGCCCTCAGCTATGCCTCGTCCAGTTGGGCAGGGGCCCCTGGCGCTAGAACTAGCGGGACCTTACATTTGTTACAACACCAAATCAAAGGCAAAATAACCGACCCGACAGGTGCGCCGCTCGAAGGAGCATCTATTATCATTAAAGGCCAGCCAGGCGGATCGGTTTCGGATGTTTTGGGCAATTTCAATCTGGCAGCTGCCGATGGTGACGTGCTCGTGGTCACCTATGTTGGTTATGAAACGCGTGAACTAACAGTTGCGGGGGATACAGCCGTAGAGGTGGTTCTCCAACCCAGTGGCACGGGCTTGGAAGAGGTGGTCGTCACTGCGCTGGGTATTGAAAAGGAAAAACGCAGGGTTGGTTATGCCGTGCAAGAAGTAAAAGGAGAGG
>Ga0079224_100011910_pt1 | contig 12010 bp, 9 predicted proteins | sample Stecom2015_FD_80414 | JGI IMG/M metagenome (GOLD analysis project Ga0079224, IMG submission 80414) | Agricultural soil microbial communities from Utah to study Nitrogen management - Steer compost 2015 | ecosystem: Environmental > Terrestrial > Soil > Agricultural land | place: USA: Utah... | reverse complement strand
TTTGAATTTACTGGACAGGTTTTCGCCCAATTGGGGAAACAAAATAAAGGAGACGGGACGGGTATTCTACAAACCGGAGTGGCCACAGGCGGGATGAACTCTACCTTATTGCCTCCTCCCGGGTTTTACTCGGCATCGTCCTCGTATATTTCCGCGATTCAAACGAAAAATGATAACAGTTCGAAGCTTATTCGCCCTTATGTAGAAGGGAAATTCGAAATTATCGATGGTTTACGGTTTCAATCGGCCCTGAGTTATGAGTTTGCTTCCAACAATGAGGATCGGTTCACGCCAGCCGCAGCAGCAGGACAATTCTCCGAAGTGTATTCGTTTGCAGGTCGGGAATCCAATCTCTATAACCGGAACATTCTGAATTATTCTAAGACGATTAACGAAGACCACGATATTTTTATCAATCTTTTTAACGAAGTACGTCACGCTACGCGACAAAACACAATTACCAAGCAAGTGCGTACACCAAACGACCAGTTCGAAGGCCCGATTGGGTCGGACGGTTACTTTTCACGTGGAGGCGGGGTGCTGAACAACTTCAGAAATGAAAAAGCGCTTTCGTTCGCTTTAGCCGCTAGCTACAATTACAAAAGCCGTTACGTGGTGGATTTATCCTATCGGATCGACGGGTCCTCGGCGAACGGTTTTGAGAATCTTTACACCAAAAATCCGTCGGTCGGCGTACGTTGGAACATGCATCACGAGAATTGGATCGAGTCCATTCCTTGGTTAAATCTCGCCTCGCTACGCTTTACTTGGGGGATCAACGTGATGCCGACCAGCACCTTGGAGCGCGTCTATGGAAAATATGATATTTCCGGACGATACAACCAGGTTAACGGGATTGGGATCAACTATGCATTTATACCGAATCCGAATTTAAAGCCGACCACTTCGATGCAGTACAACGCTGGATTGGATCTTAACTTTTTCAACGGCCGCGCAGATTTGGTGTACGACACCTATTATAAAAAAGTCGACAATCTCTTGTTTGAATCCTTTCTCAGCAACATGAACGGTTTTGACAAGCTGCATTCTAATGATGCGGCGTTAGCCAACTACGGCCACGAATTCGCCCTGAATGTTCGTCCGCTTTCACCCAGCAACCCAGTCATGTGGACGATGACCTTCATCGGTGCTTACAATAAAGATGTTCTACTCAAACTCCCCAGTGTCTATAGTGGGCAATTTATCAATTGGGACAACAACTCCGACAAATTGCATATGGTCAACCGCGTAGGAACCTCCTCGCTTTCCAATTATCTCTTACAAAACATAGGTGTATACGCTACTGACGCGGATGTACCTGTAGACCCAGTTACAGGATTACGCTACCGTACCGCTGACGGCACATTTTTCCAAGCTGGAGACCCTATTTTTGTAGATCGGAATGGCGATTATATCCTCAACGAAGAGGACTATACACGGACGGGAAATACACAACCACTTTGGACTGGGGGCTTACAAACATCGGTACAATACAAAAACTTCCAACTGTCCATCGCTGCCTCCTATACCTTCAAGCGGACGATCATGAATTATGCATTAGCCCAGCGATTACGGATGTATGGCGATCCATTTGGAAACAGTAGTGTAGTGCCCTTAAGCGACTTAGACATCTGGCTTCAGGAAGGTGATGTCGCGCGCTATCCTTTCCCATATGATTTTTCTCGTTACGGCAGCGTACAGCCTTTCCGTTACGATCAGACCTTATGGGAAGAAGACGGTAGCTACTTCAAAATCAACAGCCTAATTTTAGCTTACGTTTTCGATCGCGACTTTTTGCGCCGGTTCAATCTGCAACGCTTACGTGTGTACGCATCGACCGAGAACGTATACACCTTTTCTAACTATTCCGGACCGAATCCAGAAAATGTAACCAATCTTGGCCGAGATCAATCCAATGGTTATCCAGTGCCTAGAACATACACGCTTGGTTTTAATATTTCATTTTAACGATCATGAAGAATCTATCTAAAAATAAAATATGGGCAATCGCAACGGGGTGCGTGCTTAGTGTCGCGTTGTCAGGATGTAAGGATTACCTGAATGTCCAACCTATAGACCGTTTGACAGGGAACAATTATTACCTCTCTCAGGACGACGTAGAGTCAAATTTAGCTTTTATTTACGCTCGGTTTTTCGACAAAATCAACGAAACTTGGGTCATGGGGTCGATTGGTGAAGCGCGATCGGGAGAAATATTTGTTTCCGAAGGCGCGAACAACCGATCGCAACGTTTGGTCATCGAAGCCTTAGGTAGAAACGATCTACTTACCGCTATCAATTCGAGTCAGTTCGACTGGTATAATCTGGGCCGGATTACAAACTGGAAAACATATTATGAGGTCATTCAAAGTGTCAATATTTTAATCGATAAGTTACACGAGGGCATCCCAGGCGTAGAGGGCCAGCTTAAGGACACCTATCTGGCTGAAGCTACATTCATTCGGTGCTTTACCTATTTCTGGATGACCCGACTCTATGGAGACGTTCCCTACTACACCGAGTCCTACCATACCGCGGCACTTCCCCGAGAGGATATGGTGAACGTATTGAACTATTGCATCGCGGAATTACTGCCGATGAAGGACCTCATCCCCTGGACGTATAATGATCCGGCCATGCGAGGCTCACGACCTGCTCGAGGGGCCATTATCGCGTTACTCATGCACATGAACATGTGGAACAGTAATTTTGACAGCAGTAACAAACAGCAATACCTAAACGAATCCATCCGTTTAGGGAAAGAACTTATTGACAGCAAACAACACGTACTGGTCGCTCCGTTTAACGATCAAAACTGGGCCGTGGTGACCAAAGGAAGAAGTGAAGAGTCCTTGTTCGAATTCTATAAAAGCATCAACTACGGTGATAATGTAGAAGCATTGGCTCCTTTTTGGGACCATTTTTTAAGATGGCCTTACAAATTCCCCCGTTACACCAATCAGATTAGCCATTGCTACTTTTCTTCCATCTATATGAACCAAATTTATCCTGAAGGGGTAGCCGATCAGCGTAGGCAACTGTGGTTTGAAGACATTACTTCAGACAATGGTCAGTTTGTGCTTCGCAAATTCGGAACGAACGTTTATGCGTCGGGAAATGAAGACAAAAATCCAGATAATACGTTTTCCATGTTTCGCTATGCAGACGCCATTTTATTGTATGCTGAAGCCTGTGCAGAAGCAGGTGGTAAAGACGCTGAGGCCATTGCTGCAGTGAACATGGTACGTGCTCGCGCACAGGCCACCCCCTATTCGGGAGGTGGAGGTAGCGATCTAAAAAACTTCATTTATTTGGAACGTTGTCGAGAGCTAATTGGAGAAGGACATCGGTATTTCGATTTGATTCGGACGCGGCGCATCTTAAGTTCGGAATGGACCATGTCGCCACTCACACTGGATCAATTCAACCGAGGTGCGTGGACCTGGCCGATCCATTCCTCTGCCCTTCAGAATAATCCCAATATGCAACTGAATCAGTACTGGACCTCAATTGGACGTTAATTATGAAAGACCTATTTAATATAAATCACCTCATTTTCCTGCTTTTCGGGCTACTGTTAATCAGCTCGTGTGCCAAAGACGACTATTACGAAGATGGAGGGCTTGCCCAGGCGGAATATGACGGAAGTATCCTCGAATATTTAGAAACGAAGCCTGTATTGTTTGATTCCATTGTAGAGGTGATCAAATTAGCAGGCCTGGAAGAAGATTTTCGCAATGCAGAGTTTACGTTTTTCGCTCCGAGCGATCCGGACATCAAGGATTTAATTGGGGAAAGTCGGCGTGGTGGATTAAACGCTACTTTATTCTACAATGGATTGGACACCATCCAACAGTTGGCCGATATCGACTCCACCATTTGGCGCAAGCACCTTTTAAAATATATGTTTTCTGGAAAAAAGAAATTAGAACATTATCCGCAGATCGATTTCTCGCTAATGGGAACCTATCCAGGGCAAAACTTTATTTCCTTCGCCGGGAATATCACCAATATTGGGGTGGTCTTTAATGATGTCGTCCAATACGACGGCTCCGGTAATGAAATCTCCAGATTAAAATATAAGGGATACCGACAGCTTTATCTTACGTATTACCCCGATGCCTCGAACCCGAATGCGTACCGAAGCTACCCGGTATCCACCTCTGATATACAACCGAACAACGGCGTCATACATGTACTCAATTATATAAATACCTCTTTCGGTTTAGACAGCGAAGGCTCCAATGAATTTGTGAATGATGTTGTTCAAAGTAAACGTTAGCAATATGGTTAAGATCTCAAGATATATAGTCGGAATAGCATTATGGTGTATGCTTTTCTCTTGTTCCAAAGAAGTGGAGTTTTACTCCGAACCGTATGGAGACGGTGCTGCTCCTATCGATATACAAATCGATCGAACGCAAAGACCGAGCCCCGAGGCAGGGCTTCCCGGAACGCAGGTTAAGTTCAAAGTTAGTGGACTAGATGCTTATAAGGATGACGCACTGTTTACGTTCAATGGCGAGGTGGGGGAAATCGTCGAAATAGGTCAGGATGAAGTCACGGTTCGTGTGCCCGACTTTGCGAGTACTGGGGTAACCGCCATACAGATCGACGATATCGTCATCTACGGTCCGGAGTTCCGCGTTTTAGGAAAGGTACAAATTGACCCGACCTGGGTCGCTACCTATGGGGCAACCGGAGGTGATGTACTGAACATGCTGGTGACCTCCGATGACAAAAGAATCCTAGTTGGAGGGTTTACGAACTACGAAAATAAAGGTTTGATTAAACCAAACAACCGAATTGTTAGAACCTTCCGGAATGGCGACTACGATGCCACCTTTCGTGTCGGGACGGGAGCAAACGGCGTCTTGCGCGACATTATCGAAATTCAAAATAATTATTATCTAGCCGGCTCATTTTCTGGGTTCGATCAACGCATCGATCACATTTCAAATTTAACGCGGATAGATAAAAATGGGCGAATAGATACCATGGCGGTTAAACCGTTCCGCCGCCCTGATCAAGCCGACACCACGAAATATTACCCCGCTTTTAACGGTGGGTTCAACAGCACTGTAAGTAATGTATTTTCTCATCAAAACAAGGTCCTGGCTGTGGGTTCATTCCGGTATCACATCCACCGGATTTATGGAAAACCGAATTTCATGGAAACCCGTGATTCGGTCATACTCGATAGTACAGAAATCCGATCGGTTGCGCTGTTAAAGCTGGATGGCACATTGGACAGCAATTACCGATTTGAGGGAGACAAAGCACTTCCGGGAGCAAATGGTGGTACCGCTGGTTATTATCATCAGTCCGGGGCCTTGAAGGGCAAGCTTGTAGTCTACGGTACATTCAGCAGCTTTGATGGACAGCCTCACGGATATATTGTCCGCCTGAACGAAGATGGTCGCGTGGATAACTCGTTTAATCCCGGGGGCAAAGGGGCGAACTACGATATCTATAACGTGACCTATAATGAGACTACGAATAAATATCTGCTGACTGGAAACTTCCGCACATTTAATGGAACCTCCTCACCAAAGATGGTGCTCTTGAATGCGGACGGCACTGTGGATGAGAGCTTTCAGGTAAAAAGTTTCGCCGAAGGCATTCCTTCATACGCGAAGCAATTAGACGATGGATTGATTGTCGTGGCTGGCGGCTTCAAAGAATACGACGGCATCGCTCGAAGTGGATTCATGATTATGGACGCCAAAGGGGACTTAGTACCGGGAATGAACAATTCCGGCTATTTCAATGGCAACCTGAGTCAGGTTATCGAGACCACTTCAGATGACGGTAAAAGAGCACTTCTACTATTGGGTTCATTCCAAAAATTCGATAATCAGGATGCTCGAAATATCACTCGAATTATCATAGAATAACGATAACATGATGAAAAAAAGAATCTTACATTTAATCCCCTACTTGTTCGTGATGGTTTTCACCGCTCAGCTGGTGGGGTGTCAGGAAGAATTTAGTAAAGTGATCCCAGATCAGTCTTCGGATTCCGTGGACGTCGTTTACGGTTCACCGAAGGTATTGTTGTTGATTGTCGATGGTGCTCGTGGCGAATCCGTGAGAACGTCGAATGTCGAAAACATCAATCGGCTTTTACCGAACGCCATCTATTCTTGGAATTCACTGAGCGAAGAGAATGCGGCGGGCATCTCCTCCAATTGGGCGAATATTTTCACCGGCGTCAATTACAGCAAACACGGCGTCTTGGAGGATGATTTTGAAAACAACAAATTCGAGGCGTATCCATTGGTGTTTAACCGGATCAAAGCAAACAGTACGGAGGACAGTGTTTACATGAGTCTAATCAGCTCAGATCCGCTGTTTATTGAGCAATTTGGGTCAGATACAGAAAACGCCCTCGTGGCTAGCGACCAGGAGGTGACGAACCGGACGATAGACGCCCTAAAAGAACAAGAGGTCACCGTCGTTACGGCCCATTTCACTGAGGTCAATGAAGCGGGCGCGGCGTCGGGTTACGACGGATCTAAACCCGCCTATAAAGCCGCCATTGAGGGATTCGACAATCAAGTGGGCCAAATCATATCGGCCCTCGAGGAACGAGAGAACTACCAGCGTGAAAGTTGGATGGTCATCATTACCTCTAGCCAAGGTGGTGAATTCGAAATACCCGATTCTCAGAATGACAATACGGTATTTAGTAATCCGTTATTAAATACCTTCACTATTATTTATTCACCGAAGTTCAGCACGAAGTTTATTGGCAAGCCTTTTATTGGAAATAAGTATACTGGAGATTTTATCCGTTTCCAAGCGGAGAATTATGCGCAGTTGGACTCGGGAGATAATAGTGTTTTCAATCTTGATGACGATGATTTCACCATTGAACTAAAAATAAAGAAGAACAAGGGGCCAAAGAACAATTTCAGTTTTAGTTACCCCTCGATTATCGGTAAACGTAAACACTGGCAACCCGATTGGGACCGGGAAACCGATGGCATTGGCTGGGTAATACACTTAGCTGGAGAATCGTGGATATTCAATGCACGAGGTGATCGAGGAACGGGTGAGGTGAAAGCCGAAACAAATATGAATCGCGGAACCTGGAACTCTATTGCTATCAGTGGACAAACCGTTGACGGTGTGCGGACCGTTAAGCTTTTCACCAACGGTGAGTTATCAAAAGAGGGAGACATTACCGGCTGGGGGTCCATCACCTCGGCGGCCGAGTTTCGCATAGGTTATCTCAACAACAAAAACGATTGGCGCTCGGACGCCTACATTGCCGATGTGAAATTTTGGAAAGCTGCCCTCTCTCCAGAAACCATACGGCAATACAGCTGTGAGGTCGGTCTAGACCCGAATCATCCCAATATGGATTTTCTGGCCGCCTACTGGCCGATGAACAGTATAGAGAACAATATGATTATGGACGAAGGGCCTTTTCAAGCACATTTAACCACCGGAAGTCCGGATTATCCTATTGATCAACTCAATGATTTTATCTGTGCTCCCTCATCCGAGACACTCAGCGCTATGGTGCCTCGAAATCTGGATGTGGCCACTCAAATTATCAGCTGGTTGAAGGTGCCCCGTCAACTCAGCTGGGACTTAGATGGACGTGTTTGGATTGACAAATAATTAGTAACGAATCGATAATAACCAAAGAATATGAAAAATAAGGTCAAGAGTTTTTTCCTTTGGAGCATCTCCTGTTTGATGTTCACGGGAATGCACAGTTGCAAGGACGATGCCTTGGAGGGTTTCGGTCTTCCCCCTAACCTACCCACCACGGTTGGTTCAGGAAGTATAGCGGGTGCGATCTCAAAAACCAATGCGCAGATCATCGTACCGGTCAGTCTTAAACTGACGGCACCGGCCACAAAAGCATTCGAGGTAAACCTAGCCGTCAATCAAGAGGCTGCCGAAAAACACATCCAGGAAAATAGCCTTATGGCTACGCATACTGCTATTTCGAGCGAATCCATTTTACTTCCGAATTCGACGAAAATAAGCTTTGGAGCCGACTCGGCTGTGTTTGAACTGATTATCTCCCGCACCGAGGTGGAGAAATATTATGGAAAACAAATCGTTGTGGGGTATGATTTGACCCAAGCTGGAAAGGGGAACGAAATCAATGATGCAGAGGCAACCGGCGTTTTGGAACTCCGAGTCGAGGAACTAATCGAAGAATCTGACATCCATTATATCAGTATAACCAATGGAGCTGGAGAGATACTAGAGGCTAAAAGTCAGGTCAATTACGTCAGCTCTTCTTCTGGATTAACTTTTCCTATTGGTGTAAGTCTAGCGAGTTTTCCAAGCGCCTCTTTCACCGTCGATGTAAAGACCTCCGTCGATACGATCACTAAGCTAATCGATGCGGGCGTGCTACCACCAAATACGATCGCCCTGCAACCCGAGCAATACACCATTCCCACACAGATACGTGTGCCGAGTAACAGTAAAAACTCCGGGTTAGAACTGACGGTGCCTTGGTCCGTGATCTCAGAACACGTGGACCATAAACTTGCCGTGATGGTGGAGCTCAGCGCTTCGAGTTTACATGTGGTACATCCCGAAAAAAATTACAGCATCTTACTCATTGATTCGGAAAACGTAGTGGAAGTGGATGTGACGGAAGATGCTCAATTTAGCGTGAGCCGAGACAATGACGGGAATGAAAACGAAAACGCTTCTAAACTCATTGATGATAATTACGACAGCAAATTCTTATTGGGTGGTTTCTCTGAGCTGGAATGTACATTGACTTACGATACCGAACAGAAAATCGGTGCGTACACCTTCACCTCGGCTAATGACGCTAAGGAACGGGATCCGGCCGACTGGACACTTTTGGGGTCAAATGATGGGGAAAACTGGGAAATCATCGATCAAAGAGCCGACCAAGAGTTTGCCAATCGGCGAGAAACCCAACGTTTCAACATTGAATTCCCGAAAGCCTACACACATTTTAAGTTACACCTGACCCGTACTTGGAGCAGTGATGCTTTTCAGATGGCGGAGTGGCGTATGATCCGAATACCTTAAACCTTAATGGCCATGAAATTAACCAAATTAAATTATGTTTTCCTTTCGTTTGTGCTGATGGTATCGGCCTGTAATAAAGAGGACACAGAAATTCCCACCATAGCAGATACGGAACCCAAACCCACCGCTGCATTTGATTTTGATTTGCTGGATGAAAACGATCCTTTTACCTTCAAATTCACGAATCAATCTAGTGACTTTAAAGAGTCACGATGGTCCTTTGCAGATGACAGTACCTCGTCTGAGGTATCGCCGGTACATACGTTTCTGCAAACTGGGACCTACCTGGTGAAACTTATCGTATTGAACGGCGAAGACTACTGGGCACAACGAGAGGAAACGATAACTATAGCACCGGCAAATCTGATTCAAGTTCATACCGAACGAGCAGGCGCCGGACAGCTCCGTTTGATTTATCATACCGATATGCAGATCGAGAAAGCCGAATGGCTAGACGGTTATTCGGTAGACGCTCCCGTTCTTGGATCCGAGGAATCTCTTCTCCTAGACTTTGAGACCGGCACCTTTAAAGAAGTTAAACTGCGCTTAACGACGCCTAAAGGATCGAATGCTTATCTCGACCTGTTCGTTGCGGAAATGGGTTTAATCAAGGACGTGACGAACGTCGATAACACATTCAGCATTTCCCACGAAAATGGAAGCGGCCCAGATGGCAATGAAGGTTCCAAAAAGCTGATCGATAACAACGTCACGACGAAAGCGTTTATAGGGGACGTAGGAACCGCATTAAATTGGACATTTACATATGAGGAACCACAACTGATCAATGGCTACAGCATGACGTCAGGTAATGACGCCCCTGAACGTGATCCAAAAAAGTGGAAGGTCGAAGGGTCGATCGATGGAGAATATTGGGAAATTATCGATGAACGAGACGATCAAGCATGGGACGAACGCCGCCTTTCTCGTACATTCATAATCGACAATACGACGGCATACAATTACTACCGGTTCTCTATATTAGAACTCACCAATAGTAGTCATTTCCAAATGTCGGAGATCAGGCTACTGGAAATCCCTAGAAATTAATAGAAAATCCAGTCTACAATTCATGAAAAAAGGTGTACCGGAATAATACTACAAAAGTAATCTCGGCACACCTTTTTTTCATTGATAACCAGCCTATTTATGCAGGTTTTTCTGTATTTAGAGCTTTGGAAGCTTCTAAAGAAACAGCTGATTTATCGAAACGCATTTTCACACCAGAACCCACATCGATTAAAAACGTTTTATCAGCGATCTCCACAATTCTTCCATGAATACCGGCAGTGGTTACTACGCGTGTGTTAATATCAATCTCCTCGATGTATTTTTTATGCTCTTTTTGCTTTTTCATTTGAGGTCTGATCATAAAGAAGTAAAAAACCACAATGATCAATACCATCGGAATAAGTTGGGTGAACCCGCCTCCTGATTGTAATAAAATAGTTGACATCATCTGTATGTTAAAATTTATAGGTTATAAAACTATTGCTCTTCAACTTCACCTTTCAATTGTACGGTAGTAATATTCGACTCCGAATTGGAAGCAATGGTGATAATTTTTTGTTGTAAACCAAGTTGTCCCGTACTATTAAATTCGACCGCGATCTCTCCAGTTTTGCCTGGTAAAATTGGCGTACTGGTGTATGTTGGAGTAGTACATCCACAACTTGCCGATACACGCGCTAGAATAACCGGTTCATTTCCGGTATTGGTAAACGTAAAGGTGTGATTTACAATTTCACCCTCTTTAATTTTTCCGAAATCAAAAACAGTATTTTCAAATTCCATCCGCCCTATTCCCTCTCCACTGCTTGCAGACTCGTTATCTACATTCTCCGTCGCGTTGTCTTGCGCATTATCGTTTTGTGGATTGCATGCGGTGAAAATAAACAGACCCGCAGCAAGTGATAAAAATATTTTTCTCATATTCATTCTATTTTAAGATAGTAAACCCCGGCCCTCTTTCCGTATCCGGCCCTGCTCTTTTAATTCGTTGTAGATTTTATCGAGAACGCCATTTATAAAGGTACTGCTCTTCTGTGTACTGAATGTTTTTGACAATTCGATGTATTCATTCATGGTCACCTTCACGGGTATCGTTGGGAAATTAAGCAGCTCGGTAATCGCCATACGGATCAACAACGTATCCACCAGTGCGATACGATCAGACTCCCAGTTTTTTGTTTTACCGACGATGAGTTCCTGGTAGGCCGTTCCATATCGGATCGACTGATTGAGAAGATCCACCACAAAGTCTCGGTCCTCAATCCAATTGGGAGTTAAATCCGCCAATTGATTCTTCGATGGAACTTCGCTGCTGAAGTTCTTGAACGTTTTGGCGATCATCGCTTGCAAGACCTCCTTATCCACCTGCCAATTGATAAACCGCTGGTCATAAGCCTGCTCGATGTCAGGCGATTTCAAAATGATTTTTTTGAAAATAAACTTGATGATATCTTTTTCAGCGCCAATAGAGCGATCCTCGAGCTGGAGGTATTCTAGATAAGGCTCAGACTCTTTCAATTGCGCAAAGACTGAACGCACGATCTCGGGATCAAAATTCCAGTCTACTTTGTAACGCTTCACTTTCTCCAGATAAGTTCGGTTTTGCCGAAGCGAATCAATAAAGGTGTTACTATTGAGTTTCGTAGAAGAAAAGACCTCATCCTTATCCGATGGAATCCACTTATTGGCAATACCTTCAACGTCGATTAACACATACTCGGCTACTTCATCTAAAAGATTTAGTGTCCAAATATACATTTCATCGACCTCCTCCACACTCTTGAGCAGACTTTTCTGAAACCCCATCAAATTGTTTTTGTCTTCAGACAAACTGTAGGCATACAATGTCTGCATGGCCTTGACCCGTAGGTGTCTTCTATTTAGCATAATGATTGATAAAGAACGACAATTATATAAAGAACGATATTATACTAGTAAACTTTTATTTCAATTTTTT
>Ga0079224_100011909_pt1 | contig 12010 bp, 11 predicted proteins | sample Stecom2015_FD_80414 | JGI IMG/M metagenome (GOLD analysis project Ga0079224, IMG submission 80414) | Agricultural soil microbial communities from Utah to study Nitrogen management - Steer compost 2015 | ecosystem: Environmental > Terrestrial > Soil > Agricultural land | place: USA: Utah... | reverse complement strand
GCGGGTGCGTCGGGCGATCGAGCACAGCACCTGGTCGACCGTGCCGACGTGCGCGTCGATCCACGCCCCGGCCGCTGCGGCTTCGCGGCGGCCGCGCTCGGTCAGTGGTCGATCGACGTCGCCGGCGCCGCCGGGTTGGGCGGCGTCCCCGTGTCGCATCAGCACGAGTCGAGCCATGCGGCGAGTCTAGGGCCGACCGCACGGTTGCCCGGACCCGGCGGGCATCGTCAGCCGCGGGCGATGCGGACCATCTCGTCGCGCGGCACGACCTTCTTGCGCTCGCGGGTGTGCACGTCGTTCTCGCCGAGCGCCATCTCGTGGGCGTCGAGCTTCTCCCAGCCCTCCCACGTCGTGTACTCGATCCCGCGCGAGTCGAGGTGTCGGTCGAACGCCTCGCGGCTCGGGTAGTGCGGGGCGGGCAGCGACGGCAGGTCCTCGACGAGCATCCGGATCGTCTCGGCGGCGTCGGACTTGGTGTGCCCGATCAGGCCGACCGGGCCGCGCTTGATCCAGCCGGTGGCGTAGACGCCCGGAATCGGGGAGCCGTCGAGATCGAGCACGTGCCCGCCGTCGTTGGGCAGAACGCCGCCGGCCTCGTCGAACGGCAGTCCGGGCAGGGGGTCGGAGTAGTAGCCGATCGCCCGATAGACCGCCTGGACGGGCCAGTCGCGGAACTCCCCGGTGCCGCGCACGTTGCCGGTGCCGTCGAGCTCGGTGACCTCGGTGCGCAGCCCGACGACCTTGCCGTCCTCGCCGAGGATCTCGACGGGGCTCTGGCAGAAGTGGATGTGGATGCGGTGCGGGGCGCCGGAGGGCTCACGCGCCAGGTAGTCCTGCAGGACCTTGACGACCAGCTTCTGGCTCTTGGCCGCGTTGAGCGCCTCCATCGATCCGTGGTCGAACTCGAAGCCCTCCGGGTGGACGATGACGTCGATGTTCGGCGAGTGGCTGAGCTCGCGCAGCTCCATCGGCGTGAACTTGACCTGGGCCGGGCCGCGCCGAGCGAAGACGTGGACGTCGGTGGTGGCGTTCTTCTTGAGGCCCTCGTAGACGTTGTCGGGGATCTCGGTGACGAGCAGCTCGTCGGCGGTCTTGGCCAGGATGCGCGAGATGTCCAGCCCGACGTTGCCGACGCCGAGGACGGCGACCTGCTTGGCGTGCGGCTGGAAGTCCCACTCCCGATCGACGTCCGGGTGCCCGTCGTACCAGGCGACGAAGTCCGCAGCGCCGAACGAGCCGTGCAGGTCGATGCCCGGGATGTCCAGGTCGCGGTCGCGGCGGGCGCCGGTGGCGAAGACGACGGCGTCGTAGAACTCGCGCAGGTCCTCGAGCTTGACGTCGGTGCCGAAGTTGACGTTGCCGAAGAACCGGATGTCGTCGTTGTCCATCACGCGCTTGAGCGCCTTGATGATCTCCTTGATCCGCGGATGGTCCGGCGCCACGCCGTAGCGGATCAGTCCGAACGGCGTGGGGTCGCGGTCGAGGATGTCGACGGTCACGTCGAGCCCCTCGGTCTTGGTGAGGATGTCGGCGGCGTACACGCCAGCGGGGCCGGCGCCGACGACGGCGACGCGCACCTTCCTGTCCACAGTCATAAAGGCAAGCCTAAGACGCGGGTCCACACGCCCGAAATTTCGACCGGACTTCGAGACGAACGTCACGATCCGGACTGCAACCGCAGGGCTGGTACGGCTGTCGAACCTGAGAAGTCACTGTGGTTCCCTCGTCGAGGGCCACCGGGGGTCGCGGTCGTTCGCGACGGTGTCCTACCGTGGTCGCAGACGATTGAAAACCGAACCATCTCGGTCTGAACAAGGAGCCGCATGACCCCGAGCACGCGTCGCGCCTATGCGACCCTGGCCGCCTCCACCGCGCTCGTCACGCTCGCCGCCTGCGGAGGCGACGACGGCGGTGGCGGCGCGGCACCCGTCGGGACGAGCACTCCCTCGATGACCACGGGGCCGGCGGCGAGTCCCTCGGCGGGCTCGGCGGACGGCGAGTTCACCCCCGGCGAGTACGAGGCGATCGGCACCTACCTGTCTCCGGACGGTCAGACCCAATCGGTCGAGGTCGAGGTGGAGATCGCCGCCGACGGCACGATCACCGACCTCGACGTCGACGGCCGGGCCGAGAGCGGCAACTCCGAGCAGTACCAGGGCAAGTTCGAGAGCGGCATCGACCAGCTGGTCGTCGGGCGCAGGATCACCGAGCTCCAGATCGACAAGGTCGCGGGCTCCTCGCTCACCAGCGGCGGGTTCAACGACGCCATCGGGCAGATCATCGAACGAGCCCGAGCCTGACCCATGACCTCCGCATGGCGCTTCGAGGCCATCGGAACCGCGTGGTCGATCGGGACCCCCGACCCGATCGACCACGAGCTGCGGAGCGCGATCACGTCGCGGATCGACCGGTTCGACCGGACGTGGTCGCGCTTCCGCGCCGACGCGACCGTCGCCGCCCTGCGGGCGGAGCGCTCCGTCGACCTCGGTCCGGACGCCCCGGCGATCCTGGGGGTGTACGACCGGCTCTTCGAGTTCACCGACGGTGCGGTGAGCCCACTCGTCGGAGGCGCCCTGGAGCACCTGGGCTATGACGCGGGGTACACGTTCGTGCCGGGCCGCGGCCCGATCCGCGTCCCGCGCTGGTCCGACTGCCGTCTGACCGGCACGGTCCTGCACGTACCCGGTCCGGTCGTCCTGGACATCGGCGCGGTCGGCAAGGGCTGGCTCGCCGGCCAGATCGCGGGGATGATCGACCAGCCGTGCGTCGTGGACGCGTCCGGCGACATCGTCAACCGGTCCGGACGCACGCTGCGGGTGGCCCTGGAGGACCCCGGCGACCCGCAGATGGCCATCGGGGTGGCCGAGGTTCCCGACGGGCACGCGATCTGCGCCTCCGCAGGGAACCGCCGTCGCTGGGCCGCCGACCTGCACCACATCCTCGACGCCCGTTCGGCGTCGCCGACCCGCGCGATCGTCGGCGCCTGGGCCGGCGGCCCCGACCCGGCGTGGGCGGACGGCCTCGCGACGGCCGCCTTCTTCGCCGACCTCGCCGATGACCGACACTGGACCGTCACGCTCGACCGGGACCGACGCGCTCGGATCCGCGGACTCCCCGGGGAGGTGTTCTCGTGACCTGGCTCGACGATCGGCTCGGTCGCCTGACGATGTACCGACTCGTGACCGTCGTGCTGCTCGCCCTGGTGGCGGTCGCGCTCGTCGAGAGTGCGCTCGGTGTCCTCGACCCGGTCGTCTTCGCGGTGCCGGCGCTGCTCGCGACGTTCGCGACCCTCGTGATCGCCTCGGTGCTGACGAACCTGGCCGTCGGGCGCCTGGTCGGGGCAGCGCCGCACCTGGAGTCCTCGGTCGTGACGGCCCTGATCCTGGGATTCCTCTTCCTGCCCACGACCGACCGGGCCGAGCTCGCCGGACTCGCCGTCGTCGCGGTGGCGGCGCAGGCGTCGAAGTACCTCATCGCCTGGCGGCGCCGGCACCTGGTGAACCCCGCGGCGGCCGGTGTCGTTCTCGCGGTGCTCCTGGGGTGGGCGACGGGGTGGGCGGCGCCCTTCACCGCGTGGTGGATCGCCACCGAGCCGATGTTCTGGTTCGTGCTCGTCGGTGCGATCGTGGTGCTGCGTCGGACCCGCCGCCTCGCGCTCGGCGTGACGTTCGCCGTGGCCGCGGCGACGATCACGCTCTGGTCCCAGGCCGGGCTCGGGGTCGGGCCGACCGACGCGCTGCGGTTCACCTTCCTGTCGACCCCGATCGTGTTCTTCGCCGGCTTCATGCTGAGCGAGCCGCTCACCCTGCCGCCGCGTCGCCCCCAGCAGCTCGCCGTCGCCGCCGTCGCCGGCGTGCTGTTCACCTGGCCGCTGCTGACCCTGCGGCTGGCCGGGGAGCCGTGGACCGTCGAGCCGTTCACCAGCACCTACGAGCTCACGCTGGTCGGCACCGGACTGATCGCCTTCGGGCTGCGCCAGGGGGCGCGCACCCTGACGCTGCGCGAACGCCGGCCGCTCGGCCCCGAGGTGGTCGAGTACGTCTTCGACGCCGACCGCCCGCTGCGGTTCGCGCCGGGGCAGTACGTCGAGCTCGACGTGCCGCACCGCGGCGCCGACGTCCGCGGCCGCCGGCGCATGTTCAGCGTCGTGTCGACGCCCGGCTCTCGCGTGGTCCTCGCCACCCGGCACCCGGAGCCGGGCTCGTCGTACAAGCGCGCCCTGGCCGCGCTGTCGCCCGGTGATCGCGTCCGTGTGACGGCGGTGCACGGCGACTTCGTCTGGCCGCGGCGAGGCCCGGTGCTCCTGGTCGGGGCCGGCATCGGGGTGACGCCCTTCCTCAGTCAGATCGCCGCCCATCGCGAGCGCGACGTCGTCCTCGTGCTCGGCGAGCGCGACGATCAGCCCTACGTCGCCGAGCTCGAGGCGTCCGGGGCGCGCGTGCTGCGGATGTCCGCCGACGAGGTCGACGCCGAGCGCATCGCGCGGGCGGTCCCGGACCTGGCCGAGCGGACCGCGCTGATCTCGGGACGACCGGACTTCGTCGACCGGCTCGCCCGGGAGCTGCGTGGCCGGGTGCGTGCCGTGCGCACCGATCACTTCCTCGGGTACTGAGGGTTCCGGCGTGGGCCGAGGAGCGACCCGGCACAATGGTTACCGTTCAGTATGAGGAGGCCGCGTGCGCATAGCCCTGTTGTCGTACCGCAGCAAGCAGCACAGCGGCGGACAAGGCGTCTACGTGCGCAATCTGAGCGCCGGCCTGGCCGAGCTGGGTCACGACGTCACGATCTTCTCCGGCCAGCCCTATCCGCGGGACCTGCATCCGCGAGTCCGTCTGGAGAAGGTGCCGAGTCTGGACCTCTACCGCGAGGACGACCCGTTCCGCACCCCTCGGCTGTCGGAGTTCCGTGACTGGATCGACGTCCTGGAGTATCTGCAGATGATCACGGCGGCGTTCCCCGAGCCGCTGACCTTCAGCCTGCGAGCCCGCCGCCTCGATCTGTCGGACTTCGACGTCGTGCACGACAACCAGTCGCTCGGCTACGGGCTGCTGGCCATCAACCGTCGACAGCCGTTCCTCGCCACGATCCATCACCCGATCAGCCGGGACCGCGCCCTCGACATCGCCGCGGCAGGACTGCGCAAGCAGCTCACCACCCGACGGTGGTACTCGTTCGTCCGGATGCAGGCCTTCGTCGCGCGCCGCATCGACACGATCCTGGGCGTGTCGTCGATCTCGGCGGCCGACACGATCGCGGACTTCCGACTGCGACCGGAGCAGATGCACGTCGTGCCCCTGGGCGTCGACACCGACCTGTTCCGGCCGTCGACCGAGCGCGTGCCCGGGCGGATCGTCGTGGTGGCGAGCGCGGACTCGCCGCTGAAGGGGCTGTCGCACTTCCTCGACGCGGCCGCCAAGCTCAGCACCGAGCGCGAGATCGACGTGCAGCTGGTGTCGAACCTCGACCCGGACGGGCCCGCCCACCACCGGATCCACCGTGGCGACCTGGCCGGCGTCGTGACCGTGCACAGCGGGATCTCCGACGCGGAGCTCGCGGCTCTGATCGCCTCGGCGGAGGTCATGGTCATCCCGTCGCTGTACGAGGGGTTCAGCCTCCCGGCGGTCGAGGCGATGTCGTGTGGCACGCCGCTCGTGGCGAGCGCGGCCGGCGCCCTGCCCGAGACGGTCGGCGACGCCGGCGTCCTGGTCACGCCCGGCGACGTCGAGGAGCTCGTCACGCAGATCGGTCGCCTGATGGACGATCCGGGCGAGCGTGAGCGGCTGTCCCGGGCGGCGCGTGCCCGCGCGCTCGAGCGCTTCAGCTGGCTCGCGGTGGCGCGCAAGACCGTGCAGACCTATGAGAAGGTGATCGCCGACCACGGCGCACGCCGATCCCGGAAGGAATCCTGATGCTCACCGTTGACTTCGACCGACTCCGTGTCGGACGCGGGACCACCTTCATCGACGTGGGTGCCGGTGCCGGACGGCACTCGTTCGAGGCACTCCGGCGCGGGGCCGACGTGACCGCCTTCGACCTCGACGAGGTCGAGCTCAAGGGTGTCGAGGACATGTTCGCCGCGATGGCGCTCGAGGGCGAGGTCCCGCCCGGTGGCGCCGGGCGGGTGCAGGTCGGCACGATCCTCGACATGCCCTACGAGGACGGCTCCTTCGACGTGGTGCTGGCCTCGGAGATCCTCGAGCACGTGCCCGAGGACGTGCAGGCGATCGGCGAGCTCGAGCGGATTCTGGCACCCGGCGGGATGCTGGCGGTCACTGTGCCGCGGTGGATGCCCGAGGCGGTGTGCTGGGCGCTCTCGGACGAGTATCACGCGAACGAGGGCGGCCACATCCGCATCTACGAGGCCGACGAGTTGCGCGCCAAGCTGGAGGCGACCGGTCTGGAGTTCGTCCACCAGCATCACGCGCACGCGTTGCATTCGCCGTACTGGTGGATCAAGTGCGCGGTCGGCGTCGACCGCGATCAGCATCCGCTGGTGCGCGCCTACCACCGGCTGCTCGTCTGGGACATGATGAAGGCGCCCAAGGCCACGCGCTGGACGGAGCGGGCGCTCAATCCGGTGCTGGGCAAGAGCGTCGCGCTCTACTTCCGGAAACCGTTCTGATGGCGGTCACCCCGCTCTCGCGCGAGGTCGGTGGGCGGTGACCCCCGACGAGGCCCAGCTGACCGCCAAGTGGATCGCCTCGGTCCAGCTGCCGACCGGAGCCATCCCGTGGTTCGAGGGCGGTCACCTCGATCCGTGGGACCACGTCCAGGCCGCGATGGGGCTGGCGGTGATGGGTCTGCACGACGAGGCCGTGGCCGCGTACGAGTGGCTGGCCGGCGCGCAGCGGCCGGACGGGTCCTGGGCTCGCAAGTACTGGCCCGGCTCCGACGACGACGGCATCGAGGAGCCGGAGACCGACGCGAACTACTGCGCCTACGTCGCGACCGGTCTGTGGCACCTGGAGCTGCTCGGCGTCGACACTACCCGGTTCGCCCCGATGCTCGAGCTCGCGATCGACGTCGTGCTCGGGCTGCAGCGCCGGGACGGGACGGTGGCCTGGGCCCGTGGCGTCGACGGTCGCATCGCCGCGGAGTCGCTCGTGACCGGGAACTCCAGCATCGCGTTCAGCCTGCGCTGCGCGGCCCGGCTGGCCGAGCGTTGGGGCAGCCCGCGCCCGGCGTGGCAGGACGCGGCCGACCGGATCGCTCACGCCCTGGCTCACCGTCCGGAGCTGTTCACGCCCAAGCCGCGATTCTCGATGGACTGGTACTACCCGGTGCTGACCGGGGTGCTCGACGGTCAGGACGCCCGGGACCGGCTCGATGAGCGATGGGACGAGTTCGTGGTGCCCGGGCACGGTACGCGGTGCGTCACCGTGAATCCCTGGGTCACCGGGGGAGAGACGCTCGAGCTCGTGCTGGCGCTCGTCCGGGCGGGTCGTCGTGAGGCCGCCCAGGCGGTGTACGCCGACATCCAGCACCTGCGCGATCCGGACGGCTCCTGGTGGACGGGCCTGGTGTACTCCGACGGCAAGAGATGGCCGGTGGAGCAGTCGACGTGGACCGCGGGCACGGCGCTGCTCGCCCATGACGCGTTGACCGGCGCCACCGCGGCCGCGGGCTTCATGGGCCGGTGACCGTCCCGCGCGTGGCCCGGGCGGGGGTCGGCGTCAGCGGACGGTGACCCGGGTGCGCAGCAGCACCCGGTCGTGACCGCGGGTCCGCGCCGGGTTGATCGCCCACACCTGCACCGTGGCCCGGCCGGCTCGCAGACCTCGGACGCCGATCCGGTGGTCGAAGTCGAAGGCGCGGGCCGACGTCCGTCGCGTCCAGGTCCGGCCGCCCTGGCTGACCCGGATGCGAAGCGCGACCTTGCGTCGGGGAGCGTCGGTGTCGGCGACGACGCCGCTGACGCGCAGGCGGTCCGGACGCGCCCGGTCCACGCGGGCGGCCCCGGCCGGGCTGCCGTCGGTCGGCACGAAGCGCAGGTAGGCCGCCGGCAGAGCGCGATCGCGATATCGCACGGCGCGGAAGGCCCCACCGGCGCGCATCTCGGTGACCAGGACCCAGGAGCCGTCGGCGGCGACCTTCTCGACGATCGCGACGTGGCCGGAGCGCCCGGCGGCCGACGGGTCGAGGTCCCACCAGGCCACGTCGCCGGGTCGCGCGACGGCCGACTCGACCGCGGCGCTGGAGGCGAGTGCGTCGGCACGCCAGGACCGGGCGTCCCGCGGCGTCGACACCGGGGCCACGGTGCGTCCCCGGGTCACGCGGTGGGCCGCGTACCGCGTCGGACCGTGCTGACGCAGGCCCCAGATGCGGCCTCCGCGCGGGTAGCCACGATGACCGAGCCCCAGGGTCCGGCAGGCCTTCGCTCCGCGGCATCGGACCTGGACGCCCGAGGCGACCCGCCCGGTCCGGCGGCCGCGCGAGGCGATGGCTCGGGTGACGTCGGACGCCGCCATCACCCGACGAGCGAGCGTCAGCGAGCCCCGTGCGGTCGGATGGATCCCGTCCACGGTCTGGCTGCGCGGCAGCGGCGCCACCGGGACCCAGGTGAGCCCCAGCTCCCGGACGAGGCGCGCGTAGAGGACGGTGATCTGCGGGTGAAGCTCGTTCTGGCGCGACCCCCAGGCGGTGAAGACGTACACGTGCGACCGATCGACGCCGTGGCGGTCGGCGCGCCGGGCGAGCCGGGAGAAGTACGCGCGGGCTCGGCGTTCGCGCAGGGCCGGGGGCACGCCGACGTGTCGGCCGTTCACGCAGCGGCGGACGTCGTTGCGGCCGACCTCGACGATGATCACGTCCGGTCGTGCACGCTCGATCTTGTCGAGGCGTTCGGCGTACGTCGTCCCGCTGCAGTCCGCCCGGCCCTGCGCGACGATGCCGCTGGACGGCTGTGCGCTGATCTTGACCTTCGTCGGGTCCATCCCGGCGCGCTCGGCGACGTGCGCCCACCAGGCCTTCACGTGGGAGCGGTCGGCGCGGGCCCGGTAGCGGCCGGCCGCCGAGATCGAGTCGCCGAACACCAGGAGGCGCGGCTCCTTCGTCTCGCCGGCCGTCGGGGCGCCGGCGGCCGCGGCGGGCGCCGACATCAACGAGGCCGTCGCCACGGCGGCGACGGCCCAGGTCAGGAGGCGGGGAAGCACGGACGAAGCCTACGCGAGAGCTCGGGCCCCGGTGCCACGTTCGTCACGACGCGGGTGGGTGCCCGTAGAGTGCGGCGGGTGAACGCACTGCCTCCCGAGCTCGCCCGCGTCGCCGACGAGGTGCGCGGCTTCCTGCCCGACGTCGAGGCGGCCGCACTGCGCGCCGCCGCCGCCGAGGTCGCGACCCGAGGCGGCGTGCTCGTCGAGATCGGCACCTACTGCGGCAAGTCCACGGTGCACCTGGGTCACGTGGCCCGCTCGGCCGGGGCGACCCTCGTGACGGTCGACCACCACCGCGGCTCGGAGGAGCACCAGGTCGGCTGGGAGTACCACGACGCCTCGCTCGTCGACCCCGAGACGGGCGCCTTCGACACCCTGCCGGTGCTGCGTCGCACGCTGTGGGACGCCGGACTCGAGGACGTCGTCGTGCCGATCATCGGTCGGTCGGCGACCGTGGCGGCCTGGTGGCGGACGCCGGTGGACCTGGTGTTCATCGACGGCGGCCACACCGAGGAGGCGGCCCAGGCCGACTACGCCGGGTGGGCGCCGTGGGTCCGGCCCGGCGGGGCGCTGGCGATCCACGACGTCTTCCCCGACCCGAACGACGGCGGCCAGGCGCCGTTCCACGTGTACGAGCGGGCGCTGGCCGACGGCTTCGTCGAGGTCGGCCACACCGAGAGCCTGCGGGTGCTGCACCGTCCGAGGTGAGTCGGCGACACACCGGCTATTGCTCAGCGTTGTACAAAAGGGGCCTTCTCCGCGGTACGCTCCACTCAGCCCTCCAACACCGGAGGGGGCGAAGGGGGCGATCCTCGTGGCACTGGCCGAGCACCTCGTGGAGGACGCGATCGCCGTCGGTGTGACGGCGTCCGACTGGCGTGACGCCGTGCGGCGCTCCGGCGCGCTTCTCGCCGCGACCGGAGTCGCGACCGACGAGTACACCGACGAGATGATCGCCACGGTCGAGAAGCTCGGCCCGTACATCGTGCTGGCGCCCGGCATCGCCCTCGCCCATGCGCGACCCTCCCCGGCCGTCCTTCGCCCGGGGTTGTCCTGGATCCAGCTCGCCGAGCCGGTCGAGTTCGGTCACGACAAGAACGACCCCGTGTGGCTCGTCGTCGCGCTCGCGGCACTCGACCACGACGGCCACATCGCGCTGATGTCCTCCCTCGCGGCGGTGCTGGGGAACACCCCCCTGCTCGCCGCGCTGCGCGACGCCGACTCCCCGGCGCGCGTGCTCGACCTCCTCGCAACGGAAGGCTCCCCCTCATGAAGATCGTCGCAGTCTGCGGTATGGGCATCGGCACCTCGGTGTTGCTGAAGATGAACATCGAGAAGGTCCTGCGCGAACTCGGCAAGGACGGTGACGTCGACGTCGAGGCCGCCGACATCGGCACGGCCCGCGGCGCGGCGCGCACCGCCGACCTGGTGCTGACCTCGGCCGAGCTGGTCTCCGAGATCGGTGACGTCTCGACCCCCGTGGTGGTCGTCGACAACTTCACCGACGTCTCCGAGATCGCCGAGAAGCTGACTCCGTTCGTCTCCTGACGGGCGCGGGAACAGAAGGAGAGAAAGATGGACTGGTTCGTCGACGTACTCGACTTCATCGGACAAGAGATCCTCAACGTGCCGGCGTACCTCATCGGCATCATCACGGCGATCGGCCTGATCGCGCTGCGGCGCACCTCCGGTCAGGTCATCGGCGGCGGCCTCAAGGCGGCCCTCGGCTTCCTCATCCTCGGTGCCGGCGCCGGCGTCGTCGTCGCCTCGCTGACCCCGCTCGGCGACATCATCCTCGACGTCACCGGGGCACAGGGCGTCATCCCCACGAACGAGGTCATCACCGCCATGGCGGCCGAGGAGTACGGCGCCCAGAGCGCCTACATCCTGGTGCTCGGCTTCCTGGTGATGCTCGCGCTCGCGCGCTTCACGCCCCTGCCCTACAACTTCCTGACCGGCCACCACATGGTCTTCATGGCGCTCATGCTGACCGTCGTGCTCACCGTCGGCCTGGAGGAGAAGCACGACTGGCTCACGGTGCTCGTCGGCGGCTTCCTGCTCGGCGTGATCATGGTCGTGATGCCGGCCCTGGCGCATCCGTGGATGCGCAAGATCACCGGAGACGACAGCATCGCGATCGGTCACTTCGGCACCCTGGGCTACATCGCCGCCGGCGCCTCCGGCCAGGCGGTCGGCAAGCGCAGCAAGTCCACCGAGGAGATCGACTTCCCGCAGGGCCTGCGCTTCCTGCGCGACTCGATGGTCGCCACGGCGCTGTCGATGGTGCTGATCTACGAGGTGTTCGTGATCTGGGGGCTGATCGCCAGTCCGGAGGCGACCCGCGAGAGCCTCGGCGCGGCCGACGCCGGCGCCGCGGTGATGGCCGGCTTCGGTCAGGCGCTCCAGTTCGGCGTGGGCGTCGCGGTCATCCTCTACGGTGTGCGGACCGTGCTGGGGGAGCTGGTCCCGGCGTTCCAGGGCATCGCGGAGAAAGTCGTCCCCGGCGCCAAGCCGGCGCTCGACATCCCGATCGTGTTCCCGTACGCCGCCAACGCGGTGCTCATCGGCTTCATCGCCTCGTTCGTCGGCGGTCTGGCGATGCTCGCGCTGCTCGCGGTGTGGCTCGGTCCGGCGTTCGGGCTCGCGCTCATCCTTCCGGGCATGGTGCCGCACTTCTTCACCGGCGGCGGCGCAGGCGTCTTCGGCAACGCGACCGGTGGACGGATCGGCGCCGCGGTGGGCGGCTTCGTCAACGGCGTGCTGATCACGATCCTGCCGGCGCTCCTGCTGGAGGTCTTCGGCGAGCTCGGCTTCGCCAACTCGACCTTCGGCGACGCGGACTTCGGCTGGTTCGGCGC
>Ga0079224_100011908_pt1 | contig 12011 bp, 8 predicted proteins | sample Stecom2015_FD_80414 | JGI IMG/M metagenome (GOLD analysis project Ga0079224, IMG submission 80414) | Agricultural soil microbial communities from Utah to study Nitrogen management - Steer compost 2015 | ecosystem: Environmental > Terrestrial > Soil > Agricultural land | place: USA: Utah... | reverse complement strand
TACCCCAGCAGGGGGGGATTAGTCTTTATAGATACGGATATCAATATGTCCATCCTCGGTAATGGCTCCCCTGTACATTCCTTCCGTATTGAAAGGCATGGTTACTCCGCCATGTCGGTCGAGAACGATCATACCGCCGTTGCCTCCTAAATCTCCAATTTTTTTTATCACCTGTGCAGCAGCTTCCGCCGCCGTTGACGCTCCATACTTTAGCTGCGCCGCAACATCGTATGCTGCTACCGCCCGTATATAATACTCGCCCCAGCCGGTACATGAAACGGCGACCTGGTCATTGGCGTATGTTCCCGCTCCGATGATGGGAGCATCTCCGACCCGCCCATATCTTTTATTGGTCATTCCTCCGGTAGACGTGCCGGCAGCTAAATTTCCGTTCTGATCCAAAGCCACGCATCCGACAGTGCCAAACTTTTCGTCCACATATTTTTTTTCCCGGATTTGAAGCGCCTGATGGTCTAGCTCCGTCTTCTCCGCATCCCGTTGGCGTATCCGCTGCAAAGCATCCCACCGCGGCTGCGTCCAGAAATAGGACGGGTCGACGATCGTCACACCATGGGCAGCCGAAAATTCTTCTGCCCCCGCTCCTATCATGAGTACATGCTCTGACCTTTCCATTACGGCCCGTGCCGCGGTTATGGGATTTTTCACAGTATGCACACCCGCCACAGCCCCCGCCCGTAAGGTGCTCCCATCCATGATAGAAGCGTCTAGTTCGTTCTGGCCTTGATGATTAAATACCGCGCCCTTTCCCGCATTAAAAAGCGGCGAGTCTTCCATCACCTGTATCGCAGCAGATACCGCGTCTATACTTGACCCGCCCCCTTTCAATATCCTGTAGCCAACCCTCAGAGACTCCGAAAGCACTGCCTGATAAGCTTTCTCCAAAGAGTCGCTCATGTTCTTCTTAAGGATAGTTCCCGCACCGCCATGTATCGCCAGGACATATTTCGGATTATCGTTTTCCTGCCCCCGGGCAGCAGGAAAGCCAATATTGAGCAACAACCATAAAACGAGGATATTTTTCATCATACTATCTGATCTTTATGTTTTTTAAGTGAATGTACTAAATCCCAAAGGTATATCCATAAAAAAGTCGGGAACTTTTCCGTCCCCGATCCTACAATTGCTTATCCGACTCATTTTTATTTCAGCTCGATATACAATACAGCTTTGTCGATGCCGGCAGAAACGTCTAGCGTCAGCATATACGTGGCACCCGCCGTCAGCCGCTTGTCCGGCATCACACCGAGATTGCCGGGGTCACGGCCGTTTTTACCATCTCCTATAAAAATGAAGTCACTGCTTGTGGAGAGGTGTTCATTTGTAAACTCTCCTCCCCATCCTTTTTGATGGAAGAACTTGAAATTAATAGCGTCCTCACGGATCGTTTGTCCAGCGACTACGGTCACTCTATACTTCTTTCCGCCAATAGGAGCTAAACATAGCGCCTTTTCGGTGACCCAGCCCACTTCATTACCCAGACTAGGCTTTCCGATTCCCTCTCCAATGATCCAGATCGCACCGCTGCCATCCTGCCCCAGTTTCGCGGTTTCGTCGCCATCCATGGCTTCCACAATAAAATACTTCTTGTCAAAGTCCGCCGTGATCCGATACTTTCCCGACAGCGCATTAAAGAGTAACCTACCGCTATCCTCTCTTATGAAGTCAGGATCTATCCACCATTCGTCTAACGTAGGAATGTTTGTAAATGCAATCTCCTGATCGGCCGTCAGAGTCAGGTCTGCAGCGTAATGGGTATCATCCAGCATACGCATTTCAACACCGTTTACCTCATAACTTTGGAACGGTGCAGCTTCGTAGGTAAACGTGTTGAAGGAAATGGTATATACGCCAGGCGTTAGGTAGGAAAACGGGATTTGCTGTGTGCTTCCTTCCACAATCTTCCCGTTATCCCATCCGAAGGTTATGCTATTACCGTTCGCACCCACCGCCGGTGCTTGAATAAACGCCCTAACCTTTTGGGGCAGCTCGCCGGTCACGGCATATTGGTTAATTCCCGTCCTTTCCATGCGTATCGTTGTATTTTCGGTAACTAAATCGATGTAAGGAAAGTCGGGCCGTGTCAGTTCCAGGTCCCTGGTTTCGATGGCCTCGACCATACCCACATTTTGCAATACAAATTTCAGTTGCGCAGTGCCATCCGGAATATCTTTGAAAAACGGAACGAACAATTTACCACGGTAATCTCCATAATCTTTGGTCCTTATGACCGTCTCGCTCACTTTATCTCCGCTAAAATAGAGCTCGACTTTCAAAGTGGATAACGTCGTCCCATCGTCAGCGACGGACACATAAAAAGACAGGCTATCTCCAAAATGAGCTTCTGTCGTCACTTCCCTGATGGACAGCTTTGGGGCACCTCCGCCGAGCGGGTATTTAAAATCCTCTTTACAGGCGACGGCTACCGCCGCCGTGAGAATAGCTATTAAAAATATTATTATCTTGTTCATCTGTACTGGTCATTCGTCAGTTACTAATTTTTCCTTGCCGTTCAGGTCATTGTTTCCATTTGAAGGACACCACAGACTGCGCCGGGACTTCATAACCGAAGAAACGCTTCCCGTCACTAAAGGTAATCCGTTTGTTGGTCTGATTGTCATTGACCATTACGGCCGCATAGCTATTGTCCGGATTTTTAAAAGCGGAAAGCACAATCCCTTCTTCCTGGAAACCTTCCGTTCCGATCCGGACGGCTCCCGGCTGAATGACGGCAGATAAATGTCCTATAATGAAATAGTGCGAATTTTTCCGGATCGTCTTGTAATCATCAGCATTGATATCGACAGCGCCATAGCAGGTCTGACAGCCGCCCTCGCGGTTAGGTCCGCGTTCAGAAGCCAACATAAGATTCCACACGATAACGGCTCTGCTCCAATTGTTAATCGTTCCCAGGCCCACCTCCTTCATGTCGTCCAAAAGCCTGACTCCCAAATTTTGCCCATTATTCCACGTTCCGATAGAAGTTTCCGTGAATATTAATTCTTTTTCGGGGGCTCGTCCGTGTATATCGAGGAGTTCTTTCTTATCCCCTCCGTAGTTGTGATAGGCAGCCCCAGCAAAGAAGTGCGCAGCTTCTGGATCGGCATAGATTTTAAGCGGATAGTCCTCTTGGCTGGCAATATTGTCGTAGTTATAATTATGATCGAAGGCGTAGATTTTAGTCTGCAATCCGGCCTGCCTTAACTTGGGTCCTAATGCATCTCGCACAAAGTCACGTTGCTCATTCCAGTACATTAACATAGAAGCCGAGTTGCCGGGGTTTAATGGTTCATTCTGCGGTGTGATAGCATGTATTGCAATGCCCTCCGCTTGCATGGCCTCAATCCACTTCACAAAGTATGTTGCGTAGTCCTGGTAATACGCTGGATTTAAATGTCCGCCGGTCCACGAATCGTGTGCCTGCAGACGGTCCAGGTCGTTCACCTTCATCCATCTCGGTGCTGTCCATGGCGAACCAAGGATCTTAATAGAGGGATTAATGGTCAAAATTTCCTTCAGTACTGGTATTACATAATTCTTCTCCTCGTCCTGTAAGGCAAAATGTTCGATGCCCGGAATATCATTAAGCGTATATTCACTCAAGGAGAAGTCGGAACATCCGATGGCGACACGGATATAGCTTTGCCCCATTCCGTCCTGTACAGAGAAGGTTTCCTTAAGAAATCTGCTCCTGTCCGACGCACTCATTTTTAGTAAGTTGTAAGCTGTAGAACCCGTTATGGCAGAACCGAAGCCATCCATGATTTGGTAGCGTATCTGTTCGTTCAGTCGCACCGTTCTTGGCGACATATTTGTGCCTTTACCAAACTCGGTATACGACTTTCGAAATTCCTGGGTACGGGCCGCTGTCGTCGTGTATACCAGCACATCTCCCGTTGTCGCCGGCGGTACCTCCGGCACGATGTCGGAAGGCCCGCTCGATCCGCAAGCCATGATCATCAGACTGAATAAACTTCCAAAAAGTATTGTTTTCTTTATACGTTTCATTGTAATTATATTTTAGGAATTGAACATAAGCCTTGCCGCAGCCTATTGCTGAATTCTCTTGTACATGTTAATAGCCTAAATTCTGTTTAAGGTTCGGATTTTGATCGAGAATACGCTGCGGTATCGGTAGTCTATACGAGTAGCTGTTAAACGGATACACGCGGCTTCTACGTCCTGAATCCCGGTGGTATACGGTATTCATAACCGGCTCGACCTTATTCAGCCGTACTAAATCGAACCAGCGCTGTCCTTCGAATGCCAGCTCGAGACGCCTTTCCTTGAGCAACGCCTCGGACAACGCGTCTCTGCTACTCCGCACCGAAGCACTTAGTCGAGGTAACTTCGCACGCGTGCGTATTTGATCAATAATTGCTGCCGCCGCATTTAGATCAGGATTGTCCCGATGGATCAGGGCTTCGGCTTTTAAAAGGAGGATGTCCGCATACCGGTATTTAATGATGCTGTTGACCGCCGAGCGGATCTTGTACATAAAAGGATAGTTGTTGGCCGGATAATAGTTGCTCCACGTAGTTTGATAAAAGACCACGGACTCGCTGAAACGGATCTGGTCTCCTTCCGATTGGAAAGCGTTGATTAAATCTCTTGACGGGGTGACCCATTTCGCCCAGGTAAAATTGGCGTCGTAGTTGGTCAAATCGCGGCCGAACATCCAAGTTACCCAATTTCCGTTTCCAGCGAAGAACTGCCCTTCGAGAATAGACTCGCTCGTATTTCTTTTTCTTGCGTCCGTCTTATCGTCGGTCATGCCGAAAAGGTTAGCAAAATCTTCCTCCAAAGCAAATCCGTCGGAAGAAAGCTCATCTGCATACTGAATCACTTTGTTATAGTCGCGTAGCGGCTTTTCTGCATACACTTTAGCTAATAAGGCCCTAGCAACGGATTTACTAAATCTGGTTTTATCTGTTGGGTTGTTGGCGGGCGCGTCAGGAATAGCTTCCAACAGATCTTTTTCGATCTGCTCGTAGACTTCCTTTTCTGATCGCTGCTCGGGAAAGTATGAATCATACACTTCCTCTATATTCTCCGAAGTAATATCACGCGCCACGGTCGTGATAATAGGCACATCGCCCCAAAGCCTTACCATATCGAAGTATACCATCGCTCTAAAAATCTTCGCTTCAGCTTTGAACTGCCTACGCTCCGATGTCGTTAACGTATTATCGGCTACGGAATCTATGTAAACTATAAGCTTGTTGGCGCGGGCAACATCCTCCATATAGCGCTCCCAGTCGCGGGCTAAAACAGAGTTCGAACCTTCAATGGAATTGTTTTCAAAAGGAAGCACTTCTGCCCCCGTGGTGCCGGCATAGGCGTTGTCGGCGTGCGCATCGCCTACCAGCAGCAGGTCGAGATACCAATGTTCCTGGCGGTCCCGAATCTGGTCGTACAACGACTGTCGATGGCTCAGAACTGCAGCCTTATCTTTAAATGCCACAAATTCACCCACCTCGTTTATCCCTTCGGTGACATCCGAATAGGAGTCTAACGGATCCTTTATCAAGGAACACCCACACAGTGCCGTCAACGTACTTACACAAATAATTATATGAAAAAAGAATCGTTTCATGATCTTCGATATTAGTTTTTAAAACTCTAGGTTCAATCCTGCAACAAACGCTCTGTTTTGCGGATACGTACCCCAGTCAATGCCTTGCACAGCTCCGTTGTTGCCCCATTGATTCACTTCGGGATCAAATCCCGTGTATTTTGTCACAGTCAGCACATTACTCACAGAAATAAACGGCTGTAGCTTCCGTATGCCAAGGTTTCCTAAACGTGCACTATTAACATCGTATGACAACGAGATATTTTTTACTCGTAAATAACTTCCGTCTTCCACGAAATAACTGGAATTTTTCAGGTCAAAGCCAGCTTTCGGTACCACAGTCTGTTGTCCTGGTACTCGCCACCTCTCCAATACGCGCACCGACTGATTCTTTCCATCATACATTCCTTCTGTTTCTATACGTGACGCATTAAAGACGTCGTTCCCATACGAGCCTTGAAGGAATACGCTCAGGTGAAACCCCTTGTAGCTAATATTATTGGTTAAACCAAAGATGAAGTCTGGGTTCGGGTCACCAATATACGTGCGGTCCGAAGACGATATACGTCCGTCTCCGTTTATGTCTCTGTACATCAGCTCACCTATTTCCGGATCGACACCATCGCTTATATACCCGAAAAAGCCTCCTAGGGGCCGTCCGGGTTCGTTTCTCACCACATCCTCACTAATGAAATCGGATGTACGGGCGGCACTGTAGATTTTCTGCAGTTCCAGATCTACCAGCTTGTTTCGATTGAACGAAATATTAAAATCTGTAGACCAACGGACATCGTTAACCAGGTTTTTACTGCTTACATTCAGCTCCAATCCACGATTGGTCATTATCCCCTCGTTACGCATAATTGAACCTACCTCAGCGGCACCGGTTGGTACCTGCGCAAACATCAACATGTCTTTTGTTCGTTTATGGTAGTAGTCCAGATTTATGGTTAGCCTATTCGAGAAGCCCGTAAAGTCTACACCCACATTTGCCTGTGTCGTTGTTTCCCACCGCAGGTCACGCGTGCGTAGATTCGCCTGATTAATTGTCGGCAAGGCGTTTTCCTGACCCGTGACAAACCACGCCACGCGGTTTATCCGGTACATCTGGAGATAGGCATAATCATTCAGTCCTGATTGATTACCGGTCTGTCCCCAGCCGCCTCGGATTTTCAGATCGTTCAGCCACGCGACGTCAGCCAAGAAGTTCTCCGCAGATAAACGCCAGCCGGCAGAAACTGATGGGAAGGTTCCCCACCTATAGTCGGGATGCAACTTTGACGACCCGTCGCCCCTTAAGTTGGCTGTTAATAAATATTTTCCGTCGAAGTTGTAGGATATACGGCCGAAAAGCGACATGATGGCCCACTGCGAGGCCCCCGATCCTGTCTCAGTCCAGGAAATCCTGTTCGCAACATTTAGCGTCTCGATCAGATCATTTCTGAAGTGCGAACCATTAATCCAACTGTTTCGGTAGTCAGAAGCCGTCCAGGATGTTCCGGCCATTACGTCGACTCCGTGTTTCCCGTACTGCTTGTTGTAGTTAAGTACATTGTCGAACGTAAGTACAGTGTTCATATTCCGACTGTCGGACGCCTGTCCGTATTGTGTTCTTCCCCAGCTCGTGGAGACAGGATCTAAAAACGTAGTCGTGAGTCCATTCCGGCGGTCTAAAGATAGCATAGTTCTAAAGTTTAACGCCGGGCTAAATGTCACGGTAGCACTTCCGGAAGCAATAATACGATTCTCACGCCCCTTATTATTCTTCGTCCGGGCGATATTCTCCAACGGGCTGGTGATATTCACACCATAAAAATTCGTGTTGTAATGCGACGGATTATACGGGTCCCACACTTCGGCATAAGTAGGTGTATTGATGACCGCAAGCACGACGCCTCCGCGGTTGGCTCCGTTTCCGGTATTGATGCCGTTGCGGTTGTCGTCGGAGTATGCAATATTCGCATTAATCTTCAACCAATCCCGAACGTTGTTCTCAATATTTCCCCTGAAGTTGTAGCGCCGATAAAAAGAAGATTCAATGATACCCGACTCATTCAGGTAACCGCCAGAAAGGAAGTAACGCAGTCTATCCGTTCCATCGGCAATAGACAACTGATAATTTTGCATGAGTCCGTCCGTAAACGTTTCATCAAACCAGTTCGTGCGATCGGGTAGCCCTTCCGGCAGATGAACAACACCGATTTCGTCCTGAAGTTCTTTATACTGAGCTGCGTTAAGCGATTCTAACTTACTGATTACCTTATTCTGGGTGGCCTGCATATTAAACGCTATTTTCGCGTCGCCCGCTTTCCCCTGCTTCGTGGTGATCAACACCACCCCGTTTGCTGCCCGTGATCCATAGATTGCCGCAGAGGACGCGTCTTTAAGGATCTGCATATCCGCGATGTCGTTTGGAGAAAGGAAGTTGAGGTTATCTACCGGCACACCATCAACAACATACAACGGATCGTTGTTGGCGTTAAAGGAGGTCGTACCACGAATACGTATAGAGGTTTCTCCTCCCGGAGCCCCATTAGGCTGGATAACGGATACGCCCGCTGCCCGTCCCTGAATAGCTTGTCCCGCAGAGACGATGGGACGTTCGTTCAGGTCGTCTAATGACACGCTTGATATCGCCGTGGTAACATCTCTGCGTTTCACCGACCCGTAACCGATAACCACAACATCTTCCAGCGACGATGTGTTCGGTTGTAGAAGAACCTCGATGTAGTCATCTTGAATCACAAGCGTACTCGTCTCGTAACCGATATACGAGATCGTTAAGGTGGCGCCGCGAGGGACGTTCTGAAGACTGAAACTTCCGGACTCGTTGGTGGAAGTCGCCAAGGACGTACCCGTAACGGTAAGAGTTGCACCGGAGATCGGCGCGTCCGTCTGTCCGTCCTGCACTCTTCCCCGTATTGTTATACCCGTCTGCCCGAAAAGCGTGACCTGGGTGCATAACAAAACAAAGAAGAAAATAGGACGCGTCATTCTGATAAGAAATGCCATAGGTCTTATAATTTTATGTGTTGTTTGGAATATAATTGTGGTTCCGAAGAACGTAGCAAAGGTATATAACTCCTCTAACGGAATAAGCCTACCGGACGGGCACCGCGAATGAAAAGTAACCAAGAAAAACAAACAAAAACCTATCAAACAGTGAGTTATAGAAAAACAGACAATCCAAAAAGTAAACCAACGACACGTCTACATGGAACGAAAATCACCTATATTTCGGATTCTCTCTTCGAACTCATCCTTCGAGCCGGCGAACTTTGCCCGCACCTTTACCCGATAGTTATACACGGTACGTAAGGAGTAGCGAAGGAAAGATGCGATCTTAGCGGAGTCTGTAATTCCGAGCCGGATCAACGCAAATATGCGGAGTTCCGTATTTAGCAGTTCGCCCGTTTTTAGTATGATTCGTTCGTCGGGCCGCAATAGATTGTTGAAGTCGTCAATAAAGGAGGGGTACAGATTCAGAAAAATAATATCAAAATTATGGTATAGCTCTTCCAGCTCGTTTTTCAGCAAGTCTTGCGATTTCAAAAGCCTGCTTATCTCATCATATTGTTTGGCAGTAAACTTTTTGAGTAGCACTTTTCGTTGCTCGTCGATTTTATCAATATAGTTTGAGCAGAGGTCGAAAAACTGAGCGATGTACGCTTCCTTAATATGATTGGATTCCGAGAGGTCCCTATTTACGTCGAGAAGCTGGGCGTTTAGTTCTTTTAGTTCCTGATTCGCATCGTGGAGACTAGCCCGGGCTGCTCGAAGCTTTTTCAATTGAATATACAATATGAAGAGCGCGACAATCAATAAGAAGGTCAAAAAGCTAATGACAGCGAGGTTCTGCCATAACATACGTTTTTTTGCCTGCTCTTTGTCTTGAAAGGCCGCATTGATGATCGAGTAAAATGAAGAATTTTCCAACGAACGGTAGCGGACATTACAAAACTCTGAGTCGTTGATCGCCTCTTGGATAAACAAGAATGCTCGGTCGATATCCCCCATTTTATAGAAACATTGGGCTAAGCTTTGCAGGGAAGCATTGTCCTTTACAACATTCTTCGTATCTGAAATGGCAGACAGAGCGAAATAGTACAATTGTCTATCAACGTCTCCTCTGTTTTTATAGATAACGCCAATTAGGTAAGCAATAAGTCCCCGTTCGGGCTGCTCGTCAGTTGTCGACTTCAAAAGTGTCTGTAGAATATGTTCAGCTTGCTCGGCGTCGTTCCTAAACAGGTACCGGGTTGCGATAGCCACCTGAAAATCCAAAGAGCCTGTATCAAGAACGGATAGAAGCGAGTCTCTGTACACTTCGCTCCTACGGAAATACAACTCGTTATCGCTACTTTGCCCATAGTGACTGTTAAACGCTGTATAAGATTCAAAATACGCGGGCAAGAGCTCTTCTGCGAGTTCGTCTCTCCTGACGCTCCTCAACAATTGCTCACATTCGATAAACTTACCGGCAGATGAGTATAAACCAGCTAAGTAAATACACGCTTGGTTTGTCGCGAGGGCATTTTTTTCCTGTTCGCCGAGACTCTTCACTACCGAGATATACTTAATCGCCGAGTCAATTTGATATTTCTTATATTCATCAGCTAACCGCAACGCAGTTTGCCGCTTTCGCAGCGCTGTCGGCTCTTGATGGAACGCTCTCTTTAATTGTTCGATCCGGGCGTTCTTATCCTGTTCGAAGTTCGCTTTCGCCGACAGAACATTCGACAGTTCCCACAAAACGGAGTCTGCCTGCGCATACGCATCGCAGCAGTTTGCCACAACCGATATAATAATGGTCAGGCCATATAGAAAGAACAGCTTCATCTATGCTTTTAACCTTCCTCTTCTTCCCACCAGTCCGTTTTGAGGTCGTCGATTTCCCGCCGATCCTTTTTTGTCGGACGGCCGGTTCCGCGATCCCGTTTTAGCACAGGAGCCTGGAACACCGACTTAAAAGCATATGTATCTTCGACAGGCGTCTGGTCTTCGTAAAACTGCACAGCTGTTTTAGCATCCACACGGCGTTCCAGCAGGCCAGTCACCTTAATCACCTTTCGCTCTACTCCTTTTTGTATGGCGTATACCTCGCCTACCTTCACAACATACGAAGGCTTCACGTTCTGTCCGTTAAGCTTGACGCGTCCCGCTTTACAAGCCTCCGTAGCCAAGCTCCGCGTCTTGAAGATCCGGATGGCCCAAAGGTATTTATCTATTCTCAGCTTTTCTGTTCCTGATTCCATAAACACAAAAATACTCGAAATTAAACTAAATTTAGCTGGCCATACTGGGTTTTCCCTTAAAAAAATTACGCCATTCCGGCTATAAAGGTCGGCCGACAGAGGCAAGGGAGTGCTATACAAATTCCTTTATATATCCAACAATTAAAATGAATTTATGTAAGTTTGCAACAAAAGAGTAGCACGCGTATATCCTGTTGAAACTCTTTTTTAACTTTTTAAATTTTATTTTTATCACATGGAATTAGAATTACAAAAACTGCAAAAATTAGTTGAAGACGCTTGGGAAGACAGGAAACTGTTGGAATATAAAGAATATTTTGAAGCCATAACTGTTGTCATCCAAAAATTGGATGATGGAGAGATCAGGGTTGCAGAACCCATCGGTAGCCGCTGGCACGTTAACGACTGGATAAAGAAAGCAGTAATCCTCTATTTCCCAATCCGTGAGATGAAAGAGATCGACAACGGTCCTTTCGTATACCACGATAAGATGAAATTAAAGACAAACTACAAGGAGCTAGGTGTACGCGTCGTGCCCGGAGCAAGCGCCCGTTATGGTGCTTACCTATCCAAAGGCGTCATTATGATGCCCTCCTATGTTAACATCGGCGCCTACGTGGACGAGGGCACTATGGTCGACACGTGGGCCACTGTCGGTTCCTGCGCACAAATAGGTAAACATGTCCACCTAAGTGGGGGTGTCGGAATTGGCGGTGTGTTGGAGCCTGTACAAGCGGCTCCCGTTATCATTGAAGACAACGTCTTCGTCGGCTCACGTGCCATTGTCGTAGAAGGTGTACGCGTCGAAACGGAAGCTGTCTTAGGCGCCAACGTGGTGCTTACGGCATCGACAAAGATCATCGACGTGTCGGGTCCTGAGCCGATCGAGTATAAAGGATATGTTCCCGCCCGTTCTGTTGTCATCCCGGGATCATATACCAAAAAATTCCCCGCAGGAGAATATCAGGTGCCTTGTGCACTAATTATTGGAAAGCGCAAGGAATCGACGGATAAAAAAACGTCGCTGAACGATGCGCTGCGCGACCATAACGTTGCTGTGTAACCATGAGCCCTCATCTAGTAAATAAAGACGATCTGAATAAAGCCCTTGAAACGTTGAAAAACGGAGGGCTTATTCTTTACCCGACAGAGACCATATGGGG
>Ga0079224_100011906_pt1 | contig 12011 bp, 9 predicted proteins | sample Stecom2015_FD_80414 | JGI IMG/M metagenome (GOLD analysis project Ga0079224, IMG submission 80414) | Agricultural soil microbial communities from Utah to study Nitrogen management - Steer compost 2015 | ecosystem: Environmental > Terrestrial > Soil > Agricultural land | place: USA: Utah... | reverse complement strand
GTGAGTTTGGGACTGATAATAAACATGGAGACCAACATAAAGATGATGGTCAACGGTTCGCGTACAATTAATTCGAGTATGGATAAAAATGAATGTTGGATTTCGAGTACATCCGACGAGATTCGAGCCATGATATCACCTTTTCTTTTTTCAGAAAAATAAGAGACCGGCAATTCGACAGTTTTTTTATAGAGTTTGTCTCTCAAGTCTCTGAGTACACCATTTCTCAAAAAAGTAATAAAATAGTTGGCCCAGTAGTTGAATAGATTTTTCAACAAAAACAAAAGAATAATGGCGATAATCATCACCGAGAGGGTGTACTGAGGACCATTGGTTTCGGAAGTAGTGGTAATATAATACCCCATATAATCTTCCAGATACGATTTTATATTAGAAAACCCTGCATAGACGGGTTTGGAATAAATTTTTTCTTCTTCGCCAAAAAGCACTGTGAGCATGGGAATCAGAGCAATAAAAGATAAGGCACTGAAAAGCGCATATAAAAAATTAAAGAAAATATTGAGGAAAGCATATTTTTTATATGGCCGTGCAAACTGAAGGATTTTTCCCATAAAATTGCTCATATGCTCTAATTAAAAAGGGAGTGATAAAGATATCAATTTTGTCAGGTAAATTTTAGTATAAATAATCAAAGCTGCCCAGAGTAGAGGCAGCTTTGAAAATATGGTCAGATATAATAATTAAATACCCAGTTGTTTTTTCACAGCGGGTAAAAGGTCTTCACCTTCAGCTACAATAAGGCCACTGCCCGGAGTAGCGTCCAAAACGTATTGAATACCTTTGTCTGCGGCTACTTTTTTGATTGCATTTCGGGCTTTATCAAACAAAGGAGAGTATAAGTCTGCTTCCTTTTTTTGAAGGTCGACAATTGCATTTTGACGATATTCAGCAATTTTTCTTTCAGAAGCTTGAAGCTCTTCAGCTCTCTTCATGTTTTCTTCTTCTGTTTTGTTACTTGCTTCTGATTCGTACAATTTAAATTTGGCTTCAAGTTCTTTATACATAGAAGCTAACTCAGCATCATAACTGTTTCTAAGACGTTCCAATTCTGTTTGAGCAGCTTTGGTTTCGGGCATGGCCTCAATTAGTTTTTGAGTATCGATATGTGCCACTTTTTGAGCTTGCAAGGCAGAGAAACTCAAGCCAATGATTAATATTGTAATTAAGGTTTTTAAATGTTTCATCGTTGAAAAGAATTAATTGTTATAGATTTTAATTTTTATTTCTTGCTCTTTGGATAGAATCCTGTCTTCTTTGGCGTTCTTCCGCCTGTTTGAGTTTTCTTTCTTCAGCTTCTCTTAGGCGAGCATCTCGTATAGAATCTCTTTCTTTTTGTCTTTGTATTTGTAATGCTTCGCGTTCTTTAATTTTGTCTTCACGAGCTTTTTCTCTTTCGGTCAATTCTTTGTCTTGCTCATCATTTAGAGAATCTCTTTTTTCAATAGCTTGTTTATCTTTTTTGTTTTCGGCTTGTTCTCTTTTGGCTGCACGGTTAATCATACGAATTACCTGGTCGCTTATGTCAAATCTTTCGGCAGCGTACAGCATAACTACGTCGGCTGATTTATCAAAGATAAAATCGTATTGACGTCCTTCTGATATTTCTCTAACAGCGTTAAATACTTGATCCTGAACGGGCTGAACCAATTGTCTTTTTTGGATTACCAGATCACCATTGGGACCAAAACGATCTTGTTGGTATTGAAAAAGCTGATCTTCTTTTACTTTGATGTCTTCTTCTCTTTCTTCGATAAGTTCTTTGGTAAGCAAAACTTTTTCATTAGAAAGGTTTAATTTCATTTGATTGATTTCGTTTTGCTTTTCTTTAATGTCTTTATTCCATTGTGCTACACGCGACTCCAGTTGAAGTAATGCCTCTTGATACTCCGGAACATTTTCCAAAATATATTCCATATCTATATAGCCAATACGCACTCCCTTTTGACCCTGAGCATAAATTGTTCCGCAGCTGATTACTGCAAGAAGGGTTATAATAATTAGTTTTCGTTTCATAATATGCTGGTTATTTTAGAAAAAATCATGCCAAATTTTTAAAATTGCTGACCAATAATAAAATGTGTCTCCCATCCATTGGGGCCTATAGTTCCGGGTATGGTGTCAAATCCGTATCCGAAATCAATTCCTAACATTCCAAATGCGGGCATAAATATTCGTACTCCAAGTCCTGTAGAACGATACACCTGAAAGGGATTATAATCTTTAAAACCTTCATAGGTAGCACCAGCTTCCACAAATCCTAATGCGTAAATGGAAGCCATCTGTTTCAGGGCAATAGGATATCTCAACTCTAACGAATATTTGTTAAAAATAGTATTTCCTTCATTTGAGGATAAACTTTGATTGGGGTACCCTCTCATGGCGATAATTTCTCTTCCGTCCAAACTGAAAGCACCTAAACCGTCACCTCCCATAAAAAATCGCTCAAAAGGAGGTATCCCTCTGTCCAGATTATACGCTCCCAAATATCCAAATTCGACTTGAGAACGGACTACAAATTTATCAATTAAATTGGTGTACCAATTGCCTTTGAACTTAATTTTGTAATATTCAAGCCATTTAAACTTTTCCTGAGCAATTAAATTTTGATCAGGAGTTCCGTTGGAATGCTGATATTCGGGTTGGTTTCCTAAGTTTTTATAATCGATTCCGTTAAATAGGGAATAAGGCGGAGTCAATTTTGCCGTAATAGTGAAATCGGAACCACCTACCGGGAAAATAGGATTGTTGTAGGTATTGTTTCTGCTTAAGGCTACTATATACGAAAGGTTGTTTGATTTAATATTTCCATAGGAAAAAATACCTGTGCCTCCAATAGAGAAATTTTGCAGAGAGTAGTGTTGGAAGCTGATGGCATGAGACAATACAAAATAATCATCCGGCCATTTCAACTTTTTAGCCAAACCAACCGAAGCTCCGGTGATGTGAATTTTTCTGTCTTTGTCAGCTTTTCTCTCCAAATAATTATATCCATACTGAATGGTATGTGAGAAAGAGGTATTAAACTGTATCGGTTTTTTTCCACCTAACCATGGTTCTGTAAAAGAAAGACTGTAGGTTTGATAAAAAGTACTGGCTTGTGCTCGTAACGACAATTTTTGTCCGTCTCCCATAGGCAGAGGTTTAAATGCTTCACCTTTAAACAGGTTTCGCATTGAAAAGTTGTTAAAAGACAATCCCAGTGTGCCTACAAATCCACCGCCACCATAACCACCTCGTAATTCAATTTGGCTGGCACCTTTTTCTTCTACCCCAAAATCGATATCTACAGTTCCTGCATAAGGGTCGGGATTTAGGATGTTGGGAGAGACAGTCTGAGCGTCAAAAAATCCTAATTGGCTAAGTTCGCGGATAGATCGAATTACATTGGCTTTACTATATCTCTGTCCCGGTCTTACGCGAATTTCCCTGTAAATCACATGGTCGTTAGTACGGTCGTTTCCGGAGATACTTACATTGTTAAAATAAGCAATTTTTCCTTCGTAAATACGGATTTCAAAATCGATGGTATCGTTCACTACCGCAACTTCTACCGGATTTATATTAGAAAATAAATAACCGCTGTTTTGATATAAATTTACAAGAGTATTGGCATCCGGATCTTCATAGTCGTCTATCATTTTTTGCAGATGAATACCATTGTAAACATCTCCTTTTTGAATTCCTAATAACTGCCTCAGTTGTTGATCTGTATAAGCACTGTTACCAATAAATTTGATATCGCCGAAATAATGTTTATTTCCTTCTTCCAAGTCAATATAAAGAGCAACGCGTTTGTCATTTTCTACCACCATGGAATCTGAAATAATTCGAGCATCCCGGTATCCGTTTTCTTTGTAAAAATTGATTAAAGAAACTTTATCTTCTTCAAAATCATCTTGTACGAATTTAGACCGTTTAAACAACCTGAGTATGTTTTGTTGTTTGGTCTTCTTCATATTTCTTCGAAGTCGGGCTGCTTTAATTTCTTCGTTGCCGTTGATGACAATCTTACTTATTTTAACCTTCTTGCCTTTATTTACTTGTAGCTCAATATCTTTAGAAATTTCGTGACCAGAAGAATCAACAACAGAAGTCTTTAAAACCGTATTTACCTGTGCATTGAGAAACCCTTTTTTACGATATTTTCCTGCTATATAATTCTCTGTGGTAGTCAGAAGGTTTTGAGTGATTTTTTGTCCTTTTTTTAATTCGGTTTCTTTAAGGATGTCTTTGACTTGACCTCTTCGTATCCCGGTAATGGATACTTCGTTAAGCGATTGTAGTTCGGAAATATTGATTTCAAGATTAGCTACATTGTCTTCAATGCTAGTGACGTAGATATTTACATCGCTAAACAGATTTTGTTCCCAAAGTTTTTTGATTACATTACTTAGACGCTCACCGGGAATATAGATTTCTTCGCCCGGTTTCAGTCCGGTAAAAGCAATTACCGTGAGTTCGTTAAAACTTTGATTTCCGGTGACTATGATTTCACCGATGGTATATTTTTTTCCAGTATCAAATGAGTTTTGTTGAGAAAACCCGGAAGTTATGGTGTAGAAAAAAAGTATTGTAATGTAAAGCTATTTCATAAAGGGTTTTTTGAAACACTTATTTTTTAATTTGTTCGCTTGTTTTTCCAAATCTTCGCTCTCTTTGTTGATACTCTATGATGGCTTCAAAAAGGTTTTCTTTTTTGAAATTGGGCCACAATACCTTTGTAAAGTACAGTTCAGCATAGGCCGCCTGCCATAATAGAAAATTACTAATACGTTGTTCTCCACTGGTTCTGATCAGCAAATCCACATCAGGCAAATTGCGGGTGTAAAGATGCTGATTAATAATTTTTTCGTCAATATCGGACGGCGAAATTAGGTTATTTTTAACTTTAATGCAAAGTTCTTTAACCGTTTTTAAGATTTCTTCACGGCCACCGTAACTCAAAGCGAGGGTGAGGATTAGTTTATCGTTATTTTGGGTTTTTTGAATTACTTCTTCAAGTTTTTTTTGAACTCTTTTGGGAAGTGATTCTGTGTTCCCGATGGTATTGAGTTTAATGCCGTTTTCCTGCAGGGTTTTGATTTCTTGTTTTAAAGACGAAATCAACAGGTTCATCAAAGTGCTGACCTCAAGTTTTGGTCGTTTCCAATTTTCAGTAGAAAAAGCAAACAATGTGAGGTAATTGACACCGATTTCACCACAACCTTTGACAACTTCTTTAACCGCCTCGGCTCCTTTTTCATGCCCTTGCGTGCGAATCAAGCCCCTGCTTTGTGCCCATCGGCCATTGCCGTCCATGATAATAGCAACGTGTTTTGGTAATTTTTTTTTGTCAATAGTATCAGACAGAGCCATGGATTGAGGATTAAAATGCACAGAAACAAGGTTTATTTCCAAAGGTATACGTAAGTGTTATACCTGTAAAAACATACCAATCGTTATTATTAATATTTCCAAACGGAGTTGCAGTACTGTTTCCCGGAGTACCCTCGGGAAAACTACCGTCGATATTATCGGTAAAAGTATAGCGAGCACCAATTTCAACACCTAATATTATATTAGTGCCTATGGTTGTTTTGTATCCCATCACCATCGGAATGGCAAAATCGGAAGTGCTACTTTGGCTTTTAAAGTCCTTACTGTATTGGTCATAATACAAATCGTTGTAGTGAAACCAGGTAATACCTGTATACAGATAGGGAGTACCTTGAGAGCGGGTTTTGTATAAATCAAACTCCCAAAAGGTGTATTCTAAACCCAGTGAAAGTTCTTTAATGCTGTTTTTGAATTTATATCCTCGTTCTACACGTCGTCCGTCGCTTGACTTGCTGTCATCTGATCCGACAGACAGATAAAGTGCTGAAAGGCGAAAAGAGTGCCTCGGACTGCGGTTCCATTTAGCAATACCACCGACAGCTATATTATTTGGCCTTATATAATTGGTGGGTCCGATATCACCAATGTAATTAGCTCCACCGGCCATGATTCCTATTTCGTATGTTTGCCCTTTCAGCGAGAAGACCGTAAAAACCAATAACGCAACTGCAAAATATCTCATAAGAGTTTTAAAAAGTGTGCAAATATAATTATTTCAAATAAGTGTTTCTCATTCATGAAAAACAAGTTTAATTTGTAAAACATGTATTGGGGATTTTTATTGTTTGGGAGCCTTTTTTAGTTGCGTTTGTCTTCGCCCCACAACATTTTTTTGCGTAAGGTTTTTATAAAACTTTCCTCCTGAAGTTGGACTAAATTTACCTGAAAAGGTGCTTTTTTTAACACAATTTCAGATAAATCCGGTAAAACAGCCACTCTCGAATCCAGTGACAGCAGGTAATTTTTATCCCGCCCCGAAATTTTGAGTTTAATCTCTGTATCGTCGGGGATGACAATGGGGCGTACATTGAGATTATGAGGCGCAATGGGAGTAAGAATAAAACTGTTTACCGTAGGATACATAATGGGGCCGCCGCAACTCAAAGAATAGGCAGTTGACCCGGTAGGGGTAGAAATTATTAGTCCGTCTGACCAGTAAGTGTTGAGGTATTCTCCGTTCAGAAAAGCTTCAATTTTAATCATCGAAGTGGTATTTTTTCTGAGAATACCCACATCATTAAGGGCGAAATTCAGTTTTGTGATATCCTCATTTTCGGGAGTCACTGAGACGCTTAACAGGCTTCTTTGAGAGCAAGTGTAATCGCCACGCAAAATCTTGGTGACGCTTTCATCCATGGCATCTTTGGGGATGCTTGCCAAAAAACCCAACCTGTCGGTATTGATTCCCGCCAAGGGAACACCGAGGTCTTTGATTTTTGAAATGGTTTTAAGCATTGTACCATCACCACCTATGCTTAAGAAAAGATCAAAACTTTTGTCAAGATTCTCAAAAACAGGGTATTCCAGTATGATGTCGGGTTCGGGGAGACGTTTTTTTAAAGATTTAAAAAATTTTTTTTCGATACTTGCCTGGGCATTTTCTCGCTTAATAATTTCGAGTAATTTTCTGAGATAGATGTCGGCATCATCGTGATAAAATTGTCCGAAAATCCCTATTTTAAGCGGCTTCATGGTGTTAGATATTGAGGTATTTGTCCAAATAAGCGGAGCGTTCTCTTAAATTCTCAGTAAGTTTGTCTTCTTGATGGCTGGAAATAATTTCGTATCCGTATCTCCTGAAGGTTTGTAAAATTTCGTTAAGCGATTCATGACCGATTTTAATGGTGGTTTGTGTGCTATTTTCTTCTTGTTTTGAAATAAAAACACCCAGAATTTTTCCGTTATTGGATTCTATTATTTGGCAAATCTGACTAAACGAATAATCTCTCGATCCTTTTTCTACCACTATGATACTTCCGTTTTCATTCAAGAAAGGGGTATGGTTAAACAAACTCATAATATCTGAGAGTTCAAAATACCCCAAATAATTATTGGTTTCGTCCAATACGGGAATAATATTGCAATTGTATTTAGCAAAAGCTTCTATTATATCCAACCAGTTGGTTTCAGGAGTTACGAAAAACATTTCTACCGCATAGCGGTAATCCGAAAGTTTTTTATTGGAATCAAAACAAGCGGCGTCGGTTTCAGAAATTAACCCGACAAACTGGTTGTTTTCAAAAACAGGTAAGTGTGTATAAGTTAGATTACTGAAAGTGTTTTTTACTTCGCTGAGGGTGACGTTAATATCAACCGGTTTTACATCTTTGATAATAAAAGAATGTGTTTCCAAATGAATACAAAATTTTAGTGCAATTTACAAAATTTCCTGTTTTGTGCCGGTATAAGAAGTATTTTTGCTGAACAAATATATTTTTCTATGACCAAATTAAGTGTTAATATTAACAAAATTGCTACGCTTCGCAACTCCAGAGGCGGGAATGTACCTGATTTAGTAAAAGCAGCCGTAAACATACAAGAATACGGGGCTCAGGGGATTACTGTACATCCGCGACCTGACGAAAGACATATTCGTTATCGAGATGTTTATGACTTAAAACCGGTGGTGTATACCGAATTTAATATTGAAGGCAATCCTGGTAAAAAGTTTATGGATTTGGTACTTGCCGTAAAACCCACTCAGGTTACTTTGGTTCCGGACTCAGATGATGTGCTTACCTCCAATGCGGGTTGGGATACTCTCAAACACAAAGATTTTTTAGCAGAAATTATATCTGAATTAAAACGAAATGATATTCGCACCTCCATTTTTGTCGATCCCGATTTAAAAATGATTGAAGGGGCCAAAGCCACGGGCACAGACCGAATTGAATTGTATACCGAGGAATTTGCATCCCAATATTCTAAAGGAAATACCGATGCGGTAAAACCTTATACACAATGTGCGATTTTAGCACACCAATTAGGTATCGGAATTAACGCCGGTCATGATTTGTCATTGGAAAATATTAAGTTTTTTAAAGAAAATATACCATACCTCGCCGAAGTTTCTATCGGTCATGCTTTGATTTCCGAATCGCTGTATTATGGTTTGGAAAATGTGGTGAATATGTATTTGGAGAGGTTGGGAGAAAAGTAGTATTGAGTATCGAGTCCCCACCAAAACGGGGATTGAAATTGAAGTTGAATTGAACTTGAAATTTGGTGTTTTGTACTTTGTACTTAGAAATAAAATCCAAAACTTCCGGTTACGCCAAATCTGCGTGCGTCGGGCAAGTGGAGGTAGTTTCCTCGATAGTTAATATCTAATCGGAAGATTTTGAAAATATTTCCTATACCAAAACTGTATTCGTAATAAATTTCTTCGGGGGCGAGATAGGGAATACCCGATGCATTCAAGGCGATGTTTTCTTCGGAAATTGTTCCGTAAACGGCTCTAAAACTTACAATTTCACGTAGGTTTAATTTTCTTAAAAAACCAATTCGGGAAAATATTCTTCCGCCGAAATTGTGTTGCAAGTGCAACGTGGCATAGGTATCACTCACAAACTCGTAATAATTGAGTTGGGTAAAAGTGTTGTAAATACTAAAAAGTGTTTGGTTTCCGGGTATCGGACTGAGTAATCCCAAAGGCACTTCACCAAAAGTTTTTCCGGCTTCGATAGTAGAGTAGAGTTCGCCTAAACCGCCCAAATTCCAGGGTTGATTATAAAGAAATTGTACTTTTTGATATTCAAAATGACCGTCCAGCAATCCTTTGACACCATAGGTATAACCGGCGTAAAATTGAGGAAACCTCCCCGGATTGATAGTGGTGCGTTCTACTCCGTAACCCGAAGTACGTTTTCCCGGGGTATAGTAAAAAGATAATCCTATTTCAGGTTGTTTGATATCCGATTGGATGTTTCCGTTTTCGTGAAAATAATCCATACTAAATGTAGGACTGGCCGAAGTCAGGGTACGGTACGAAAAATCGGTTCGTATTCTGAAGTTTTTGACAGGTTCTAATTCAAAACCAGCAGCTGTGAGATTGATATTGGTAAGCTTGTCATTAGCCCCCACCGAAACCAATGAAGACGAAGCCAAACTTCTCCCCAATACATCGTTGGAGGTCGTCAGACTGGCTCCAATTTGTTCAACATCCCGTCGGTTGCCGGCAAAGACAATTAGTCGTGATTTTCGGTCTAAGAGCCATTTACCGGAGATGCCGTATTTAAATTTATCATCTTTAAAACCGTAAGCCACAAAACCTTCTATTCTCCAAGGGTCGTTTTGACCAAAATAGGTACGTCCACCCGCGCGTAATCGCAAGCCTTCAACTTCGTTGAATCCAAAAACCGAAAATACCGGACCCAAATCAAAGTTTTCAATTTCGTAATAACCCGAAACCAATACCGAACCTACGTCGTACAGTTGTCTAAACCTCTTGACCGAATGTAGAGTGTCCAGCATTTTATACACTTGCTGTTCGTTTTTATTAAGCGATTCCATCCTTCGGGCGGTCCAAAAATCATCCGGACGATTGTATATTTCCCAGTGATAGGCATCTACACGTTCTTTGTAAAAAGTTCGGTCGCGTTCTTTATCAAAAATGTGGTTATCGTACATGGTGGTTCGTTTGCCGTAAATGCCCTGCGCCTGATCTTTTTTGTTAAAACTGAAGTCAGTCATAAAATAATCACGCTTGAGTAAAAACACTGAGTCATTGAGCACCTCAAAATTTTGCTCTATGTAAATGTCTTTTACCCAGTTGATGTTGGCATTACGACTGCCGTGCAATCGTATATCTTTGATAGCCCAGGTAGTATCGTTTACCCAAAAATCACCTCTGAACGTAAGTTCGCCTTGCCGACGAGGATAAAATACAATTTGGTAACACCATTTGTTATCCCTAAAAGCACTGTCGGCCAATTTGTAATTATACACATCAATACCCGTGCGGGAAAGCGGACTGGTGAAGGCCTTGTCAAAAAACTTCAGGTAGTTGTCATAGATGTCAAAATCTGCGTAGAGATCTTTTACAAATTCGATGATAGTCTGATTGTTCTCAAAACCCGAATTTTTATTGCCTTCCATATCCTCTTTATGCTCCTTTAACAGATTGTCGCCATAGACCTTGTAATAGGCTTCGTTGATAAAAATCGGCAGGTAATTTTTTCCGGTAACGCTAGAGGTGTCTGTATAGTCAAAAATAAATTCCATTCCTTTAAAGAGCTTGTTTTCCATAAAGGAACTATCGATATTGTTGAGGTCAAATTCGAGTTTTTCGTATTTGTCGTACTGGTATTGCTTAAATTTTTTTACACCGTTTTCGCGTCGGTTTTCCCATATTTTTCGAAGAATATCAATTGCCGGATTATTCTTTTTGGAAAGTTTTCCGGTGTAAATAACCACTTCATCCAGTTGTGAAGTTTCTTCTTCCAATTCAATTTTTAGATTGTAAGTAGTGTTTTTGTCTAAAAGAATTTCTTTGGGTTTAAACCCTAAAAAAGAAACTAATAAGGTTTTGTATGTTTCTCTGGACTCTAAGTAAAATTTTCCGTTTTCATCGGTGATGGTTCCTTCGTGGGAATCCTTAAATAATACATTTACGAAAGGTAGCGTACCTCCTTGAGTATCATATACAATACCACTAACTTTTGTTTGTGAAAAACAACTTACAGAAAACCAAAATACAATATGTAAGTAGAGGTATTTCATCAGACAAAAAAACTTCATCATGGGGTGTTGATGAAGTTAATCGAAATTTTATTTTTTAAAAATGCTATTTATAAAGCACCTTTTTTACAGCTTTCACTACATCATCACTATTAGGTAACCACTCTTTGAGTAACACCGGAGAGTAAGGTGCAGGGGTATCGGCTGTATTAATTTTTACAATAGGTGCATCGAGGTAATCAAATGCCTGAGCTTGTACCTGATAGGTAATTTCGGTAGCAATGTTTCCAAAAGGCCACGCTTCTTCCAAAATGACCAGGCGATTTGTTTTCTTTACCGAATCAATAATGGTTTTGTGATCCATCGGACGAATAGTTCTCAAGTCAATGATTTCACAGCTGATACCTTCTTTTTCCAATTCTTCAGCTGCTTTATATGCCTCTTTAATAATTTTTCCAAAAGAAACTATGGTAACATCTTTTCCTTCGCGTTTGATATCGGCCAAACCCAGCGGGATTAAGTACTCACCTTCGGGCACTTCCATCTTATCACCATACATTTGCTCACTTTCCATAAAAATCACCGGGTCGTTATCACGTATAGCTGATTTTAATAACCCTTTGGCATCATAAGGATTTGAAGGTACTACAACTTTCAGCCCCGGGCAGTTGGCATACCAACTCTCAAAGGCCTGTGAGTGTGTGGCGGCTAATTGGCCTGCAGATGCTGTGGGCCCCCTAAAAACGATGGGAATATTAAATTGTCCGCCACTCATCTGACGCATTTTGGCTGCGTTGTTAATGATTTGATCAATTCCTACTAATGAGAAATTAAACGTCATAAATTCAACGATGGGACGATTGCCATTCATAGCAGCACCTACACTGATACCGGCAAAACCCAACTCGGCAATGGGGGTGTCAATTACCCGTTTG
>Ga0079224_100011903_pt1 | contig 12013 bp, 11 predicted proteins | sample Stecom2015_FD_80414 | JGI IMG/M metagenome (GOLD analysis project Ga0079224, IMG submission 80414) | Agricultural soil microbial communities from Utah to study Nitrogen management - Steer compost 2015 | ecosystem: Environmental > Terrestrial > Soil > Agricultural land | place: USA: Utah... | reverse complement strand
TACCCCTCGTACCAGATCTCCTCGTAGGCCGCCCCTTCGATCGCCCCGGTGCCCCGCTTGATGGCCCGTTCGATGTTGTCGTTGGGCATCGAGGCGTCTTTGGCCTTCTCGACGGCGGTGGCGAGCGCCGGGTTGAAGTTGGGGTCGCCACCGCCTTCCCGGGCGGCGACTTCGATCCTCTTCGCGAGCTTGGCGAAGAGCTTGCCGCGGGCGGCGTCCTGGCGGCCCTTGCGGTGTTTGATGTTTGCCCATTTGGAATGTCCGGCCATGGGGCTCCTTCTACGAGTCGCGGTCAACGAGATCGAAGAACATCCGATGGACGCGATCGTCGTCGGTGAGTTCAGGGTGGAAAGAAGAAGCGTATATCCGTCCCTGGCGCACCATCACCGGATGATCGTCGACGGCGGCCAGCACCTCGACCGCGGACCCGTACTTCTCTACCCACGGGGCACGGATGAAGACGGCATGGAACGGCTGATCGAGACCCCGGATGTCGAGGTCGGCTTCGAACGAGTCGTTCTGGCGACCGAAGGCGTTGCGGCGGACGACGACGTCGAGGCACCCGAGCTGTGGCTGGGTTCCCTCGGTCACGCCGGCGGCGAGAAAGATCATCCCCGCGCAGGTGCCGAACACGGGCATTCCGGATTCGACGCGGTCGCGCAGGGGCTCCAGCAGATCGAAGCGCTCGGCGAGACGGCCGATCGTGGTCGACTCGCCGCCGGGGATGACGAGCGCGTCGACGGATTCGAGGTGGTCGGCGCTCTTGACCAGCCGGGTCTCGACACCGAGCGAGCCCAGCGCCCGGACGTGCTCACGGACATCGCCCTGCAGGGCGAGGACGCCCACCCGGGGCATGGCTCACCAGCCTCTCGACGCCAGCCGCTCGGCCTCGCTCAGCTGTTCCAGCTCGATGCCGGCCATGGCCTCGCCGAGGCCGGTGGAGACCTTGGCGACCTTGGCGGCATCCTCCCAGTAGGTGGTGGCTTCGACGATCGCCCGGGCATACGCCTCGGGATCCGAGCTCTTGAAGATGCCGGACCCGACGAAGACCCCATCGCAACCGAGGGCCATCATCAGCGCGGCGTCGGCGGGGGTCGCGACGCCCCCGGCGGCGAAGTTGACGACCGGCAGCCGACCTTCGTCACGGACGATCCTCAACAGCTCCACCGAAGCGCCCATGTCCCGGGCGGCGGAGACGAGCTGCTCGTCGGTCAGCTGGGTGACGGCGGCGATCTCCCGGTTCACGGTTCGCATGTGGCGCACCGCCTCGACGATGTTGCCGGTCCCGGCCTCGCCCTTGGTGCGGATCATCGCCGCCCCTTCGGAGATGCGCCGCAGCGCCTCGCCGAGGTTCCGGGCGCCGCACACGAACGGGGTCGTGAACGCCCACTTGTCGATGTGGTACTCCTCGTCAGCCGGGGTGAGCACCTCCGACTCGTCGATGAAGTCGACTTCGAGGGCCTCGAGAACACGCGCCTCGAGGAAATGTCCGATGCGGGCCTTGGCCATGACCGGGATCGACACGGCCGATTGGATCACCTGGATCTTCGTCGGATCGGCCATTCGGGCCACGCCGCCTTGGCGGCGGATGTCGGCGGGAACGCGTTCGAGCGCCATCACGGCTACTGCGCCCGCCTCCTCGGCGATACGCGCCTGCTCGGCGTTGACGACGTCCATGATGACGCCGCCCTTCAGCATTTCGGCCAGCCCTCGCTTGACGAGTTGGGTTCCACGTTCCACGGTCACTCCTTCCGATGGCGAATGCTAGTTCGATGGGCGGTTACCGCCGATTCGTATATCTCGAGGTAGCGGGCGGCCACGACCCCCCAGTCGAACCTACGTGCCGATTCCCGGGCCGCCTCACCCAGGTGGCGGGCGCGCTCAGGATCCTCGAGCAGGTCGACGATCTCCTGCAACAGCGGTGCGCTCCGACCCCTCGGCACCTGGACACCGGTCCCGGCGAGGACGGCGGTGAACGCCGGCAGGTCGGAGGCCACGACGGCGCATCCCGCCGCCATCGCCTCGGCGACCGTGATGCCGAAGCTCTCCCCGCCCAGGTTGGGCGCCACCATCACCGAGGCGGAGGCCAACAGGCGGCGCTTTTCGTCTTCTGTGACCCAGCCGCGGAAGTCCACCCCCGGGATGTCCCGCGGCCGGGCGCGGCCCACCACCAGCAGCTCCGCGTCGGGAACCGCCTCCCGAACGCCGGGCCAGGCGGCGAGCAACACGTCCAGACCCTTCCTCGGGTCGTCGCGACCCAAAAAGATCACCCGTCGGGGCCGGCGGGGCGTTTCCGGTGCGTAGGAAGCGACGTCGATCCCGTTGGGGACCACCACCGGTTCCCCCCAGGATGGCGGCACCGCCGAAGCCGCCACTTCGCTGGCGGCGGCGAGAACTGCGCCGGCGAGAACCCGGCGTCCGAGACCTTCCGCCCACCGGTAGAGCCGCCGCGTCCACGGCGCCGGGTCGGCGTGGAACGTGGCGACTGTCGGCTTTTCGACGGAGAGTGCGGCCCAGCCGACGAGCGGGATGAACGGCTCGTGGACATGGACGACGTCGGCGAACTCGACCCTGCGGCGGAGGGCGGGCACGGCTCGGGGGTCGAGCGTGATGGGGTTCGTGGATCGATTTGCCCGCACACGAACGGTGCGACCCACCCCTTCCGGAGGTGCCCCGGCGCCGACCACGGCGGCGTGGACACCGGCCGACTCGAGCTGCGCGGCCAGCCCCAGGCATTGGGCCTGGACACCGCCGTCCATGTCGAGGGCGTAGGGGCAGACGATCGCCACCCGCATGGGCCCTCCTCAGCCTCCGGTCCGGTCGGACGGCCAGTTGGGCTGGAGCAGGTGCCACTGGGTCGGATCGTGGCGGACCAGCGCCTCCAGTTCACGTGCCACGGCTCGAATGCCTTCGGAGGTGTCGGTCGGAGGCGGCAGCGGCGGTCGGATGACAGCGTGATGGCCGGCGCCGCGGTTGAAGAACACGGCCGCAGGAACGATCGGCACTCCCGCCTTGCGGGACAGGATCACCGGCCCGGCGGGAAGCGTGGTCGTCTCCCCGAAGAACTCGACTTCCAGTCCGCGCCCCGATAGGTCTCGATCCGAGAGTAGGCACACGAGTTTCCCCTCCTCCAGCGCCTGCAACAGCACCGGGGTGAGGCGCTCGCCGGTGAGGACGATCTCGATGCCGAACATGTTGCGCTGGCGGGTGAACCACTCGGTGATGCGGCGGTTCGGTAGGCGCTCGGCGACAGCGACGAGGGGGATGCCCTCGTGGACGGCGATCAGGGCCGCCGCTTCCCAGTTGCCGATGTGGGGCAGCACGACCACCGCTCCGCGACCGTCCTCGACCGCGGCCCACAGGTGCTCGATTCCTTCCACGGCCATGCGGTCCCACATGCCCGGGAGGCGCCGAGGCCGCACCCATAGCGACTCCGCCCAGTACCGCCCGTACGACTCGAACATCTGCACGGCCTTGGACGGGGGCTCTCCGAGGCGGCGCAGGTGGCGGAGGGCCGTGCGCCGCCGTCGCCCGTCGACGGCGTACCAGATCCGCCCGCCGATCCTGCCGAGCCAACGCACGGCCGGCTCCGGAAGGGCTCCGAGTACGGCGAGGCCCGCCCGGAGACCCAGATACTCGATCCACTGCTTGAGGGCGGTCACGTCTCGATGGCGCGGTAACTGGTGATGAACCTGTAGACGGCGGTGAGCCACACGGAGACGACCATCGCCCACAGCATCGGTTCGACGACGCCCGTCACCAGCCCGAGAGCGAACAAGATCACCCGCTCGGCCCTACCCATCAGCCCGTTGCGGCCATCGACGCCGACCGACTCCGCCCGCGCCCGGAGGTAGGGCACGAGCATGGCGCCGCCGACCGAGAGGACGATCAGCAGCAGGGCGCGGCCGTTCCCCTGCATCGCCACGGCCAGCCCGGCGAAGGAGGCGATCTCACCGATCCGGTCGCTCGCCGAGTCGAGGAACGCCCCTCGGTCCGTCACCGTCCCGGCGGCCCGAGCGACGGTGCCGTCGAGGCCGTCCAGAGCCGAGCCGATGAGGGCGATCACCCCGCCGACGGCGAGGTCGCCCAGCCCGATCAGCACGGCACCGACGATCGTCACGACGAGCCCGATGCTCGTCATGGCGGCGGGGGTGACGCCGAGGCCGGCGAGGAATCTCCCGATGGGGACGAGTATCCCCTGCAGGTGGGGACGCACTCGAGTGTCGATCACGAGGACGCCAACGTAACAGAACCTGGGGCGCCGGATGCGATCCCGGACACCAGCGCGAAGCCGTGTTTCGATTCCTATGATCGGCTGGCCGGAGTCAGAGGAGAGCACATGGTTCCCGAAAAGATCCGTAACGTCGCACTCGTCGGCCATGGGGGAAGCGGCAAGACATCGCTCGCCGAGGCACTCCTCTACGTAGCGGGGGAAACGACGCGTCTGGGCTCTGTCGAGCAGGGCACCTCGATCCTCGACTACGAGCCCGAAGAGATCGAGCGAAAGATCTCCCTCAACCTCGCCGTCGCCACCATCGAGTGGAAGGGCCACCAGATCAACATCCTGGACGCCCCGGGATACGCCGACTTCTCCGGCGACGCCCGAGCCGCCATTCGGGCCGCCGACCTGGCGCTGTTCGTCGTGTCGGCGGTCGACGGCGTCGAAGTGTCCACCGAGCTGATGTGGCGCGTGGCCGCCGACGAAGGCATTCCTCGCGCCCTCGTGGTGACCAAGCTCGACCGCGAGCGGGCGTCGTTCTCACGCACGCTCGAACAGATGAAAGAGGCGTTCGGCAAACGGGTGGCACCGGTCCAGGTCCCGATCGGCGAGGAACAGGCCCTGGAAGGGCTCGTCAGAGTGGTCTCCCAGCGCGCCTACCGGTACGAGGAAGGTGCCAACGAGGGGACTCAGATCGACCTCCCCGACTCCGTCGCCGACCTCGTCCACAGCGCCCACACCGCCCTCGTCGAATCGGTCGTGGAGACCGACGACGCCTTGATGGAGGCGTACTTCGAAGGCGAGGAGCCCAGCCGCGACGTAATCGTGCGCACCGTCCACGAGGGGATGCTGAAGGGCGAGATCTTCCCGGTTCTGGTCTCCTCGGCCCATCGCCTGGTCGGGATCGACACCCTGGCCGAATTCGTCATCGATTTCGGCCCGAACCCCCTGGAGCACGCCGTTCCGCCGCTCGCCTCCGGCACCCTCGAGATCTCGCCCGAGGCTCCCCCCGTGGCGTACGTGTTCAAGACGATGTCTGATCCGTTCGTCGGGCGGATCTCGATGTTCCGGGTGTTCTCCGGAACCATCCCCGTCGACGCCGAGCTCGAGTTGGCGGGCGGCGGCAAGGTGCGGATGCACAACTTGTTCAAGATGCAGGGCAAGGAACATCGGGATGTCGAGTCGGTCGGCGTGGGCGAGATCGCCGCCGTGGCCAAAGCCGACAACGCCCGTGCCGGCGACACCTTGCGCGCCCCGGGCTCGGACGTGGTGATCGTCCCGATGGAACAGCCGGTCCCGGTGATGGAGATCGCGGTCGCCCCGAAGTCCCAGGCGGACGAGGAGAAACTGTCGACCGCCCTGGCCCGGGCCGCCGAAGCCGACCCGACCCTGCGCATCGAGCGACGGGCGGAAACAGGCGAGACCATCGTCGCCGGCCTCGGCGACAACCACCTCGAAGTGACCCTCGCCCGGATCGCCCGCAACTTCGGGGTAGAGGTCGAGACGTCGCTCCCGAAGATCCCCTACCGGGAGACGATCACCGCCACCGCCGAGGCGGAGGGCAAGCACAAGAAGCAGTCGGGCGGGCGCGGTCAGTTCGGTGTCGCAGTGGTGAGGTTCGCCCCTCGCCCCCGGGGCACCGGCTTCGAGTTCATCGACAGCATCAAAGGTGGCGCGATCCCGCGCCAGTTCATCCCCGCCGTCCAGAAGGGCATCGAAGAGGCATTGGAGCAAGGGATCCTCGCCGGGTACCCGGTGGTGGACATCGCCGCCGAGTTGCTCGATGGCAAGTACCACTCGGTCGACTCGGACGAGTTGTCGTTCCGGATGGCCGGAATCCAGGCGGTGAGGGCGGCGGCGCCCAACCTGCGTCCCGTGCTGCTCGAGCCGATCATGCACGTGACAGTCCGTGTTCCGGAGGAGAACACCGGCGATATCATGGGCGACATCAACGCCAAACGAGGGCGCGTTCTCGGGATCGACACGGACGGAGGAATCCGCGTGATCGAGGCTCACGTACCAATGGCCGAGGTTCAGCGGTACGCGGTCGATCTGCGGTCGATGACCTCGGGCAGAGGTACCTTCGAAGTCCGGTTCGATCACTACGAGGAGGTACCTCACCAGGAGGCCGAGAAGATCATCGAGGCCGCCCGCGCCGAAGACACTTGACGAAAGGATTGTGATGCCCGAAGCCGTCCTCCGGTACGAAGACAAGGAGATCGCTCTCCCTACAGAGGTCGGCAGTGAAGGCGAGATCGCCATCGACATCGGGCGTCTACGAGCCGAGACCGGGCTGATCACCGTCGACCGGGGGTTCGCCAACACCGCCGAGACCCGCTCGGCCGTCAGCTACATCGACGGTGAGAAGGGAATCCTCCGCTACCGGGGCTATCCGATCGAGCAGATCGCCGATCAGTGCAGCTTCCTCGAGGTCGCCTACCTCCTCCAATACGGCGAGTTGCCGACCAAAGACGAGTTGGAGGCCTACGAGGAGTCCATAACCCGCCACACGCTGCTGCGGGAGGACATGAAGCACCTCTTCGAGGCCTTCCCCCACGACGCCCACCCGATGCAGATCCTGGCTTCGGCGACATCGGCTCTCGCCACCTACTACCCGGACGCCCTCGATCCGCGAGACGAGGAGGCGATAGACATCTCGTCGCGGCGGCTCATCGCCAAGACCCCGACGATGGTGGCCTGGTCGTACAAGTACCGGATGGGCCAGCCCTACGTCTACCCCCGCAACGACCTCGACTACTCCAGCCGTTTCCTCCACATGATGTTCTCCGTGCCCTCGGAGGAGTACCTGCCCGACGAGACGATCGCCCGCGCCCTCAACGTCCTCCTCATCCTCCACGCCGACCACGGCCAGAACTGCTCCTCGTCGGCAGTTCGCCTGGTCGGGTCGGGTCAGGCGAACATCTTCTCGTCGGTCGCCGCCGGCATCCACGCCCTGGCCGGTCCGCTCCACGGCGGTGCCAACCAGGCGGTGCTCGAGATGCTGGAGGGCATCGTCTCCTCGGGCGGCGACGTCTCGAAGACGGTCGCCCGAGCGAAGGACAAGAACGATCCCTTCCGCCTCATGGGATTCGGTCACCGGGTCTACAAGAACTTCGATCCCCGGGCCCAGCTCATCAAGAAGATCGCCGAGGACGTCCTCAAGGAGCTCGGCCGCCAAGATCCGCTCCTCGACGTGGCGATGGAGCTGGAGCAGGTGGCTCTCTCCGACGACTACTTCGTCGAGCGCCGCCTCTACCCCAACGTCGACTTCTACTCGGGGATCATCTACCGGGCGATGGGCTTCCCCACGGACATGTTCACCGTTCTCTTCGCCATCGGGCGCCTCCCCGGCTGGCTGGCCCAATGGCGGGAGCTCGCCTCTGACCCGAAGACGATGATCTTCCGGCCCCGGCAGGTGTATGTCGGCGCCAACGCCCGCGACGTCGTGCCGATCGACCAGCGCCGCTGAGCAAACGGTTCAGCCGGGGCTCAGAGCTCTTCGACGTACGGTTCGCCGATCACCTCCCCCGTCACCGCGTCCAAGGTGACGAGGGCGCGACGGTCGGGGGGCTCGGCAGCCGAGTAGAGGATCACCGACCACTGCGGCCGGGCGCGTAGCCCTCGGAAGGTGAGCGCCGCCGAGGAGTGGCCGATGGGAAAGTCGACCGCGGCCGCCGCCTTCGGCAGAGCCTGTTCCTGTTCCACCCGCAGCGGCCAGGCGGCGGACAGGTGCCACGCCGCCAGCGCACCGGGCACCAGAGCCACCAGAGGATCGACGATCAGGGCCACGAGTGCCGCCAGGACGGCGTAGATGGCGGCTGCGATACGCCGACGTGACGGATCGGGGAACCGGTAAGGCCCGACGACATTGGAGTCGAGCTCCTCTTCGATCGCCACCGCCTCGGCGACTTCCTTGGGGATGTGGATCCCCTCTCGGGTGACGCGGCGCTCTTCGTTCATCGCGGGCCCCGCGCCGCCTCGACCAACTCGGTCACCGCCTCGTCCAGAGTGACGCCCCGGCGTTCGGCGTCGTCGCCGTAGCGGCGGACGCCGACGGTGGCGGCTTCGACGTCCTTGTCGCCCACGACGAGAACCGCTGGGTGCTTGGCGGTGATGGCGCGGCGGATCTTTTCCCCCACGGTCTCCCCGGAGCGGTCGACCTCTACCCGCAGGCCGGCCTCACGCAGGCGTTCGCCGACCGAGTCGGCGTAGTCGAGATGCCGGTCGGCGACCGGGACGATGGTCGCTTGGACGGGGGCGAGCCACATCGGGAAGGCGCCGGCGTAGTGCTCGGTGAGCACGCCGATGAATCGCTCGATCGATCCGGCTTTGGCGCAGTGGACCATCACCGGGCGCTCGGCCCTGTTGTCGGCACTCGTGTATTCCAGCCCGAAGCGGGCGGGCAGGAAGAAGTCGACCTGGATCGTCGAGACCTGCCAGCGGCGGCCGATGGCGTCGCGGACGTTGATGTCGATCTTCGGGCCGTAGAACGCTCCTTCGCCTTCCTCGACTCGGTAGTCCATGCCGGCGTCCTCGAGCGTCCTGCGGAGGTAGTCGGTGGCTTCGTCCCACAGTTCCGCCTCGCCGATGGACTTGTTCGGGTCTCTAGTCGAGAGCATGGCGTCGAACTCCTCGAAGCCGAAGTCGTGGAGCCACTGTGTGACGAACTCCAGATGCATCCTCAGCTCGGACGGGAGCCCCTCGCGGGTGGTGAAGGTGTGACTGTCGTCCTGGGTGAAGCCCCTGGCCCGCAACAGCCCGTGGATCACACCCGAGCGCTCGTACCGGTATACGCCTCCGAGCTCGGCGAGACGCATCGGCAGCTCCCGGTAGCTGCGCGCCCGGGAGCGGTAGATCAGGATGTGGAACGGGCAGTTCATCGGCTTGACCCGGTACTCCTGGTCGTTGTCGAGCTCGATGCCCGGGTACATGCCGTCTGCGTAGAAATCGAGGTGGCCGGAGATCTCCCACAGTTCTTTCCGGGCCAGATGCGGGGTGAAGACGAACTCGAACCCGAAGCGCTCGTGCAGGCGCCGGCTGTGGTCCTCGATCAGCTTGCGCAGCATCCCGCCCTTGCCGTGCCACACGGCCAGGCCCGCTCCCAGCTCCGACGGGAAGGAGAACAGGTCCAACTCGGGTCCCAGCTTGCGGTGGTCGCGCTTTTCGGCTTCCTCCAGTCGATGGAGGTAGGCCTCGAGAGCCTTGCGGTCCTCCCAGGCGGTGCCGTAGATCCTCTGCAGCTGGGGGTTCTTCTCGTCCCCCCGCCAGTACGCACCGGCCGTGCGGAGGAGCTTCACGGCCTTGAGTCGTCCTGTGGAGGGGATGTGGGGACCACGGCAGAGGTCGACGAACCCGTTGTTGCGGTAGATCGTCACCTCTTCGCCCGGAGCGACCTCGGTTGTGTCGGTCGAGCGGATGATCTCGACCTTGAAGGGATGGTCGGCGAACATCTCGAGCGCCTCCTCCCGTGATACTGCCTCGCGGATGAACGGCTGGTCCTCGGCGATGATCTCGTGCATCCGGTCCTCGATCCGCTCGAGGTCGTCGGGCGTGAACGGGCGTCCGACGTCGAAGTCGTAGTAGAAGCCGTCTTCGATCGGCGGCCCGATGGCGAACGTCGCCTCGGGGAAGAGCGACAGCACCGCCTGGGCGAGCACGTGGGCGGCCGAGTGCCGGAGGATGGACCGGCCTTGCTCGCTCGACTCGGTGACGACCGAGAACTTGCCACCCGAGGGCAGCGGGCGGTGCAGATCCAACAGGCGGTCGTCGAGTCGCACGGCGACTGCCGCGGCAGCCAGGCGCCGGCCAATCGATTGCGCCACCTCGAAACCGGTCGTGCCGTCGGGGTGGGTGTGGCGGGATCCGTCGGGGTACTCGAGTTCTATGGGCACGTCTGTCCAGAGGTAGAAACCGGGGCGTCGGCGACTAGCCTGACGACGCAAGCGTACAGTGCTTGGCCGGGGTCCCAAGCAGGATAACAAGCGGGCGTCACACGCCCTGAGCTGCCGAGGGAGGCGCATGGACGCACTGACACTCGTAGGACGGATCGCCCCCCGGGCAACGGTCCGAGAGGTGACCCGGGCAGACGGCGGGAACCGGAATCGGGTCTTCCGTCTGCTCGAAGAGGGCGGGCGCGCCTCGGTCGTGAAGATCTACGCCACCCCGGGCCGCGAGCGCCGGGAACGCCACGCTCTCGAAGCCCTCGAGGGAGTCGACGGTGTCCCCCGGCTGATCGACCGCGGTGTCACGCCGGACGGCACGGCGTGGGCGCAGCTCACCGACGGCGGTGGCTGGAACCTCCAGACACTCACGAAGAATCTCGATGCGATCGAGAGGGCAGGCCGGATCCTCCGGGCCGTTCACCAGTCCAGCCGGCCCATCAGCAACCTCGAAGGCGGGATGGACGGTGACTACATCGCCACCCACTACGAGTCGACGATCGAGCGCTTGGGCCGCTACCGGCGCAAGCTGCAGCTCTCGCCGTCGCTCCTCGAGGCCGCCGCCGAGGCGGCGCCTCCGGTGTCGAGCCCTCCGGTCACCTCGCACACTCATCCCACACCCGACAAGTTCCTCGTCGCCGAGAACGGCGATGTGATGCTCGTCGACTGGGAGTGGGCGACCTTGGCGCCGTCCGAGTGGGACCTCAGCCTGGCCACATGGTCGATGGAGGCGGTCCACGAGGCGGACGCGGTCGACGCGTTCCTCTCCGGCTACGGCCAGGAGGTGCCGAGGGACCGTCTCGCCAGCTGGATCGGCTACCACGCCGCGATGCGGCTCCTCGACGCGGCCGAGTCGCGTGACACGCGGCTTCCCGACCACGATCGGATCGTCAGCGACTTCGCCAAGGCCGTCGGCACCGCCTGAGATCGCGAAATCCCAGGCTCGCGGGACTCTCCTGCCTAACGTCGTCTCGGCGACAACAGGAGGACCTTTTGTTCGAGGTGCTGGTGGCAGCGACCGCAACAACCGGGTTGTTGGCTTTGGCGTTCCACAACCGCGAGCAGCCCTTTGTGGTCGACCCGCGGCTGATAGTCGATCTCTCTGCGGACGACCGGGACCTGCCCTGCCCATGGTGCGGCAAGTCGACGCGTGAGACCGACGAGCGCTGCCCGGGTTGCGGGCGGAAGTTCGGCTGAGCGATCTCGATCAGTTCAGATCCCGGACGTAGCTCCGGTGGATCTCGACGACATCCATCCCCACCTTCTGGTACAGCCGGACCGCCGCCTCGTTGTCGCCTTCCGTATACAGGAAAACCCGCGGACAGCCCCGCGCGGTGAGGTGGCGGAAGCCCTCTAGGACCAGGGCGCGCCCGAGTCCGCGTCCCTGGAAGCTCGGCTCCAAGCCGATGATGTAGATCTCCCCTTCGCCGCTCGGGTGGATCTTCGTCCAACAGAACCCCGCGAGCCTCTCCCCCGCCCAGACCATCCGCACTCCGTCGGCATCGAACCAGTCCATGGCCATGCGCCGCTCCAGGTCTTCCAACGTCTGGCCGCCGTTTTCGGGATGGCCGGCGAACGCGGCGTTGTTGACCTCCAGCCACGTCTCCTCGTCGACGCCCGGCCGGAACGGCAGGATGCTGAACGCGTCGGGGAACTGCGGCTCATCGGTCGCCGGCAGGTCCCTCGCCATGATGAGCAGCCGGCGTTCCGGGTCGAATCCGAGCCTCTCCGGCCACTCTGCCAGCGGCCCGCCGTACACCCACCACCGAATCCCCCTCGATCGCCTCTCCCCTACCGTCTCGACCGCCGCCGCCACCAGGGGCCGGGGATCCGGTTGCGACGTGACGATCTCCAT